>ENA-ORCT01000584-ORCT01000584.1-marine-metagenome-genome-assembly--contig:-NODE-584-length-16800-cov-3.388925_pt1 | contig 16800 bp, 14 predicted proteins | sample MGYA00248632_ERZ508511 | MGnify/ENA primary metagenome ERZ508511 (study PRJEB26182, sample SAMN06268839) | marine metagenome | isolation source: Tt an P1-techrep anaerobic enrichment on pine from sediment...
TATTGAAAAAGCCTTGTCTCTCTCTTCAAAAGGAGATACCCAAACCATTCCCGTCGCCTTTGACAGCTATTCGGAAAAAAACATAAATTCGATAAATTTGCGGGCAATCGCCTCCCTCGGTCCATCATGGCGAGTCTTCAAAAATTGCGAAAATACCTCCAGTTTTACGTTTGCTGGAAATGTCCTCCAAAACAATCTGTTGAACGGGTTCAATGATTCGTTCAATTCCGGCGGTGATATCGTTTTTCTCAATTAGGCTTATTTTCGCTTTGTAAATAGATCCTTTCATTCGACTGATATCATCGACAATGCTCTGCATGGTGTCAGGGTTAAGTATCGTTGAAATTCGGAAAAGGGTATTTTCAAGAAATTCGTTCAGACCGTTCAATAAAAATGCCCGAGCCTCTTCGGGTTCGGCAAACAATGATTTCAGGCTGTCATCAATTAGACTTGAGTATTCGTCAATAGGCCGGTTGGGTTTAAACTTACGAAGCAGATCGACGGTTTTCGGATCTTTACTTGTTTTATTGTCCTCAAAAATGGAATCGGTCCATTTTTCAAGCTGCTTTTTTCGAAGATTCCTGATTCGGTCGGTTTCCATACAGGGTTTGACGCCACCCGGTTTTTCAAGAACAGTGTACGGCCTATTACCGATCTCTGACAGAATGTGTCTGCGGATAGACTGAAAAATGTTGTGATATAGAGAAATGACGATTTGGTGGCTCTGGGAAACCGCTGTCCCGGCTTCTGGTAATTCTCCAGCTTTTTCAATAATTCCGGAAGACACAAGGGAATAGAGTATTTTGTAGGCACTGAAATCGTCGTACCCGCTGTTGTCAATCAGTTCGCGCACGATGCTTTTGCCATCAATCAGTGAAAAAATATGCCATTCATTGGCTTTGAACTTAATTTCTCCCTGGTTCCGGGCATTGCGGGACACCCTGAATACGCATCGGTCGGATGGAATTTGGCGACTGATCACCGACATTTCGTCGATGCGCCGGGAGGCTTCCATGACAATTGACATGATATTCAGATTGGTCATCACCATTCCGTCTGGATTGACAGCGCATTCTTCGTATTCGAACTCGCCGGATTTCCAGAGGAAAAGGCTGAATATAAGCTCTTTGGTCTGATTGAATATAGCTTTTTTCAAGACCTGAGGTGTTATATATCCTGAATTTATGAGGATTTTTCCAAGGGCTTGTCCGGATTGGTTCGATATTCCGATAGCTTCGTTTAATTGGGATTCATCAATAACCCCTTTTCGAATGAGAAAGCGCCCCAACCGGGTTTCCCGGGCCGACCCCGAGGCGTGAATCACCACCCCCTGATTGAGGTATATATTGACATCTTCTTCATTATTCGACAACTTGAGCACGCCGGATTTTTTATCGTTACTCAGCAATTGCAGAATACTGCCAAGAAAAGAGGGATCGAATTTACCCTTGAGCTCCATTCCGTCTCCAATGCGATCAAGATCGCCACGCCGCAATTGCCGATAATATGCGGTGCCCTTGACCGGTCACCTGCGTTAACCGTCTGCCAATTCGGACGATTCAGCGCCGAATACAGTCCGTATCCGTATGGATTGAAACATGACAACCCATATGAAGCGTCTGTGAAATGGTTACTATCCTGTCCGGGTTTGGTGAACAGCAGGCCGCTTTAAAATCCAGTTCAGCTGGGGTAGGGGACGTGAACCGAAAAATTCCGACGTTCAGTGAAAAGTTGAAACCCCGCTGACAGTCGCGGGGTTTTCGAAAATGCGGTTTCGAAAAAACGAGGTCTTAAACGGTTCGGTATTCGATGCATGCTGGCTCGATGTGCCGCACCGAACGTACAAACCTGTTGGCTTTGGCTCGCTGACTCCCAACCCCTGGTTCCTGCTCTTTGCTTGATCGCTCAGAATTCGGTTGAATGCCACTGCGCGTCAAGTAGCCCGATTGACTCGAGCCGTCCATTAAAGCCGTATCTGGTAAAGCTTTCTGGAGCCATGTTCGCCGGTATTTGCGCGCTTTTCAATTCCAGGTCAAGATAAAGAGATTCAATACCAGCTACGCGCATACACTGCACTCACTACACTATCTGGTGATCCGGCCGCGGTCCCGCAGGATCGCTTTTTACCAATAAACAGATACAATTTATCGGGTGTGATCTATCAAAAAATGAATGATGGTTCAAGAAGAAAAACAGGAAGTTGGTGCATTGCCAGTTAAAAAAAAATGATCGTCAACGCAAATTATCGTTTAGAAACGCCGATTTAATTAATTGCAAGAATATTGCGCCGAAGATGGGCCACCAGGCAATGAGATCCTTTAAACTTTAAACAGCGAAATGCGCCGTAGCCTTGGCGAAGGCGGAGCAAGAAATTGTAATTAATAAAATTCGCGTTCCTTAGGGTCACCCGCTCCAGAGTTTGGTGTGTGATGCGGGAAAACGGGGCGGGTATCATTCTGAAGAGTGCTGGTCCAGTATCCTGGCATAAGCGCTTCCGGCTTCTGCCTCAAACAGTGACTCCTGCCCATTATAACGCGGTGAAAAATGAAACAGCGTAAAGCGTTTAACCCTGGCCTTGGCGGCGATTTCACCGGCCTGCCTTGCGGTAAGGTGATATTTGTCCCGGGCAGTCGCCCTGTCCTTGTGAAGGAATGCCGCCTCAATGAACAGATGGTCTGCGCGGTCGGCAAGCTCGATGATTTTCTCCTGGTTGGATGGGGTGAAACCGACATCTGTCACATAGGTGATTTTCTGGCCGGCCGATATTCGCGCTATGCGTCCGGCCAATTCACCAAGAGTTACTTCAAATCCGCACCCGGGGCAGCTTTCCGGGTCGATATGAAATGCCGAGTCGGCCGGTATTTCATCGTAAAGCGCCTGCTTGAATCGTTTCAGCCAGGGCCCGATCTTGAGACCCATTTCGACGACTTTTTCTTTCATGATATTGACATGAAAACGCTCTTCCAGGGTAAAGGCCAGGCTTGGGATACCATGGTCCAGAATCGCTGCGCGGACAACCAAGGATGGTTCTGTCAATAATTGCCCTGAAAATGGCTGGGTGGACACGTCTGGATCGGTCTGAAAACGATTGTGACAGCAAAATCGCTTGGTAACCAGAATCCCCGGGCGAACTTCCGTGGCATGGATAGTTAGCCGTGCCGTGTAATTTTCGACCAGGTTCCAGGTGTAACCGGCAAGTCGTCCTTCGATATTTTTAATGAAATTTCGAGGACCAAAAAGGTATAAGTCCCTATTGCGGCCCAAAAACAGCCGGAGCATTCTATCGAAGCCGATAAAATGGTCCATGTGAGTGTGGGTAATGAATACGTGACTTACTTTGTGGAGTTCCCTGGCCGGGAGTGAGTGAATATCTCCGAGATCGAAGATAAACGCCCGATTTTGAAATGCGAAAGGAATGAAAAGCCCCGGGTCATCGAATACGCCATTGATCAGCCTGGGGCGCAACGAGGGACGCATTATGCCGGCAGGTGTTTGATTACCTGCTGGTTAATGCAGTTATAGATATCTTCATCCGACCCGAAAATATCCACAATCGATTTGTGGTTGATCAGTTTTTCAATTACAAATGCAGTCAGATAGAGGCTTACGACGTGGGGATTGGAAACGATTTGCCGAAACGGAGCATTCTGGTAATCGATGTCGAAGTCATCTGCCCGGCTCAGCCCGTCCAGGCATTGTGATATCTGTTCTTCAAGGATGTTTTTACTGGTGGTTTCCACCAGCTTGTTTTCCACCAGTTTCATTGAAATACTGTTGCTCAGTGGTTCAAGGCAGTCTCTGATGGCATTGAGGGCTTTACGCCTGGCATATTCCTTGGATGATTCGATTTTGGAAAGTATGCTGGCTTCCCTGGTGCTGGGTCGAAATACTTTCGCCATTGCTTGTATTACCTTATGATTATATGGGGAATTCGGATAATTGCTAATATCAACGGGCATAATAGATGCACCCCTTGAAGATTGCAAGCAAAAATTCACTGCTGGTTGAGAAAACTTGGATTCACACGGGTATCCGGCCAACTTGTTAAAATTCAGGTTTCTTCAATGACAATTTGTGGCGTCTTTCTGCCGTTCCAGTGATTCCACTGGAGGCGGTAGGCTATCCTCATAAAATGATCGGGCCTTGGGGTGGAAGGGTCGACATTGAATTGAATGGCCTTGATGATACCCCCGGGTAAACCGGGGCACTTCAGGGTCAGTTGACGATGCTTTCCGCCGATGATTTTTACCTGGTCCACCTTCACGTTGCCTGCCATGAACAGAGGAACATGATTGCCCGGACCAAATGGCATCAAGTCCTCCAGTGCATCAATCAGGCCTGTCGAGATTTCCGGCAGATCCATTACGGCGTCAATGGTGAGCGATGGGATGAAATTCTCCTCGGGAGTTGATGTTGCAACAACGGTTTCAAAGCGATCCTGCAACGTTTTGATGGCGGGTGTCCCGATTTTGACTCCCGCTGCCATTGCGTGCCCGCCGAAGTTATCCAGCAGGTCCCGGCACTGCTCAAGCGCGTGGTACAGATTTACCCCGGGAATACTTCGTGCGGACCCCTTCCCGAACCCATCGTGGATTGCAATTAAAATTACCGGCCGAAAAAGTTTCCGTGTGAGTCGACCGGCGACAATTCCAAGGATTCCCTCATGCCATCCTTCTTGGGCAAGAACCAGTGTTCGCCGGTTCAGTAGCGCCGGATTTGCCTTCAGGTTCTGGGTGATTTCTTCATGAACCGCCTGCTCGGTTTCCTGGCGGATCCGATTCAGGGAATTCAAGGTGACAGATATCTGCCGTGCCTTATCCGTGTCCCGTGTGGTTAGAAGTTCAACTGCAATTGCCGCGTGCTCAAGCCTGCCGGCGGCATTGAGCCGGGGAGCCAGGCGAAAAGCGATATCTTCTGCATCGACAGGCCGATTATGGATTCCTGAAATACGCAAAAGTTCATCCACGCCGGGTCGGCTTCGAGCATTCAGGACCTCAAGGCCGGCTCGAATCAGTATTCGGTTCTCTTCGAGATTTGGAACCATATCGGCCACGGTTCCAAGGGCGACCAGATCACAGGTCTGTTTAAGATTGGGTTCGGGTCTGTTTTTCCAGAAATTTTGTTCACGAAGATGCTTTCTCAGCGCGATCACCAGGTAAAAGGCAACGCCTACCCCTGCCAGATTTTCCAACCCTGCCGGACAATCCTTGCGTTTCGGGTTGATAACCGCACAGGCTTCGGGTGGTGGAAAATCGATTTCATGATGATCGGTTACAATAACGTCAATTCCGGACTCTCGAGCAGTCCGGATCGCATGGTGGCTGCCTGATCCGCAATCGACAGTTATGATCAGATCGATGTGTTGAGGAATTGCCTGTTCAGTAACTTGCGCCGGATGCAGACCGTAACCTTCCCGAATACGGTGGGGAATGTAATAGGAAACCGGAACGTCAAGTGCCCGTAAAAAATCGAGCAGAAGGGCGGTCGACGTGATTCCGTCAACATCGTAATCACCGAAGATCAGAATTTTTTGCCGATGAATAATCGCCCTGTAAATTCGATTGACCGCAGCATCCATATCCGCTAACGAAAGCGGGTTGCGGAGGTCACTCAGTGGGGCCTTCAAAAATCGAGTCGCCTTTTCAACTGTTGTGAAATTACGACTCGCCAAAATGCCGGCGATAACCGGATGGCAGCCGAGCTGCACTGTGAGACGGTTAACAGCTTGAGGATCAGGTCGAAGAATCTGCCAGCGTTTTTCCATGCCTGCGCCCTATAGCCCAGAAACGTGTTTCGAACAACAGCTTAATTCTTTTGGCGGATAATCACGACGGCGGATACGTTTTGAAAACTGAACGATGAGGCGTGTTGGAATTGGGGTTGAAATAAAAAAGTCCATGGTGCTAACATTAATTAAATTCAAACGATTCCATGCACCATCACGTCTTTTCAGTCAGGAGTGCCTTCTGGGCTGTCAGGGAGTCCACCAATCCAATGACGAAAAGTGATTTGGCAGCTCCGTTTCAGCTCTCAGGTTCTTGTCGACCAGACTGCGTTGGTGTTTTTAATTCGCTCTATATCCCAGAGGGAATTCCGGTTGATTTTTGGACGGATTCAATGAAAACGACGCAAAAATGTTACAGGATAGATCGACGGGAGATTGCATTTCTCAAATTTATACTTGAGGCTTATGAAGGCATTGCCACTCTGACAACGCTTGATCCTCACCAGGGTACCGTTCGTATTGCTGTGGCACCGGGATGCGAACCGGTGGTTCAGATGCTCCTCGATGACCTGCGAAAGGATATGCTGATTGAACGAATTCCGGAGTTGTCGACCGGATCGGGTGCTGATGCTGGCCACTCTTGAAAAAGACAGGTCGCTTCTTACGTTGTTCCTGCGGAGCCGATTTTGAAAGTAGAACGCCTTGTGTCACATTTTAAACTATCGTTCCGGAGTTGTAATTGAAACAGAAAAAGCTATTTATTAATACCATCGGATGTCAAATGAATGTCTACGATTCCGAGCGAATCGAGCAAATTCTCAGCCCATTAGGGTACCGGCCAACTGAGTCACCGGATCACGCAGACCTTATCATTGCCAACACATGTGCCATACGTGCCAAAGCGGAGCAGAAGGTCTACAGTTTCCTCGGGAGATTGGCCAAACTGAAACATAATAACCCGGAATTGATTATCGGCGTCGGCGGATGCGTCGCTCAGCAGGAGGGAACAAAAATTCTCGAGCGTGTGCCGCACGTGGATCTTGTCTTCGGCACCCACGCCATCGGACGCTTGCCCGGTATTATTCAGCGGATTGAAGCGCGCCGTTGCCGACTCGTTGATGTTGAAATGGATGAGGGCGGGGATGAACTGGATTCTCTGTGTGATGCCCCGCGATCCGGTCATATTTCCGATTTTGTGACAATTATGCAAGGTTGCGACAATTTCTGCACCTACTGCGTAGTGCCGTATGTTCGGGGACGTGAATACAGCCGGGAACCAGTCCATATTATTGAAGAAATAGAGAATCTCGTTCAGTCCGGTACCCGTGAGATCACCTTGCTGGGACAGAACGTGAACAGTTACGGAACCAAGGAGCAATTGTGCTCTTTTCCTGAGCTTCTTGCCAAAGTTAACTCGATTGACGACTTGTATCGAATCCGTTTCACAACATCTCACCCCAAGGACTTGTCGGATGAATTAATCCGGGCTTTTGGCTCTCTGTCAAAATTGTGCAGCCATATTCATCTTCCTGTCCAATCGGGATCGGACAGGATTTTAAGTCGGATGAACCGGAAATATACCCGGGACATTTATCTGGAAAAAATCAGTAAACTTCGTGAGGCCTGTCCTGACATTGCCATTACGTCGGATATCATTGTCGGCTTTCCCGGTGAGACCGATGACGATTTTGATGAAACCATGGACCTGATTCAACGAGTTGATTACGATGGCCTGTTCGCTTTCATGTACTCTGATCGTCCCAGTGCGCCGGCATCCAGATTCTCGGAAAAAGTGCCTGAAAGCGTAAAAAAAGAGCGGTTGCAGACGCTTCTAGAATTCCAGGAAATAAACACCCGTAAAAAAAACGAAGCTCTGATCGGTTCAAATCAGATGGTTCTTGTCGAGGGAACCAGCGTTAAAGTGGGTGACGATGGCGAAGCACCCGCTGCCGCAGAGGCCATCCAGTGGACTGGCCGAACATCTGGCAATAAAATTGTTCATTTCGTTGAAAACAGCGGGAAGATAAATGCCACTGAGGATTTAACGGGAAAGCTGGTTGCGGTAACCATTGAACAGGCGTTTTCTCATTCACTGCGGGGTAAACCGATTCCGGCTCACGCTAACGCTCAACAGGTGAAAGGAGAAAACTGTTATGCTGCATAAAGTTAATATTGCCGGTCTTGCCATGGACCCGGCATCCAATACACCCATAATAATCTTGAAAGCCGAAGAAGGCGAGCAGACTGTCCCGATTTGGATCGGGTTGCTTGAAGCGACTTCAATTGCGTCGGCGATGAAAAATATCAAGTTTGACCGCCCGATGACCCATGATCTTTTCAAGAATTTTGTGGATATGCTGGAAATCAGCGTTGCCCAGGTTGAAGTATGCGATATCAAGAATAACACCTACTATGCTCGGATTCATTTCATTTCCCAGGGAGAAAATTTCAGCATGGATGCCCGGCCCAGTGATGCCATTGCTTTAGCCCTGCGGTTTCAGGCACCAATTTTTGTTGCCGATGAGGTTTTCCAGAAATCCCAAAAAGATCAGGAACAGGCCGAAGCGGTTGACAACACCGAAGAAGGAAAAAAGTGGGCTGAATATCTTGAAAACCTGTCGCCGGAAGACTTTGGCAAATACAAGGTTTGAAACGGCCGAATTGATCCGAATAATTCGCGGAAACATTTCATAGGGGGAATTGCGATGAAGGCAACCGCTTATTATACATGCAAAAACTGCGGAAAAACGGTTGAGAAAAAAGCCTCGGAGCACGACGTGCCGGAATGTTGTGACAAACCCATGAACGAAGATGTGGATGCCTGCGAGTTATCAGCGACTGCCGAACATGCGAGAATGGATAAATCTGATGAACCGTGCGACGATGGTCGATCCGGCTGAGTGGTATTCGCGTTCGCGGCGTCCGTGTAATCTTCAGCGGATTCACCTGGCTTTTTTTAAACTATAGATACTCGAATAGCATCGAATCAGTGACTCTCGTCTTTTAAAAACAGCCTGTGATACTCATCTTCGGTCAAATACGACTTCAACAGGCGCGACAGGGTCGTAAACACGTCTTCAAGTTCCCGGTCCGTCATTTCTTTGACTATCTTTTTAATCACTCCATCATCTGAAAATTTTTGAAGATAATAAATCACCGTATTTTCGTCTGTCTCCCGGTTAAACCCAAATCCGACAAATCCATCATACGTTTCTACAAAATCATGAGAATGTTTTTTCATACGCATTATCCATTTTTTGAGTGTTTTTAACCCGTCAGACAGGGTGATTCAGTATTTATCCTTGATGCCTGAGGTCGATCCTTTTATAAATAGAGTCTGGCTCGACACACGTGAATTGAATGAATGACCGATCTGCTCAGAATTTCCAGGAACCGAAAAAAACGGTGGAGGTAACGCGATGACAGAATCAGGCCGGCGTGAAAGTGAAACGCAACGAGACATCAAACCGGAAATTGAAGATGAATACTATGATGAACCGTATTCCACCCTGCAGGGTAATCGATTCTCTGACTTCAATTTCAAATCGTCCGGAAAATCAATCTCATCCCTTGTATTGGCCGGATTTGGGGTCTGCGCCCTTGTAGTTATTCTGGTAACCTTTTTTTTCGGATCCGGTGACAGCGGAGAATCCTCATATAACGCCGAACTTGAAGCTCATATCGGTCAATTGGAAAATAAAATCGCCGATCTTGAAACGCTATCGGCTCGACTGGCTGCGCTGGAAACCGGATCAGAGCAAATTGTTCTATTAACCAGTCGTGTGTCCGGTTTTGAAACATCGGTGACGACGCGGCTGGATAATTTGGATCGAAAAATAGCCCTTGCTGAGCGGCGGTTAAGCAACTTGAGCCGGAAACCTTCCGCTGTGGCCCGACCGGAGACAAAACAGGTCTCAAAAAAGTCTGTCCAGCGCACGGCCACGTATCATGTAGTTCAAAAAGGCGATACCCTCTATCGTCTCAGCAAAATGTACGGACTGAGCGTGAATCAACTCCGAAAAGCAAACAAACTGACCCCATCATCCAAAATATATCCAGGCCAGAAACTGAGGGTTTCGCTGTAGGGCCTGTTGATCAGCTGTGTTCACGGGTTTTTCGGAATTCGATATCCGGCCACTGTTCCATGTCGTAATTCAGCGACCACTCACTTCGGGCCAGGTAAGTCAGATATCCTTCGGCATCGAGTGCCAGGTTCGCCAGACTATCCTTTTCAAATAAATCGAGTTTTACCTTATCCGTGCAGCTAACCCACCGTGCGGTGGCGTAATCCACCGGTTCATAGGTGGCATCCACTCCATACTCGGCTTTCAGTCGGGCCATGGTTACATCAAACTGCAGTACACCCACCGCCCCCAGAATATAACTGTTGTCAACCCGGGGGCGGAAGACTTGCACCGCACCCTCTTCAGCCAACTGATGGAGCCCCTTTGATAATTGTTTGGTTTTCAACGGATTTTTTAATCGGACCCGCCGAAAATGCTCGGGTGCGAAATTGGGGATCCCCGTGAACTTCAACGGTTCTTTGAGGGTGAACGTATCGCCGATTTTTATTGTGCCGTGATTGTGAATGCCAATGATGTCGCCGGGGTACGCCTCTTCCACATTCGCCCGGTCCTGTGCCATGAAAATGGTGGCGTTTGACAGGGAGACATCCTTGCCGATGCGGTGGTGACACACCTTCATACCCCGATTGAATTTGCCGGAGCAGATTCGGAGGAAAGCGATTCGATCCCGGTGAGCAGGATCCATGTTGGCTTGGATTTTGAAAACAAACCCTGAGAACGACTCTTCGAGGGGGGACACCTCCCGGGTCATGGTTTGCCGGTTTCCGGGACCCGGTGCCAGTTCGACAACGGCATCCAGAAGTTCTTTGACACCGAAGTTGTTGATGGCGCTTCCAAAAAACACAGGGGTCTGGCCGGCCTTTCGAAAATCATCAAAATTGAGAGGGCTTGCAGCCCCTTCGAGCAGTTCGATATCTTCCCTCAACTCATCAGCCTGGGGAACACCAAGGTGCTCGTCCAGTGCAGAGTCGGCTAGGTTCGTTATCCGGATGCCGTCCCGATTGCGGGTCTCCTGGCCGGGGGTGAACAGCTGCAGCTCTTTGCGATGGAGGTTATAAACTCCTTTGAATTGTTTTCCGGCCCCAATCGGCCAGGAAAGCGGCGTACATTCGATCTGCAACCTGTCTTCAATATCGGACAGAAGGTCCAGGGGCGCCATACCTTCACGGTCCAACTTGTTAATGAAGGTAATGATGGGCGTATTCCGCATCCGGCAAACTTCCATCAGTTTTTCAGTCTGAGGCTCAACGCCTTTGGCACTGTCAATCACCATCAGGGCGCTGTCAACCGCTGTCAGCACCCGATAGGTGTCTTCTGAAAAGTCTTGATGGCCAGGCGTGTCCAGAAGGTTGATTTCATTGCCGGCATAATTGAATTTCATTACCGATGTGGTAACGGAGATGCCGCGTTCCTGTTCGATGGACATCCAGTCGCTGGTTGCATGGCGGGATGCCTTGCGGGCCTTGATCGCTCCGGCAAGCTGGATGGCTCCCCCGAAAAGGAGCAGTTTTTCAGTCAGCGTGGTTTTTCCGGCATCCGGGTGGCTGATGATACCGAATGTTCGGCGCCGGTCAACTTCGCTTTTCAGGTGTGTTGTCATATTGAAACCTCGATCCAAACGAAACCAGTCGTTCCGTTGATTTTTACACTTATGCCCGGGAGTCGTAGGAAAAAAAGGATATTGGGTCAATCCTATGGTCGATATGTCATTTTTCAACCTGACTCTGACGGTGCACAGGCTGATACAGTAAAATCCATACCAGTGTCAAGCCGTGTGAAGTCAGTCGCGGAAAGGATGAGCCGCAAACAAAAGACAAATGGGCGTGTTACACAGCATTGTACCGGGGGCAGGGCATTGCCGGATGCCGTTGGTGGGGGAATCCGGCGAAGCAGTGGACACTCAGGTACGCGCATTAGGCGAGGGGCAACTAATAGAATTCACGTTCCGCAAGTTCGCTTTTTCCAGGCGTTAGTCGATTTTTCGGTTAACGCTTTTACCGCTTCCAGATAATCCTCCAATGCTCGGGAGAAAATATCGTTGTGGTTTGCGCGCGGAATTTTCAATAAATGTTTTTCCGTGGACGGGCAGGCATCATACAGGAACTGGCCGTCGGAAAACGGTATGATATGGTCGTGTTCCGCATGGATGATGAGTGTCGGTTTTCTGACATGCTTTATTTTATCTGCGTTACGAAAACCTACTGATTCGTTGAAGCGGATTGCCGCCAAATCGATTCCCAGCAGTTCCATCAGGGGGCCGGCAAAGGCAAAGCCGCTTTCGATGATCAGGCCGTCTATCCGTTCGGAATAGAACTCTGCCAGTTCCAAGGCGGAAGCGCTTCCCAAGGAGCGCCCCATGATTATAAGCGGTCCCTTGCACTTGTTATCGTCCAGCCAGCGAGTTACGAAATTGAAAATTTCGTGGCAATCTTTCATCATGGCCGATACAGTGGGGCGTCCGGTCGACCGGCCGTAGCCCCGGTAGTCAACCGGGAAAAAATTGATCCCCAACCGGTTGTACAAAGGCCCCAATTCATCGTAGTCACTGACAATTTCACCGTTGCCATGAAAAAACAAAATGGTGGGAGCATCTGTTCCTGCCACATGAAAGCGCGCCCCGATGGATTCGCCTGCCGCCACCGGGATCATGATGCTACCGGGATCCTCCGGTTGTCCCGGCCGGCGCCATTCGGGCCTGGGATGAAAAAGAAATGCAAGGATTTCCGGGCGGTCCAGTCTTGAGTAATCCGTCTGTCTGGTTGTTTCCATCGATTTTTTCTCCCTGCGTGGATCTGCGGTTCACCCATAGCTATTCATGGCGCTACGGAGTGACCGGTATCAGGCTCAACACATGGTTGTATTGCCGGTGGATATGTTCCGGGTTGAAGGGAAACGGTCGGTACGTGCCCTCCAACCAGTGGTAAATGCCGTCATCATAATAGGGGGTTGCCGGGTTGTCCGATTGTCCGGTGCTGTTCTGCGCGATAAGCGGTTCATCCTGGCTGAAATCCACGATGAGCCGCATTTCGGGTATCAACCACGTATCAAAATTCCTGGCAATGTGATAGGCAGACACATTTAGCGTGGTATGGTCTCCGCCCGCGGGAAAAGGGCCCCGGTTCCACCACGGGTTGATCAGTTTCATGGCCGCGCGCTTGACGATTCCCAGTTTCAGGCCGAATTTTGATGCCTCCGTTTGCCAGTGATAGGTGTGCAGGTTGCCCCACTGCCAGGTGTCGCGTCGGTTGCCCAGACGATTTTCCAGCAGTTCTATTGCATCGGCCAGTGACACGGCCAGTATTTTTCCCGGGCTTTCGACCGGTTTTGTTCGGATGTCGTCCCAGAACGGGCTGTTTCTGCGCTGCGCAATCAGATGATCGGCCGGTGCGGAGTAACCGAGATTGCAGCTTTCCTGAAATGCCTTCCATACCTCACTATCCTCGTCGCCCAGTTCATCCCTAAAGACATTTCGGGTAATCGTGTGCCACAGCGCTCCGATAAGAGCGGCATCTGCAGATTCCCGGCTCATTTTTCCGTTAAACCGCTTGAGTATTGTCAGTGCCTCAAGGGCCTTTGCCTGCCGCTTCCGGTTGGTCCACCGGCTGATTTCCTGGTTGATGTCGTGGAGCAGAGGCGGCCTCAACAGACGCTTCTTGAGTTTTTCGACAAACGGGGAAAACTGATCGAGTTGCATGGCAACGCTGGTCTTCATTGAGTGGTGGCGGGTGGATAGAATCATCTGTTCGATTCGTTCACTTCGCTCCGGATAGTACCATGATGAAGACAAGGTGTGGGGAAAGTCCGGCGGTACGCTTCGGTGGTTGGCAGTCCCGACATATCCACTGGACGGGTTCATGGCAAACGGGTGGGAATCGGTATCGAGATAACCGGTCCAGTCGAACTCGCCACTCCAGCCGGGTGAGGGGAAAAGTCCGAGTCCATTTTTTCGGATTGGAAATCGCCCGGTGACCTGCCAGGCGATGTTTTCCCGATCGGCCAGGACCATATTCAGCGGGATGGCCTGGATCTGCCGCACGAGTGGCAGAGCGTTTTCAACTGAGTTGGCAGTCCCCAGGGACAAAAAGGCATCCAGGGACGCGTCTTCTTCAAAAAGGGACCAACTCAGCGCCAATCCAACGGGCATATCAAGCCGGGGTGGGAGCATGTCAATGGGCGGAGCGTTTTTAAGCGCAAGGTTCAGCAAGGGGCCGTGCCGGGTTTCATTAATCGTTATGGTGGTGGCCGGCTTTTCTTTGATTTTAAATATCTCGACCCGCTGTCTGCAGGGATGCCACTCACCCCGGTACAGATAGCTGAGTTGTCCGTCGATGGTGGTTAATTTTTCGAGAAAAAGGTCCTGCGTATCGGCCATGACCATGGTCATGCCCCAGGCAATATGCCCATTGAACCCGGCAATGATGCCCGGTATGCCGGCGATGGCGATTCCGGCGGCGTCATATTCCGGACAACGGGCATGCATCATGATCCAGATCGACGGCAGGGAGAGTGGCAGGTGGGTATCATTGGCCAGAATCGATGCGCTTCCACTTGTTCGCTTACTTGAAATAGCCCAGTTATTCGATGCAGCAATACCCATTGGCACATGTTTCGCCACCGATCGAAGGGTAGAAAACAATCGGGCGAAATCATCCGGTTTCCGGTGAAGATCGATTTGTTTGAGCTTCTGTGCCTCGGCAACTGGTATTGGCTCATCCGGATAAACAGGCAGCAGCCAGGCCGCTTTGTCAGGTCCGACGCGCCGGGCCAGGTTCAAGGCGATGATCTCCTCATGGAGGTTGAAGCCGAGTCCCAGGTTGAGCAGCGCAAACACGGCGGCCGAGTCCACGGGTTCCCACCGCTCCGGGATATACCCGGCCAATCGGAGTGGTGGCGGCAAATTAAGGGCATGTGCGTCGATATACGCATTCACGCCGTCGCTGTATCGGCTGAATGCGATCTTTATCCGCTCAGAGGCCGAATTATAGAGAATTTTAGACGCTTTTCTTAAATTCAAAGTCCGCATGTAAATATCGATATCCAGGCCGACCTCTCCGATAATTTCCGAAATACGGCCATAAGCGGTCAGCTTAAAGCCAATCATTTGGCTCAATCGATCCGAAGCGGCGACATAGCCCATGGCAAACGCCAGATCATCAAGTGAGGCCGCTTCGATGAATGGAATTCCCTGGTTGTCTCTCCGCACTGCAACCGGTTCTTTTAACCCGTCAATCTGGCGGGTGCCTGTATGGGGCAGTACCGTGTCTTGAAAATAGTGGTTCAAAAAGCCGGTGCATCCGGAAAACAGAAAAACAGCAGCCAGAATGGCGGCTCGGTGCAATTGACCACATGCTAACAAGCGGTTTCGACGATAGGCTGGACATGGGCTGGATACTCCGGGCATGGAAGGCTCCTTAAGTCAGATCATTTTGATTCCGTACAACACGGAATACCCGACACCGAAAAGAAACGGGGTATCCCAGGTGTGAGGGGAAATGGCTTCAGCTATCGTCATAGTTACAGGGATCAGGGTAATCGCAACCGCAAGCTGCACCGGAGAAAAATGGACGGAATGAGCCAGAACGACTACGATGCTGGTGAAAAATACACAGGCACTTCCCTCGAGAGTCCGCTTATAAGTCCGTCGGGAGAAAAGCGCGTATGCCCGGTAGGGATGCTTCCCGAACCGGACACCGACCGGTTCCGCCAATCCGTCACCGATGCCGTTGATAAGAACCGGAATCAAGACAAGTTCAACCATGTTTTTCTGAACAAAGAGAGCGACAAAAGGGATAATTACCAGATAACCGGCAACGGTTTGAGTGGTCAACCACAACATGGTGTGAGGCCGATCTTCCGGTCGGTCGAATGAGCGAAACATTCTTCCAATAAATCGAACCCGGGTTCGAATCGGTTCAATATATATGGTCAGAGTCAGCACAGCGAGCATGCAACTGGTGATAAATATCGGCAATGATTTTTCATAGACGAACAGCGAGTCCAGATACATGGGGATAAAGAAGATGGCAAAGTGATTGATTTTTCGCGTGTAATTGACTTTGATGCCCTTATGATCGACCAGCAGGCCGTTGCCGTAGTTCACCATCAGCAGAATGAGGATTTTTACCACCTGATTGGACCAGTATGCCGCTGTCATTTCCTGCTCCTTTCCGTTAAATCAGTCCCTGCGGATGCTTGTTCCCATTGCGTACGGTGAGGCAAACGAACGGGGTGTTTTATCCCGCCTCGTTTGTGGTAACGGTTGGTCAGGTCCTGCTCCCGGTGCTTCAGCACGCTATATTGAGTGCCACATACGCAAACGCATGCGTAAAAAAAAACTGAAGAATAAATCAGCCGACTGCTCTTACCAGAGCCTGCTCCATATCCTCACGGATATCGTCGATATGCTCGATGCCCACCGACAGGCGGATCAGGTCCGGCGTAACGCCACCGGTTGCCTGCTGTTCGGGTGTCAGCTGGGAATGGGTGGTGCTGGCCGGATGTATGGCCAGACTTTTGGCATCCCCCACATTGGCCAGATGCGAGATGAGCGTCAGATTGTCGATAAACCGGCGGCCGGCATCCAGACCTCCTTTGATCCCGAAGACAACCATCCCGCCATAACCGTTTTCAAATTGTTTTTTTGCATTGGTATGGGACGGATCTGTTGGCAGGCCGGGGTAGCGGACCCAGTCTACGGCCGGATGGCGGCTTAAAAATTCAGCTGTTTTCATGGCATTGTCACAGTGGCGCTGCATGCGCAGGGGCAGGGTCTCGATGCCCTGAAGAAACATCCAGGCATTGTCCGGACTGATGCACGCGCCGAGGTTTCGGAGCGGTACCAGTCGCATCCGCATGATAAACGCCAGAGAATTAAACTCTCCCAGATCATGGGCATACCGCATGCCATGGTAGGACGGATCCGGCTCGTTAAACAGTGCAAATTTTTGTTCAGCCCAATTGAATCTTTCCGCGTCGATCACTATCCCGCCG
>ENA-ORCT01000586-ORCT01000586.1-marine-metagenome-genome-assembly--contig:-NODE-586-length-16788-cov-3.463946_pt1 | contig 16788 bp, 12 predicted proteins | sample MGYA00248632_ERZ508511 | MGnify/ENA primary metagenome ERZ508511 (study PRJEB26182, sample SAMN06268839) | marine metagenome | isolation source: Tt an P1-techrep anaerobic enrichment on pine from sediment...
AGGTTACGGCCGAATCTGACGCGACGGTTGAGCCGGATCAAAAGGACCCTGGTACGAAACTCGCCGGATCATCCCGGTACACCGGTGAGAAAATTGCCTTGGATTTTTTCGATACCGATATAAAAAATGTATTTCGCATTATTAAGGAGATCAGCGGAAAAAATCTTGCCATTGACAAAGATGTATCCGGAAAAGTGACTTTGTCCCTGGAGAAACCGGTCCCATGGGATCAGGTGCTGGATCTGGTCCTCAAGATGAACGGACTGGGTATGGTATATGAAGGCGATATCATTCGCATCGCCACGCAAAAGAATATTAAAAAGGAAAAAGCCGAGCAGGAAGCGGAGCTGGCCGCGGCGATCGAGCGTAAAAAGAGCCAGCTGGCGCTTGAGCCACTGCTCACCGAGTATATACCGATCAATTATGCCAACGCCGCAAAGGACATCAAACCTCACCTGGATAAAATTCTGACCAAAGGCCGCGGCCAGGTTACCATTGACTCCAGAAACAATCAGGTCATTATCACGGATGTGGCAACCGTCATCGACCAGGCGAAGCAGATTGTCAAACGGATCGATAAGGTTACGCCCCAGGTCCTGATCGAAGCACGGATCGTCGAGGTTACCGATGATTTTTCGACCGAGGTGGGAATCGAATGGGATCTGGAATATGGCGTTCAGGGCGATGATCCTGAAGCCGGCATCGGCCCTCAGAGGGGATATTCGGAGTTGGGGGGAACTTATGGCATAGACAGCGCCATGAATTTCCCCGCACCGGGAGCCGGATCGAGCGTCGGATTCAATTTTACACGGCTTGCAGGCACCAATTTGATCATCAATGCCCGGATAAACGCTTTGGAAACTCAGGGCGAGGGCCGGGTCATTTCCGCGCCAAAAATCGTGACCCTGGATAACCAGAAGGCCAAAATCAAACAGGGGTTGGAATACCCCTACCTGGAGCGGGACGATTCCGGTGGGTCCTCGGTGAAATTTAAAAATGTCGATCTGCTTCTTGAAGTCACCCCGCATATCACGCCGGACAACCGGATCTCCATGAGCATTTTTATCACCAAAAATGATGTGGCTCAGCTTGTTGACGGCGTGCCGGCGCTTTCCACCAACGAGGCCGAGAGTGAAATTCTGGTCAATGACGGCGATACCATCGTGATCGGCGGTATCATGAAAAACACCACCAGTTTCAGCAAAAGCAACTTTCCCGGATTTTCAAAGATTCCTGTATTAAGCTTTTTGTTTGGAAATTCCGTGCAAGACGAAAGCAAAAACGAACTGCTCATTTTTCTGACACCGAAAGTCGTCAGGCTGGATCAGCAAAGCTCCTGATCCCGAGCATCACCGGCGCACCCTCCGGGCAACCGTCTCTGTGAATTCGGGGTGGCCCCTTGAGGCGGCGCGGCTCCTGGCTGCATATCCGATGAAAAGGCCCGGTCGCTTTTCTCCTGAAATGTGGAGACGACAGGGCCTTTTTATATTGGCAACTGAGCTTAAAATCTTTTGATATCGGTATGGTACTCAATTCTACTGGAATTTTAAAAATTCCTATCTATCCTTGCTTCTGAAGCGCTTCAAGCCGGAGATCCGGTAGACACAAAGCAAAGAGAGCGGAATCCTCTGGCAACCGCTTTCTAAAGGGGCTGACCTCACAGAGAGAGAAACTGATAAGCTGATGCGGCCTCTTTTGCTGCGTCAATGGAAGGAACCCGCGGCGATAACACAGGCTATGTAGAAATCATCTCGGGGAAACAGGGAGTGCTTCGTGTGGCTGAAGCCGATTACCGATAAAATGTATTGCCTGGCCTGAAAAACTGCACGTGTTTCAGGGCGATAACTGCTTCAACGTCTGCTCCGCCTTCCAGGCTATCTCATTATCCTCTGCCAGCTCGATTACTTTTTTATACGCGGCAATGGATTTTTCGGTTTCTCCGGAAGTGCGATAGGCTTCGGCCAGATTCATGTGAAGTTCAGCCAGGTTTGGCGAGAGCCGGGATGCCTTTTCAAACATCTGGATGGCTTCATTTACCCGACCTGTGGCAAGGCAGGTCAACCCCAAGCCTCTCATGGCGATTATGAATTTGGGTTCGATCGACAGCGCGCGCCGATAGTATTTTTCTGCCAATCGGTAGGCGCCTTTGTTGTAATAGGCCCATCCAAGATTGGCGAGTGGATAATGCGGGGTCGTGTAAAGCAGGTTTCCGGTTAGTTCCTTAAAAATGCCAATGGCCGAGTCCCAGTCCTGTTTTGCCAGATAGGCGACGCCAAGATTGTTTCGTGCCGGGGCGTAGTCAGGGTTCAGTTCAACGGCCTTTTTGAAATGCCGAATGGCAAGATCCAACTCCCCTTTTGCCTGATACGTGAGCCCCAGGTCGTTGTGAAGAAACGGGTCATTCGGGTATATTTCCTCGGCTTTTAAAAATGATCGAAGAGCCGATGTGAAATCTCCTTCGGCCAGGTAGGCCTCGCCAATGCGGCGCGTATCTTTGCTCTTTTTTTTCTGCATTGCCGTGTCAGCCGCACAGCCCAGTGCAAGTCCAATGACGATAAGGGAAAGTATCAGACGAAGCAATCGACTCGTTTTCATGAATCATAACCTTTTTGATCAATAGGTGTTCGAGTGGTTGTGCATTGCTTGTTTTATCGTTCGATAAGCGAAACAACGGAAATATTCCGGCGATTCAGAAATTGGGTGATTTCATTGTTCAGCGGCGACATGGCAAACAGTAATTGATCGGTGCGGTCTCTTCCTGAAACCAGAAAACCCGGTATGGTGATCTGCGTATTGTAATCGCCGGATCGCCGGGCGGCGAAAAAGTCCGGGTTTTTACGGTAGGAGAGTTTCAATGCACCGAGGACTTTTTGGATCACACGTTCGTTTGATTCTCCGTTTTGTATCTGCACGATTTCAAACCCCATTTCTTCAATGGCCCCTGCCGCATCGCCGTAAAGGTTGCCAAAATCCACGAGAAGCAGTGAGCCGTTGTCCAGGGATGCCAGATTGGACAGGGTCTCGATTTCCATTCCAGCATACGGAAACCGCACCGTTACGTTTTCGGTGTACTGTTGCCCGAGAATTTTCATCAATTGCTGGACAGCGGATTGGGCCGACGTCATGTCAAGCGGTTTGATTTTGACCACTGCATAGGAATTGACAGCCGGTCGCACGTGTTGGTGTGCAATTTTTTCCGTTTTCAGAATCTCTTTCAGCACGATGTCGTGTTGCCTGAGATACCGAAATATGCTGGCCGGGGTCCGTTCACCGTCGCTGGCAACCGGGGTTATGCACAGGTGGTAGGCATTGTCCTGGCTCGGATTCAGTTTGGACTGGATCCACCGGGCGCAAATGGTGACTTTGATTCCAAGATCGGAAAATGCGAGTTGTGGGGCTGTGTTGTCGCCTGTTGCCGGATTTGAATTGAATATGGCATCCAGCAGATCCTCTATGGAGGATGAGTGCGTGGCTGGAACGACATCAAGCGCTTTCCAGTGGGAACGAATAGCCGAGAGTTTTGCTTTGGGAACCGGCTGTTCCGGTGTGGTAAACAGCACTTTTGCGCCGTTTTTTCGTTCCAGGACAGGAAAGCGTGATAAATCGAGCTGCAATGTATCCTCCTGGTCCTGAGGAAAATAGTAAATGCCACGGTCCAGGAGTCTGGCATCCAGAATTGATGCCACCTGTTGAATTGCAGGCGGTTGATTGGTGGGCGAACGTCGGGGTGGCGGCGGAGTATTCGGACGGCTTTCCGGCGGCGTCCCCTGGATGGGAGGCTGATTTGCAATCGGCGATACCGGGCCACCAGGTGCAGGTTCAACCTCGGGTTGCTGCTGAACGGGCGGTGTGGGAAGATGGATTGTTTGACCGATAAAAATTCGATTGGGATCGGCAATCCGCGGATTGAGCGTTTTGAACCGTTTCATGCCTTCTTGAAAAGAATCTGCTCCGAAGCTTTTTTTCACGAGCAGCGAAACCGTTTCACCGCGTTTGACAGTGTGGGCGATGGAGTGGGCTTTCAGGTCCTTCGGTGGATTCGATACAGTTACAAACGGGACCCTCACAATACCGGTGTTCTGACCCGGCATGGCGCCTCGATTCAGCTTTTTCAACGGAATCAGGACCTGCTGCCCGGGACGGATCCTGTCGATATTTCGGATATGGGGATTGATCCGTTTGAATATCCCTAAAAATTCCGGGAAATCTTTGTGGGCGATTTCCCCTTTCTGTTTGAATACCTTTATTACCCAGTCGTTTTTCTTTACGACATAGGGATCGCACAGAATATCCACCCCGTTGTCCCGGCGGATGATATAGTCCTGGTACAGCAATGCACCAAAGGCCGGGCAGGTTGCAAGCCAGAAACAAAAGCCGAGAATCAGGATCGAATATCCGGTTGGCCGACGATTGCCGGTCATTTTCATGCCTTCTGCACCTTTTTCAGATCCAGCTCCCTTGCGATCTCATCCGAGACGCGGTCCACGAACAGCGAAAAGTCGCTGCCGGTCAGCGGCTTGCCCGGGGCAGGTAATTTTTCAAGGCCTTCAGGCTGAACCAGCTTAGGGGAATTGATCAGCTCCGGTTTGGGGGTGACAGCGAATTCTCCGGGGAATTTATTTTCAAAATACATGTCCTGAAATCCGGAAAATTTAAGCGCATGGGCGGTAGAGTCGATTACCGCGACATCGTTTTCATCAACAATTCCCTGGGTTTTGGCAGCCACCAGGCCGGCAAGCGATTCTCCGCCGTGGGTGCAGGCAATATGACCGTTTCGGTTGGCAAGCAGCTCCCAGTCCATGATTTGCTGCTCGGTGACCTGTACAAAAAAGACATTCGATTTTCCGGAGCGCTCGTTATACAGATCCACCAGATTGATAACCCGCGGCATGGAGACCGGATTGCCGATCATTGCCGCCTGCGCGACACTGGCCTTTACGGTGACCGGTTTGAATGTGCGCTTGGCCGCATCCGGTTCCCGGTAGTACTGAAAAACCGGATCCGCGTGTTCGGACTGGACGCCGATAATTTTCGGCAGACAGGTAATGATACCCGCATCCAGGAATTTCAAAAAGCCATTCATCACGGCGGTTATGTTACCGGCGTTGCCGATCGGCAGTGCGATCACCTTGTCGGCCATGTCGTATTCAAAGTCCTGGGCTATTTCATAGGAGTAGGACTCCTGGCCTAAAATCCGCCAGGCATTTTTTGAATTCAGCAGCGCCACGTTAAACCGTTCTGAGAGACCCTCGACAACTTTCATGCAGTCATCGAAGACTCCTGGAATTTCAAATACTCTGGCCCCACTGCCCAGTGGTTGAGAAAGTTGCTGGGGGGTCACCTTTTTGTGGGGCAGCAGCACGGCCGATTTGATATGGGGTTGGAGATAGGCGGCATAAAGGGCTGCCGCTGCCGAGGTATCACCGGTTGAGGCGCAGATTGCCAGAACATCAGACACCTTGCCCGAGCGAACCAGATAGTTGATATAGCTCAAAGCAGAGGCCATCCCCCGGTCTTTGAACGAGGCACTTGGATTTTGTCCGTCGTTTTTGAAGAAGAACCGCAAGCCAGCCCGCTGCTGCATCGTTTCGTTGGCCTCGACGATGGGCGTGTGTCCTTCACCCAGATAGACCACGGCATCAAGGGGGATGACCGGTCCGATAAATTCATGGAAACGATAGATGCCCTTGAGTTCGGGCAGCGTGAGCATTTTCCGGTAATCGAAAATTCGGTGCCAGGTTTCGCCGGGAATCGATTTTAACCGGTTGAATTTCAGATCGTACAATAACAATACCTGCCGGCAATGCGGACAGGTGTATAGCAGTTCTTTGATGCCAAACTCTTCACCACAGCCCAGACAGCGGTATACCAGCTGACCGCTGTGGCCGGGAATCAGGTGGGGTCGAATTTCTTCGGGAAAATGGTCAAGTCTCATCGCGTCAGCCTTTCAACTCCCCCCATGTACGGTCGCAGCGCCTCCGGTATGATTACCGATCCGTCGGCCTGCTGGTTATTTTCCAAAATGGCGGCGACGGTTCGCCCGACGGCCAGCCCGGAGCCGTTCAAGGTATGGACCAGTTCAGTGCCTTTTTTGCCTTTTCGCCGAAACCGTATGTTGGTTCGACGGGCCTGAAAGTCTTCAAAATTACTGCAGGAAGAAATCTCGCGGTATACGCCCTGGGCCGGCATCCAGACTTCGATGTCGTAGGTTTTTGCGGCGGAAAAGCCCAGATCGCCGGTGCACAGTTCTATAACCTGATAGGGCAGCTCCAGTTTCTGCAGGATGGATTCCGCGTTTGCCAGCAATTTTTCCAGTTCATCGTAAGAGAACTCCGGTGCGGTCAGTTTGACCAGTTCGACCTTGTTGAACTGGTGCTGGCGGATGAGCCCCCGGGTATCTTTCCCGTACGAGCCGGCCTCGGATCTGAAGCACGGCGTGTAGGCAGTGAAATTTAGGGGAAGCTGCGCTTCGGATAAAATTTCATCCGAATGGATATTGGTTACCGGCACTTCAGCCGTTGGTATCAGAAAGTAATCCCACCCCTCGAGTTTGAACAAGTCTTCCTGGAATTTGGGAAGTTGGCCCGTATGGGTCATGCTGGCCCGGTTGACGATAAACGGTGGCAGCACCTCGGTATATCCGTTTTCGGTGGTATGGACTTCAAGCATGAAGTTGATCAGAGCACGCTCCAGCCTGGCTCCCGCCCCGAAATACAGAGGAAATCTTGCCCCGGTAATTTTTGAAGCCCGTTCGAAATCAAAAATTCCCAGCCCATTGCCGATGTCCCAGTGCGCCTGGGGTTGAAAATCGAAGGAAGGGGGGACTCCAACAGTCTTTATGACCGGGTTTGCCGATTCGTCTTTTCCGATGGGAACGTTTTCATTGGGAATATTGGGCAGGCCGAGCAGGATGGTTTGTATGGTGGTCTCCTGTTCCGCCAGTTGTTTTTCAAATTCCTTGATCGTGCCGGACACCTGGCGCATTTCAGCAACGATGTCCTCAGCATTTTCTCCTGCCTTTTTCATTTCGGCAACCCGCTCTGAGACCACATTGCGCCGGTGTCTTAACGCTTCGATATCACCAAGTATTTTTCGGCGCTGCTCATCGGCTTCCCTGAACGTGTCAAGGTCCGCCGCTTCGCCGCGGTTGGCAAGGGCTTTTTGGACAACAGACAGATTTTGTCTGACGAACTTGATTTCAAGCATTTCCGTTCCTATGTTTCCAAAAAATTTTTAATATTTGCCTGATTCATTTATTGATTACCCCACTTGGGCAGGCATTGATTGTAAGCTGTACGAAAAACGGAAAAAACGATAGCATCGGCATGGAATTTAGTCAATGATTATTGAACGTTGACAATATCTGTAGATCTCGTATAATTAGACGATTTTCCAAAATTTTTGATCGGGAGAACACTCTATGGAGGACATCAAGGAAACCAAAATTGAAATTCGAAATGATATTGCCAATACCCTGCGCGCGATGCCTGCCGAAAAGGTTTTGGAGAAGACCCGGACTATTGAGAGCCGGTTGTTTGATTTTGCCAATTTTCTGGAGGCAAAGATTGCATTGCTGTATGTTGGCACGGAAAGCGAGGTCAACTCGGAAAACATCATACGGCGGGCTTTTGAATACAACAAGATTGTCGTTCTTCCCGGTTTCGATCCCGAAAAGCACGAGATGAAGCTGATGAAGGTTGATGACCCGGATAAAGATCTCAATCCGGGGCCGCGCGGAGTCCTGGAACCGAATCCGGCGCGATGCAAGGTTGTTCCAATCACCTCAATCGACATTGCCATCGTTCCGGGGATCGCTTTGGATGAAAAAGGTGGACGAGTCGGGACCGGTCAGGGGTATTACGACCGGTTTATTCCGAAGCTGCCCATAACGACCCGCAAAGTGTCACTGGCCTTTGAAGAGCAGATTATTCCGCTGGTGCCGATGGAATCTCACGATAAGCACGTTGACATCATCATTACGGAAAAACGGATAATATATAAAATTTGATTTGAACCAGAACAAAACACATATCGGCTCTGCCATGTGTGGGTTGAAACCCAGCTTTCCGGGCGCTGCCGGAGTGCTGGGTTTTTTTACTTCAGGCTTTCCTGGCACACGTTACCGATGGCGCCGTTGACACAGCACCGCGGATGGGGCAACAATCAGCGGTTTTCAAACAGGCTTTCAGGCCGGGCATAAGATATTTTCCAATTTTTGGAGGTTTGAAATTTCACCAACGGCAATGACCGTTTCGCCGGCCCGAAGTCGGGTTTCAAAGGAGGGGTTGAAGTGCATGCTGCCGTCGGCTTTTTTTATGGCGATGATGATTAAATTGTATTTTTGCCGAATTTCGGAATCTTTCAGGGTAACATCGGTCAGGATGGATGAGCCGCTGACCGGAATCTCCTCCATTTGGATATCGGTTCGCCGGTGGGCAAACGCCAGGTCCAAAAAATTCGTGACTGTTGGTCGGATGATCCGCTGGGCCATACTGACGGCACCCATTTCGTAAGGGGATTCAACGGCATTGGCGCCGGCGGCGATCAGCTTGGATTTGGCTTCGTTGCGGCTGGCTCGAGCACTGATGAACAGGTTGGGGTTCAATTGCCTGGCGGTCAGCACTAAAAATACGTTATCCGTATCGGTCCCCAGTGCCGACACCAGGCCTTTTGCCCGTTCGATACCGGCCCTTAGCAACGTGGATTCATCCGCCGCATCGCCGGTTAGATACAGCACCCCATCGAATTCCATGGCCTGTACCAGTTCCTGGTTGTTCTCAATAACCACCAGGTCCAGTGGTTTTCTCCTTAAATTGTTGCATAGCACTCGTCCAATGCGCCCATATCCGCACACAATGTAATGGTTCCGCAGACGGTTGATTTTTCGGTCCAATCTTCTCCTCCCCAGAATCAGGCGTATTCGATCTTCAATCATGAACTGAACGACCGCCCCGGCGAAGTAGGCTGAAAAAATGACGCCCAGAAAGACGAGGATCATGGTGAACAGGCGACCGATGGTGCCGACTTCATGGACTTCGCCGTAGCCCACCGAGGAAATGGTGATAATTGTCATGTAAACGGCATCGAGAAAGTTCCAGTGCTCGACCACAACATAGCCGATGGCGCCGAAAACAATGATTAGAATTGATAGCAGGAGCGAAACGATAAGGTGCCGGGTGCTGTCCATCCGTATCTCTGAGAATATAGTATGAGCCGTCAATAAATCCGTATTTTGATATATCGAATATTTTATAAAAAAATCAAGGGGTTTTTGTGGCGCGACCGGCAGCGAACCCCTTCGGATAAACGGCCGGCGGCCGCCTGTGAGATTCAAACCGGGGTGCCGGCCGGGGAAAATTGCTATAATCGGGGTTCCGGGCTTGAAATTCTTGACGCAAATTACCGGATTTGATAGAAAATCCAATTATGAAGAATGAAATGATAAAATTTCAGAGACAGCGGGATGAAATGGTTCGCCGCCAGCTCGAGGCGCGGGGAATTGCCGATCCAGCCGTTCTGGCGGCGTTTCGCAACGTGCCCCGGCATCTGTTTGTCAGCGAGGCATTGATGGACCAGGCTTATGGCGACTTTCCGCTTCCCATCGGCGAGCAACAGACAATATCCCAGCCCTATATTGTGGCTGAGATGACCCAGGCTCTGGAACTGAAAAAGGACGACCGCGTTCTTGAAATCGGAACCGGATCGGGTTATCAGGCCGCCATCCTCGCCGAAATTGTTTTCCGTGTGTACACCATCGAGCGCATTCATTCTCTGTTTGTCAAGAGTCGCCGGCTCTTTGATCAGCTTCGATATCACAACATTGTCACCCGGTATTCGGATGGAACTACCGGGTGGACGGATGAAAGCCCGTTCGATGCGATCATTGTGACGGCCGGCTCACCGTCAATCCCCCAGGTTCTCGTCGATCAACTGGCCATGGGCGGTCGAATGATTCTGCCGGTGGGCGATCAACATTCCCAAGAGTTGATTCGGCTCGTAAAGGATGAGGAGGGTATTCATCAAATGAACCTTGGTGGATGCCGTTTTGTCAAGCTGGTGGGCGAGTACGGGTGGAAAGAGCTGTGAACGCGGAATCCAATCGGAAACTTTTTTCCGCCACACAAGAGCAAACCGTCGATCCGCTCCCCCCTAGCGCGGCACGGGTGCCGGGTTCCTGGAAAGAGGCGTTTTGGGCCAGCCCGGGGCCACGTTCCATCAAAGAGGCGGCCCTGTTGTCGGTCAAAGGGCTTTGCATGGGATCTGCGGATATTATACCCGGTGTTTCCGGAGGGACAATTGCACTGGTTACCGGGATTTATGAGAACCTGCTTCGGGCCATTCGGTCGATTGACCTGAACGTGGCCAGGGCGCTGATGAGGCTCGATTTCAAGGCGGCGCTGGCGCAGTTTCATTTGCGGTTTCTGCTGGCCCTGTTTTCAGGAATTGGGCTTGCAATACTCAGCCTGGCCCGGGTCATAAATTTTTTACTGCATAATCAACCGGTGTTGATCTGGAGTCTTTTTTTCGGATTGATTTCGGCATCGATCTGGGTTGTCGGACGAAAAGCCGAGCCGTGGAATCCAGTGCGCTGGTTGGTTTTCGCTCTGGGCGCTGTGGGAGGATTCTGGATTGTCAACCTGATTCCCATGTCGACCCCCGAGCAGCTCTGGTTTGTTTTTCTCTCCGGTCTGATTGCAATCTGTGCGATGATTCTTCCCGGAATCAGCGGCGCCTTCATTCTGTTGATACTCGGGAAATATGAGTTTATCACCGCCACGCTGCGCAATCCCTTTCAGCCGGAAAATCTTCTGATATTGAGCGTTTTTTGCACGGGCTGCCTTTGCGGCCTGCTGGCCTTTTCCCGCGTGCTGAATTATCTGCTGGATCGGTATCGGGCCTCTACTCTGGCCTGCCTGACCGGGGTGATGGCGGGCTCACTGCAAAAGATATGGCCATGGAAAGAGGTGCTGGAAACACGGATCATACATGAAAAGAGCCATGTGATCTGGGGCGGCAATGTGCTGCCCGGTGCGGTTGATAGAGAATTCTGGCTGGCTTTGGTTCTGGCTGCGGCGGGATTTGCTCTGGTGATCATCCTGGAAACGATTTCCCGGGAAAACCGGTAAAAAAAATCGGCCAATCTGCGGCGGAGCTGCCGGATCAATCATTAAAAGTGCAAATTTAAATATTCCCGGATAAAATCGATGAACGTACGGCACAGGGGAGAGTGGGTCCGGTATCGGTGTCGGGTCAGATAAAAATGACGTTTCAGATCAAGTTCTGTTACCGGCATGGCTACCAGGGTGCCCGCGCGCAGTTCATCGGCAACGGAAATGACGGATAGAATTGAAATTCCAGCCAGTCCCTTGATTCCCTGGATGACAGCCTGAGTGCTTCCCATCTCCGAGATAATGTTCAACTCGTCAATGCTTTTTCCCCGGCGAAAAAGGCTCTCCCGGATGGATTTCAGTGTGCCGGAGCCTTTCTCCCGGGCGATAAAGGGTTCGCTGAGAAGCATGTTCAGGGTCACCTGTTTTCTGCCGGTCCATTTGTGACCTGCCGGCAGAATAAGCCTCATCTCGTCTTCCAGAAGCTTCTCCTGTACGATATTTTTATTGTCGGTCCGGGCACCGACTACACCCACTTCGATGTCCCCTGTATGTGTATCGTTGATGATTTTTTCCGTGTCGCCGATGATCAGCGATACCCGAACCTCGGGGTAACGACGCGTAAAAGCGCCGACAATATGAGGAAGCAGGTACCCCCCGGGGATGGTGCTCCCCCCGATGATCAGATTGCCTTTGATGTTCCCCTGAAATTCGGAAAGCGCGATTTCCGCTTCATCGCGAAGGGCGACCAACCGTCTGGCATAGGTGTAGAGCAACTCCCCCGCCTTGGTGGGAACTACCTCCCGGGAAAGCCGGTCCACCAGGCGGCAGCCGATATGGTCTTCAAGGTCTTTGATGTGGCTGCTGACGGTGGGCTGGGAAAGGTGCACCGCCTTGCCGGCTTTTGAGAAGCTTTTCAGCTCAATGACCTTGCAGAAAACGTTGAGTTGCCATAAGTCCATGGAATTGTATCAGAGATCCTGTGCGGTCAGACCGAATTTGTGACGCAGGTTATCATTTACCACTTGGGGAACCATGCTTGTAATGTCACCGCCAAAACGCGCTGCTTCCTTGATAATGGATGAGCTGGTGAAAATCCATCTCAGGCCGGTCATCAAAAATACGGTTTCAACCTTGCGGTTGAGGCGCCGGTTCATCAGTGCCATCTGAAACTCATATTCAAAATCGGAAACCGCTCTCATTCCCCTTAAAATTGCATTGGCCTGTCGTTTTTCCGCATAGTCGACCAGAAGGCCGTCATATTGATCGATTTCAACATGTTCGAATCCTGCCATGCTGATGGCAAGCATCTTTTTGCGCTCTTCCACCGTAAACAGGGAGGCTTTGGCCGGATTTATAAGGATGGTGACGATGATTTTATCAAACAGTTTCAGGCCCCGCTTTACAATATCCAGATGACCGTTGGTGACGGGATCGAAAGAGCCGGGATAGATGGCAACTCGGTGCATAGCTGTTATCCTCAATATGTAGATGGCACCTGTTTTACATAGCGTAGAAAAGACACTCCTGTTTTGCCGTATTTTCGACGGTCTGTCAATTCGTATGCGGCAAGATCTTCTGGAATCGCTTCCTTTTCGTCGTGTTCGATGACCAGCAGGGCCCCGTCTTTAACTGTGCGGCTGTGGTGAAGCTGGATCAGGGTTGGCCGGATAATATTTCGGTTGTATGGCGGATCCATAAAAACAAGGTCGAAGTTCTTGCCCATGATCCGAAGACGATGGAGGCCTTTTAAAATATCGAATTTAAGTACGGTGGCTCTGTCGGCCAGTCCGCAGAGGGTGATGTTTTTATCGATAACGCTGATTGCCCGGGCGCCCCGGTCAATAAAAACGGCCGATTCGGCGCCTCGACTCAGCGCTTCAATTCCAAGCGCCCCGGTTCCTGCAAACAAATCCAGAACCAGCCGCCCATGGATTTGAAATGCCAGGATATTGAAGATCGATTCACGCAGTCTGTCACTGGTCGGCCGCGTATCCATTCCGCGGGGTGCCCGAAGTGTTTTTCCTTTTAACTGGCCGGCGATAATTCTCACTGGCGGATAATCTCCCGGTTCCGATAAGGCAGCAAGGTGTGAATCGTATCAGGCACTGCCCTGTTTTTTCAACTTTTTGCTGAGATCGACAGCGTCTACACCGAGAGTTTTGGCCATACGGTTGACGTTGTGCCCATGCTCTTCAAATTTGTGTTGAAGAAACTCGCGTTCAAAGGCGTCTTTTGCAGCCTCGAGGCTGTTGATCGAGAACAGTGCCGTCGCCCCGCTGCTCTGGTTTGCGGCAGTGGCCTTTGAATTGCAGAGCTCCGGTATATCCGATGCCTCAATCATGTCTCGTCCCACCATGATAGTGAGTCGTTCAACCAGATTTTTCAACTCCCGAACATTTCCCGGCCAGTGATATTCCTGAAGCGCCTGTATCGCCTCCGGCGAGATCTGTTTGCGCTTGATGCGATTTCGTTTCTCACTTTCGTCCAGAAATGTCTCTATCAACAGCGGGATATCTTCCCGTCGATTGCGCAGCGGCGGAACGTCAATGGGAATGACATTGAGCCGATAATACAGATCCTCTCTGAAATTGGCATGGGCTATTTCCTGTTCCAGATCTTTGTTACTGGCAGCGATGACTCTTACTTTAACATTCAGGGTCCTGCTGCCACCTACTCGCTGGAAGCGGCCCTCTTCAAGGACTCGCAGAATCTTGGCCTGGGTTTTCAGGCTCATGTCGCCAACCTGGTCGAGGAAAATGGTACCGTTGCTCGCCAGTTCGAATTTTCCGCGTTTTTTTTGGTTGGAACCGGCCAGCACCCCTTTTTCGTGTCCGAAAAGTTCGCTTTCAATCAGATCATCGGGTATTGCGGCGCAGTTTACATCGATGATCGGTTGCTCTGCCCGGGGGCTGAGCTGGTGGATCGTTCGGGCTACCAGTTCTTTTCCCGTTCCATTCTCGCCGGTGATCAGTATCCACGAGTCGGTCGGTGCGGCAATAGCGATCTGTTTTTTCAGCACGGTGATCGGGGGGCTGTTTCCGGTAATGGAATTCTTTTCAATGGTTTTTTTCCGAAGGTATCGGTTTTCTTCTTCCAGGCGCCTGAAATTCAATGCATTATTGATGGAGACGATGACTTTCTCAATGGAAAGGGGCTTTTCGATCAGATCAAAGGCTCCGATCTTTGTCGCTTTGACCGCTGTTTCAATCGTGCCGTGACCGGTGATGATGATGACTTGCAGATGCGGATGTTCGTTGCGGATGACTTTCAGGGTTTCAATGCCATCGATTCCCGGCATCCAGATATCCAGCAGCACCAGATCCGGGGATTCCGAGTCGATGAGTTTCAGTGCCTCATATCCGTTGCTGGCAGTGATCACTTCGAAACCTTCGTCGGTAAGAATTCCGCCCAGGGATTGAAGAATAGTCGGTTCGTCGTCTACGATCAGAATAGATGGAAACATGTCCCGTAACTCCCTTTTGTTGATCGGCACCGATGCCATCAGGTAGCCGTTTTGCTTTTGTGGTACGTGTCATAGCCCAACCCTTCCCCGCAGGCAAGTCCGGGTATTTTTTCGTGTTGACTCAATTGCATTCTTAACCTGGGGTTAAACCGGCAGTTCGATGATCAGTTTGGCCCCATGCGGCTGATTATCCTGGACCCGTACCAATCCGTTGTGGTCGGCCACGATTGTGTTGACGATCGTCAGGCCCAGCCCCATTCCGGCTTTTTTGGTGGAGAAATTGGGTTCAAACAGGCGGGTTTTGTCCTCATCCGAGATGCCCGTGCCGTCGTCGGTTACCTCGATTCGAATCATTTTCAGTATGGGGTCGTGCGTGATTTCGATTGCAATCTGGCCCGTCTCATGAATGGCGGCAATGGCATTTTCGATGAGATTGATCATGGCCTGCTTGATCTGCTGGCGATCCAGATTCATGGTGGGAATGGTGGTATCGCTGCGCAGGCTGAATTGAATGTTCGGGTGACTGTCCCGGTAAAGTGCCAGAGTTTCCTCTATGATCGGTGGCAGTTCGCACGGGGCAGGGTTAGCCGATGGAAATCTGGCAAATGCGGCAAATTCGTTGACCAGGTTTCGGATCAGTTCAACCTGATCGACGATCATTTTGGTGCATTCACTGAAAACCGGCTCGTTGATCTGCTCGGCGTATTTTCGTCTCAGTCGCTGGGCGGACAGGGCAATGGGCGTCAGGGGGTTTTTAACCTCATGGGCGATTCGGCGGGCCACCTCCCGCCAGGCCGCCATGCGCTGAGCTTTTTCCAGGTCGGTCAGGTCATCAAAAACCATCACCACGCCGATGTTCTGCCCGGCATCGTCTTTCAGGGCGCTGGCGTTAACCATGAAGCTTCGAGGGCGGCCGGCGATCGATGCCCGGAGTGACAGTTCCACTGCATTGGTCCGTGAGTTTGACAGATTGTCCAGCACATCCTGAGCCGTTTTAAGATGGTCGCCGTGAAGCAGACGGGTGTAATTTTTGTTGAGAATGTCTTCGGCCTTGATATTCAGCATTCGTTCCGCCGAGGTGTTGATGGTCGATATGAAGCCGCGGGCGTTCAGGGTGATAACACCGGCGGAGACGTTTTTAAGCACGATTTCAATATGCTGCCGGCGGGCTTCAATTTCTGCATTCTGCTCCCTGAGCAGCTTGGCCGAGTGCTCGATCTGCTCCCTGCTGTTTCTCAGATCCCGGGTCATTTTATTGAACGAATCAACGAGTGTGCCGATTTCATTGTCGGCAACCAGACCGATGGTGACGCTCAGATCGCCCTCTGCGACCCGTCGGGTGCCTTCTGCCAGTTCCATGATGGGTATCGTGATGGATTTGGCCAGATAGAATCCGAACCATACGGCGCAAAAAACCACCAGGAGGGCCACGATAGACAGTGTGATATAGTAGGTCACCTGGATGGGTTTTTTCAGAAGCAGAATTTGCTGATACTCCTCAAATCCGCGTGAAATTGATTTCATGTTCCGTGACAGTTCCGGGGGAATCAGTTGCGTGAGCGTGACAAAGCCCTCGGCCTCCGTGTGTTTTACCCCAAACGGTACCGTGCAGATGGTGCGAAGCAGTTCGCCGTCCGAAATGCGCTCGGAGATGGTCCAGACCGGCCGGGCATCCGAAATTCTCTGCAGATTATCGGTGGCAATCATACTCAGGGGGCGTTTTTTCAGCTCGTCGGTCGCCGCCAGGGCGATTCGCTCGGCAGTTGCCGAATAAGTCTCGACGGCAAGGAAATTAAACTCCCGTTGAACTATCTGAACATAATGGGAAAGTGCTTTGCTTTTTGCCGGAGTGAGAAGCTTTTTGGTTTTGATTTGATAAGCGATTCGTTCAATGAAAAAACGGTTGCTTTCCTCGGACTGTCGGTAAATATGCTGAGCGACACGAAGGGATTTATCCAGGGCCTGCTCCACCGGTACATTAAACCAGAACTCGATACTGGTGGTGATAAAATTGATGGAGAAGAAAAACAATACGGTCGTGGGCAGCAGTGTGAGCGCCACAAACGCCAATACCAGGCGGGTGCGGAGGCTGGCTCCCATGACTTTGCGTTTACGATCGTAGAGCAACTTGACGAGATTTCTGAATACGAGAAATATCAGCAGAATCAGAAGCAGGAGATTGATGTTGATCAGGATGAACATCAAGATGGTGTT
>ENA-ORCT01000590-ORCT01000590.1-marine-metagenome-genome-assembly--contig:-NODE-590-length-16741-cov-3.195751_pt1 | contig 16741 bp, 13 predicted proteins | sample MGYA00248632_ERZ508511 | MGnify/ENA primary metagenome ERZ508511 (study PRJEB26182, sample SAMN06268839) | marine metagenome | isolation source: Tt an P1-techrep anaerobic enrichment on pine from sediment...
ATAACTGTTTTAAATTTCAATAAATATTTTCTTGATTCTCTGGATACCCGCCTTCGCGGGTATGACGGAATACACTCTTGATGGCATTCCCGCGAAGGCGTGGGGCGGGAATCCAGAATAACCTCGATATTACAAGGGAGTACCGCGCTTCTTGCGCGTTTTTTTAAATCGCTTGATCGTCAACGGACTCGGGACTATACTACCTTGAATCTGCCCCCCATATACAGGGGGGAAGCAACTTATCTTCGCGGGCCGTCGCGTCAGAAAATCCGAATCCGCCAGTCCGCCACTACCTCGCCAAAGGGGGAATAATGCCTGCCGAAACCGTCACGTTTCCATGCCGCGATGTTACGCTGACCGCCGACCTGTACCGCCCGGAAGGCAACGGGCCGCGGCCCGCCGTCGTCTTTTCCCACGGCGCATTCGAATTCAGGGAAAACTTCCGGGAATTCGGCCGGTTCCTGGCCGGACGGGGAATAGCCGCCCTGATCCCGGATATGCCGGGCCACGGCGACAGCGGCGGGGAGCGCTACCACATTGACATCGACCGGTGGGTGGATGCCATCGGATCGGCGATCGATTTTCTGGAAAACGGCGAGGGAATACCCGCAGGAGCCATCGGCGCCTTCGGTTTTTCCTCGGGCGGCACCGCCGTGCTGGAGGCGGCCCTGGTCGATTCCCGGCTGGCGGCCCTGGTCACCCTCGATGCCACAGTGCGCAATTACCTCGGGTTCTGGGACACCATCGGCTTTAAGTCGCTGATTGCCATCGGCAGGTTGAAGCGTCGACTGACCGGCCGGGATCTTTTGCTGAAAATGCCCCATCTTTTGGACACAGCCGAGATGACCTGTGACCCGGCGCTCAACCGGCGGCTTCGATCCGACTCCCGGCTGCGGGCCGCCTACTCGGCCCTGCCCCTGCCAGGAGCGGCCCCCTGCAGCTTTGTCGACACCATCCGGCGCGTTGAGCGGATCACCATCCCCACCCGGGTGATCCACGGCGGGCATGACCGGGTGGACCCCCCGGAAACCGGCACCATGCTCCATAAGCGTCTGACCTGCGTCAAAGACCTGCACATCCTGCCCCGCAGCGGCCATTTCGGCCACCTGGACCATGACCGCGACCGGGTCATGGAACTGACCGCCGGATGGATGCTGGAACATCTGCACGAGTGCGGTAAAGGCGGAAGCGCCTGAATACAGATCCCGCCACCTTGGCCGGGTTCGAACGGTTTGACGCTTCCCTATCGCTATCCTTATCGGCATCGGAATCGGGATCGGGATCAGGATCGAAAAACCATAAGACTTGGGCACGACCATCGGAATATGTACCACCTTGCCATAGACGAGGTTCCGCCGGCTATGTGATCGAAAAAATCGATTTCGATACCGATAGCGATCCCGATCCCGATAAAACCATATCCCGACAAGCGCTGTTCCGGACGCTTATTCTTCGCGCAGGAGATGCGTCTCTGGTTACGGCTTTTCCGCTTTAGTTAATGGAACACCCTGAAACCAGGAAAAAGCCGAGTCTATCGCCCATCAGGGGATGTTCTGCCGCGGCGGATCATTCGAGCATCTGCACCCCGCTGTCATCGATCGGTTCGGTAACCGAGGGGTTGGTCATGATGACCCGGGCGCAGGTGTTCCACCGCAGCAGCGAATCCGCCTTTTCGGCCGGGCTGCAGAGCATGGCCTTTTCGTAGGCATCCATGGCCCGCCGGAACCATTCATAGGCCACGCTGCCGGCTCCCGGCACCTCCCGGTCCAGGTGGGCCTTGGCCCGCCGCTCGCAGATGATTCCCTCGTAATAGGCCTGGCAGTACCCGTCGGGCAGCCGCTTGACCAGTTCCCGGGCCTCGTTGAATGCCGGTGCCAGATCGGCCTGAAACCGGTCGGTGAGCGCCAGGATCAGCATGGTCATCGCCTCCTGGTTCTCCGGTTCCACGGCCAGGACATCCCGGCAGATGCTCTCGGCTTCCCGGGGCTCGTTGAGCAGCCGGTACCGATCCGCCAGGGCGATAGCCGACGCGACAGCCTCCGGCGGCAGCTTTTTCAATTCAAACATGCCCATCCTCCCCGACGGTCGGAACTGGACAAATTGACGCCCAAAAACGTCGTTGCCATCTTACGCTGCGACCGTCTCCCTATAAGGAATTACTCTGCTTTTAATGTCACCCGTTTTCCCGAAATGGGATTACGTTATACGTTCTTCATCCGGGCAGGTTATGCTCTCGGAGATTCCTGAGCCAAGCCCTTTCCACCCGGATTGGTGTTTCAATTTGGTTTTACCATGAAGTTCATGAAGATCATGAAGGAGTTAAAGACAAAATCAATATAGGCATGTATTATGCTCGGGACTCTCATCAAAAGGATTATGAAGTGGCGCAGCGAGCTGCGCATTTTTTCTTCATGGCCTTCATGTGCTTCATGGTTAACCCCGCCTTTTTAATAATCCACTGCACGGGATTGAGTCTGATGTGTACCTCGTCACTGTTGAGAGTTCACTGATTCGACTCGTCAAAAACTCAATGCGTATGGATAACTGCTGATAGCTACTTGACGGCAACTTATCGCCGGCCGCCGGTTCAGGTCCGCTTGCGGATCAACCGCTTGATCTGGCCGATACATCTGGTCACCGGGATGCCCTTGGGACAGACATCGGTGCACCACCACATGGTCCGGCAGCCCCATACGCCGTCCGGCGAATCCAGCTCGTCCAGCCGCCGGTCGGTATCGGTGTCGCGCGTATCCATCACATACCGGAAGGCCCGCAGCAGGGCCGCCGGCCCCAGGTATCCGTCGCGGGCCCGGGTCATGGGACAGCCCGCCGTGCATGACGCCCAGAGGATGCATCGCAGGGCCGGCTCGATGTCGGCCTGGTTGTCGGGGGCCTGCAGCCGCTCGGTCTCGGGGGGCTCCCGGTCGTTGATCAGATAGGGCCGGATCGACCGGTGCTTTTCAAAAAACGGCTCCATGTCCACCACCAGATCCTTGACCACCCGAAACAGGGGCAGGGGCTCGATGACAAAGTTGTTGGCGGTTTTGAAATCCCGGATCAGCTTCTGGCAGGCCAGCTCGATGCGCCCGTTGATGGTCATGGCGTCCGAGCCGCAGATCCCGTGGGCGCACGAATGCCGGAAGGCCAGGCTGGGGTCGTGTTCCCAGCGGATTTTATTCAGGCAGTCGAGAATCTTGTCCGTCGATTCCACCTCAATGGTGTAATCCTCGTACCGGTGCCTGTCGTCAACCGCCGGATCGAAGCGATACACGGTGAAAGTTGATTTCATGCTAGTATTTCCTCTCCTGGGGTTGAAACCGGTCGATGGTCACCGGCTTGGGAAACACGGACAGGCTGCCGTCATCGTTGCGTCGCACCATGGTGTGGGCCAGCCAGTTTTTATCGTCCCGATCCGGAAAATCCTGCCGGTAATGCGCCCCCCGGCTTTCCTCGCGGCGATGGGCGCCGCGCGCAATCACCTCGGCCAGATCCAGCATGTATCCCAGTTCCAGCGCATCGAGAAGATCCCGGTTGAAACAGCGTCCCGGATCCTGGATGGAGACCCTTTCATAGCGCGCCTTCAGCTCACCGATCGCGGCCAGGGCGCCGGAGAGCCCCTCCTCCCGGCGAAACACCGACACCTGCTCCATCATAAGCTGCTGGAGCGCAGCACGGATCGGCGCCGTCCGCTCACCGCCTGCGCCGCCTTTCAGCGCAGCGATCTGATCCTCGATCTCCCGGACCCGATCGGCGGCCGCCGCCTCGGAAACCGCGGCCCCCCCGCCGGCCTGAACCGCCGCTCGCATAACCTTTCCGGCCCGTCTGCCGAAGACCAGGGTGTCAAGCAGGGAATTGCAGCCCAGCCGGTTGGCGCCGTGCACCGACACGCAGGCGCACTCGCCGGCGGCGTAGAGCCCGGCAAGGGGCGTGCTGTCGCTGTCGATGACCACCCGGGTATCGGTGTCGGTGGCAATTCCTCCCATCATGTAGTGGCAGGTGGGCTGAACCGGAATGGGTGTGGTGACCGGATCCACCCCGGCATAGGTCCGGGCGAAATCGGTGATATCCGACAATCGGGTTTCGATGACCGTCCGGCCCAGATGGGTCAGGTCCAGATGCACATAATCCCGGCCGTCGATTCCACGGCTGGCCCGGACCTCCTCCAGAATGCAGCGGGAGACGATGTCCCGGGGGGCAAGGTCCTTGATCACCGGGGCATAGCGTTCCATGAACCGCTCCCCGTCGCGGTTTCGCAGCATGCCCCCCTCGCCCCGGGCCGCCTCGCTGATCAGGATCCCGAGCTTGTATATTCCGGTGGGATGAAACTGGATAAACTCCATGTCCTCGAGGGCCGCGCCGGCCCGAAAGGCGATCGCCATGCCGTCGCCCGTGCTGGCAAAGGCATTGGAGGTGGTCTTGAAAATCTTGCCGGCCCCGCCGGTGGCCAGCAGCACGGCCCGGGAATGAAACCGATGAAGTTCGCCCGTGGTCAGCTCGTAGGCGATAAGCCCCCCGCATTGCCCGTCATGGATCATCAGGGACAGCATCTGAAATTCATCGAAAAAGGTGATCCCCGCCTGGAGGGATTTCTCCCACAGGGTGTCCAGGATCACCCGACCGGTTCGCGTCGCGGCATAGCAGGCCCGCTTGATGGCGGCCGTGCCGAATTCACGGGTGTGCCCGCCGAAGGCCCGCTGGGCGATTTTTCCGTCCGGGCTCCGGTTGAACGGCACTCCCATGTGCTCGAGCTCGTAGAGGGTCCGGGCGGCGTCACGCGCCAGGATCTCGATGGCATCCTGATCGCCGAGATAATCGCTGCCCTTGACCGTGTCGAACATGAGCCATTCCCACCGGTCCTCCTCCTCGTTGCCGATGGGCGCGGCGATGCCGCCCTGGGCCGCCCCCGAGTGAGACCGGGTGGCGAAAACCTTGCTGATCACGGCCACCCGAAGCGACCGGCCAAGCTCCACGGCGGCCCGCAGACCGGCCAGACCGGCGCCCACAATCACCACGTCGAATTCATGTTTCATAGGATACCTCGTGGTATGGCTGTATCACATTTTTTATAATCCCAATCGGGATCGGAATCGGAATCGGGTTCGTATTATCGCCATGCTCAGTCCATTGGATGAAGGAGGCTGCTGAGTCAGGCAAGATTCCGCCGGCCATGGGATCAGGGGAGTCGATAGCGATCCCGATAAAAAGCATCTCCCGACATGCGGCTGCACCAAGTTCTTATTCGTCGCGCCGGTCATGCGTGAGCTGATCGAATTTGCGGATGCAGATCTTGACGGCATTCCGGAAGGAAAAAGGTAACGCGTTTGCAGTTGACCGGTGGAGGGTGGCTCCGGATTCACTTGAGGCGTAACGTGCGGAGGCAGCAACCGACAGGTGCGGACGGCTTTGCATTCACATAGTTTTTTGTAATATCCATTGCCGGCATATTGCAACTCAAAACAATATGCGTTGCCTTTTCGCAATTCATCGCTAATTTTATCGTATTGACAACCAGAGACCGGTTCCATAGGCTGAGATCACAGACCGTTTTCTTCCCTGACCGGATTCCACGCACCGCCCCTATGAGAAGAATTCATCGGCAATCGCCGAACGCTCCCAACACACCCGGAACGAGTACACCCCGATGAGACCAGCCGACTGCACGACTTTGTCCGACCGGGGCGCCGCGCATCGATCCTGTCAGATCCGGTTTCCGCCCGTACCGGATGCCCGGGCCGGACATGCCGCAATGCATGGAGGTGACCCATGGCCAGAAAACCAGAACGCCGCATTACCCATCGGCACGTTTTCAGCGCACCAATCCGATTTTCCATCCATATGGCGGATACGTTTTCCGAGGCCCGGATGCAGAACTGCAGCCGGGACGGCATAGGTTTCAATTCCCGGGTGGGATTTCAGCCCGGGGATCTGATTTACATCAAAATGGGCAGACTGGCGGACGGAAGTATTCCTCCCAAGCGCATTCCCGGCGATCTGGCCGAAGTTCGCTGGTGCAGGAAAACCGCCCGGAGAAACGTGGCTGCGTTGTTTGACGTCGGCGTCCAGTTTCCCGAACCCCTTACCTGATGCCCTGCCGGTGCATTCCGCGCGCCACCGGAACGCGCGGGCATGAATCGGCCTCCCGAAATTCATGGAACAGCAGCGCTTCCGCACCCTGCCGGGAATGAGGCCGCCGGCGGCCACGGTTCAGCGAGGCGACAGCGTGCGGATTGCCGGCCAGGAGGATGCCATGGTTGTCGGTGACATTTGCAATCGAGAGGTGATCATTGTCGAGAGGGAGGGGAGCATCCTCGAGGCGGCCAAGCTCATGCGCAAGTATCATGTGGGCAATGTGATCGTGGTGGACGATCGGGACGGGGTGCGGATTCCTGTCGGCATTCTCACCGACCGGGATATCGTGATCGGCGTCCTTGCCGACAGCGTCGACATTGACGCGGTCACTATCGGGGACGCCATGAGTTTCGAACTGCTCACCGCCAGAGAGGACGACGATCCCATGGAAACGATCAAACGGATGCGAATCAAGGGGGTCCGGCGAATACCGGTTGTCGATCGCCGGGGCGGGCTGGTGGGCGTTCTGGCTGTGGATGACCTGGTGGAGATTCTCTCGGAGCAGCTGACCGATCTGGCCGGCCTGATCACCCGGGAACAGCAGCGGGAGCGAACCTACCGGTCCTGACACCCCGAAAAGGCCAGGTGAGCGACATGAAACCGATAATCGCGGCGCTCGCCGCTGTGGCGATGATTTTCAGTTTCACCGTGGCGACCGGACGGACGGACGATTCTACCGGTTTCCGGCAGGCGAGGGAGCGCCTGGTCTACGGGGAGCTGCGCCGCCAGGGGATTGCCGATACCCGCATCCTGGATACCATGGCCCGGATTCCCCGGCACCGGTTCGTGCCCGCCGCTCTTGCGGATCAGGCCTACGCCAACCGGCCCCTTCCCATCGGCGAAGGCCAGACCATCTCCCAGCCGTACATCGTGGCCCTGATGACCGAAAACCTTGCGCTGACAGGCAGTGAGCGGGTGCTGGAAATCGGCACCGGCTCCGGGTATCAGGCCGCCGTCCTGGCCCGGCTTACGGCCGAGGTATACACCATCGAAATCAAGGAAAAGCTCCACCGGCGGTCACACCGGCTCCTCGGCGAGCTTGGCCTTGAGAACATCCGCACGCGCCAGGGCGACGGCTATTTCGGCTGGCCCGAGGCCGCCCCCTTTGACGGCATCATGATCACCGCCGCCGTCGACCATGTGCCGCCGCCGCTGCTCGAGCAGTTGAAAGAAGGCGGCCGCCTGATCCTGCCGCTCGGCAACCCGTTTCACTACCAGAACCTGGTCCTGATCACCCGCCGCGGCGATGATTTCACCGTGCGTCAGATCACCGGCGTGCTGTTTGTTCCCATGACCGGTTTCGCCCTGGATAAAGACCGCCGGGCATCGGAAGACCGGCCATGATCCTGCCGGCGGTTTTTCTGCTCTCGGCGTCGGCTATCGCCCTTGAAATCCTGCTGGCGCGGGTATTTTCCATCACCCAGTGGAACCACCTCTCGTTCATGGTCATCAGCATCGCCCTGTTCGGATTCGCCGTCAGCGGGGCGGCACTGAATCTCATGGAGGCCCGCCGGCCCGGATCGGCAGCCCGCCTGACAACAGAACCGGCCATCCGGCGATTGGTGGTGCTGTTCTGCGTCTCGGGCATCGCCGCCGCCGCGGGGATCACCCGCCTTCCCCTGGACTATTTCCGGCTCCCCGTCGAACCGGTCCAGTCCCTTTACCTTCTGGCCGCCTACCTGTTGCCGGCAGTGCCGTTCTTTTTCGCCGGCCTGATCACCGCTCTGGCCTATGCCGCGCGGCCGGAAACCAGCGGCCGGGTGTATTTCGCGTCCATGGCCGGCTCGGCCGCCGGCGCCCTGCTCCCGGCCCTGCTGCTGCCGGTATGGGGCGAGGAGCGCCTGATCCTGATTTGCATCGCCTTTCCCCTGGCGGCCCTTGGATATGGAGGCCGAAGCGATCCGGCACGGCGCGGCCGCCGCGCGGCCATCCGCCTTTCGGCCATCGCCGGAGCGGGCATCGCCATCGGCACCATCCTCACCGTGCCGGCAGTCAGCCGCCTGGTGCGCATCGCCCCCTCCCCGTACAAGGGACTCAGTCAGATCCTTCAATTTCCCGATTCACATATCACCCGGACCCGCCACAGCCTCCAGGGCCGCATCGACCGAATCCGCAGCCCCTATGTACGGTTTGCCCCGGGGCTGAGCCTGAAATTCAGCGGCAAACTGCCCGTCCAGCATCCCTCATTTTGCGACGGCGACAACCCGCTGGTCCGCTACAGCATCCGCCATCCGGACGATCTGGATTTCTGCCGGTTCACCACGTCTCATGCCGCCTACACGCTTACGGGAACGCCGGCCTCGGTCCTGGTGATCCAGAACGGCGGCGGGCTGGCCATTCCCTGTGCCATGGCAGCCGGGGCCGGCGAGATCACGGTAATCGAAGCCAACCCCATTCTGGCCGGAATGCTCCGGGCGCACTACGATCTGCCGGTCATCCGCGATGCCCCGCGGGCCTACCTGGCCCGCACCGATCGGCGCTTTACGGTCATCCACCTGGAAAACTGGGGCGCCTCCATGGCAGGCGCCGCCGCCCTCAACCAGGATCACACCTTTACCACCGAGGCCATGGACGCCTGTCTGTCCCGCCTTTCCGACCGGGGCGTCCTGCTCATCACCCGGCGGCTGCTGCTCCCGCCGGCCGACAGTATCCGGCTCTTCGCCACGGCGTATGAAGCCCTTGCCGGCCGGGGGGTCGACCAGCCGGAAAATCACCTGGCCATGCTTCGAAACTGGGATACGTTCACCCTGATCGTATCGGCCCGGCCCATGGAAAATGCCGATCGGCTGAAACGCTTTGCCCGGGAGCGGAATTTTGACCCGGTCTTTCTTCCCCATATCAAACCGGATACGGCAAACCGGTTCAATGTCTTTGACCGGCCCTTTCACTACCGGGCAATCCAGGGTCTTCTGGCGGGCTATCAATCCGGCACGGCCCGCGCCTTTTTCCGGACGTATCCCCTGGATGTGGCACCGCAATCGGACCAGCGGCCGTTTCCCGGCAGATTTCTCAAGTGGTCCCGCCTGCCCGAGCTTCACCGGAGCACCGGCGGGCGGCTTTATTCCCTGTTGATGTCCGGAGAGATCGTGGTGGCGGCCGTGTTCGTGGAAGCATTTGCCGTTGCCGGCATCCTGCTGCTCCTGCCGCGGTGGGCCCGCAACCGGGTGAACCAGCCGCCCGGAGGGGGCCGGTTCCGGCTCTTTTTTCTGGCTGTGGGAGCAGGATTCATGTTTGTTGAACTCTACTTTATCAAGTCCTATACGCTGCTCTTCGGCGATCCGGTCATCAGTTTCGCCGTGGTGCTGACCGGCATTCTGATCTTCTCCAGTATCGGCGGCCTGTGCTCCCAGCGACTCGGCCGCCGGGGCCTGGTCCCTTCACTTCTGGCGCTGATGCTCTGCCTGGTGCTCCTGGCCGCCGGCCTTCCGCCGCTTATCAGCCGGGTGCTCCGGTTTGCCGAACCGCTTCGTTTTTTTATCGGACTGATGCTCCTGCTGCCGCCGGGAATTCTTCTGGGGCTGCCCTTTCCCCTGGGCATGCGCCTTTTGCCCGGCTCGGCCGAACATCGGGCCGAGGCCTGGACCGCCAACGGATGCACCTCGGTGCTCACCTCGATCCTCTCAGCCCAGATCGCCCTGACCCTCGGCATCCGGGCGATTCTAATCAGCGGCTTTCTGGCCTATGCGGCCGCACTGCTCGGTGCGGTTCAATGGAAGGTCAACGGTGAAACCGGCGGGCAATGAGGAACGCGGAGCACAAATGGAATCCGGCACCGCGCAGTCAATCCGCGTTATCCGGCCGATGTCTCCAGCCAGCGGAACAGTTTGCGGGCCTCGATTTTCTGGTAGATCGTGTTCACAAGCGGCAGAAGGCGCCCCAGGAAATGGGTCATCAGAAACAGCTTGGAGGGCATGATGGTGTTCCGGTCACGTTCAATGCCGTCGACAATCGCCCGGGCCACCGTCGCTGAATCCTGTCGCGGCCAGGGCACCGGGATGCCGGAGCCGGCCTCTTCGAAAAACGAGGTTTTGGTGGCAATGGGATACACCATCTGGAGCTGCTGGCCGGGTTTCAGCTCGTACCGGTAGGCGCAGGCGAACCCGTGCAGCGCCGCCTTGGTGGACGAATACAGCGAATAACCGGGAATCGACAGAAAGCTCATCCCGCTGGCGGTGATCACCATCCGGTAGGGCTGACCCCCGTGAAGATCTTTCATCTTCTCGGCGGTGTAGATCGAGGAAAATACGTTGGTCCGGAATATCTTTTCGATCCGGGACCAGTCCGCCTGCCGGATCAGCTCGTAGTAGGCGAAACCGGCATTGGCTACGAAGATATCGATGCCGCCCAACGTCTTGAAGGCCGCCTCGAACAGCCGGTCCACGTTCTCGGGGGTGGAAATATCGCAGGCAAAGGGGATCACGCCGGAAAGGTCGATGTTGATCTTCCCGATGGTCCGCGCCACGGCGAGAATGCGGCAGCCATGATGGCTCAATTCACGGATCAGGTCCAGGCCGATACCGGAAGATGCACCGGTAACCACAACGGTTTTGTCACGCAGTTCCATAATCTCTCCTCGATTATTCGTCGCGCCGGCGATGCGCGTTTGGTTGCGGCTTGTCCGCGTTGGTGAGAAAATCAGGCGTGACCCTGCTCGGGCAGCCTTTCCAGCATCCAGTCGAGCATATAGGGCCACACGATATCGGGGGCCTGACGTCCGAAGATCAGATCGATATGCCCCCAGTGACAGCCGGGCTTCTCGGCCCTGAACACTTTGAATGTCTTGTCCGCCGAGCCGGCTTTACGATACGCCGCCGACACCGCGGAGCACGGAACCGCGTAATCGCGGTCGCCGTTGACGAAAAGAATGGGCGTTGTGAGCCCGGCGATGGCCTCTTCGAAATCAACCGACTCGTCGCTGCTGAGGAACCTGCCCCGGGCTCCCCACTGAAACATGTACTTGACCACGTTGAAGCTGGTGCGGTCAAACCCCTTTTCAACGCGCTCCCGAAGAATGTCGGGCTCCATGCTGCCGGGGTACCAGACGTGCACGGGAAGCTTGTTCATGGAGTTGTCCAGCAGAAACAGGCCGTACCGGGCCACAAAACCGATATAATCGATATAGAAGGCCCGCGGCTGAATGCGGCGCAGCGGGTTGACCCGTCCCAGCGACACACCGGCCCGGGCAATCGAGCGGAGCAGAAAGTTTCCCCGGGCCATGTTGAAGGGACCGGCGATGGACAGGATCCCGGCCAGATCATCCCGGAACCGGTGCCCGATGCAGTAAGAAATTGTCCCGCCGAGACTGTGCCCCATGTAGAACAGTTTCCTGCCGCCGGTGATTGCCCGGATCGCATCGAAGAGCGCCGGCATGTCGTACTCCAGGTAGGTCTCGAACCGGTCCGGATAACCGCTGCCGTTGGCCCGGCTCAACCCGTGACCGCGAAGCTCCACGTTAAAGGTTTCAAAGCCCCGGGAGACCAGGTAATTTTCGAGGCTTCGGCCGCTCAGCGTCCAGGTGTGGCGATTCTGCCCCAGGCCGTGAACCAGCATCACCGGTGCCAGGGGTTTGCGGTCCGCAGGCACCTTGTGAGACATAATCAGGTTCATACCGTCGCTGGTGCCGACTTCGTGAAAAAACCGAAAAAAACGGGCGGTGGTGCCGTTGTTGACAGCTTCCCGACAAATCCGCTGCTGCATCATGAGTCAACCGTCCCTTTCAAATCGAGTGACGCCGTGCTTCCGAACCGCAGAGATGCTCCCGGCATATATTTGAAATTTTGATGGAAATCAAACGGCATTGCCGGTTGATCATCCGGTCAGAGATGATTACTATTCTACCGTGATTCAACCACAACGTCTTCGGGTGCCCGAATCCCGGCCGCCCATCGGTATCCATTGCGTGCAGTTTTATCGCATACATCGATCGGAACTACGACATTGAAGGAGGACATTATGGCCGTTATCACCATCAGCAAGGAATTTGGAACCAGAAGCGATGCTGTCGCCGCTCTGGCGGCGGAAAAACTCGGATACGAAACCATCGGCGACCGCCTCCTGTCGAAAATCGCCAAAGACCTGAACATTTCGGAGAGTGAAGCCGAGGTGTTCCGGCAGGCCTCCGGGTCCCGGATTCTGAGACTGGTGGACCGCTATACCTGCTCCCTGGTGCAGAAGGTGGTCGATCGCGAACACGGGTGTCTGGATGACAAAAATTATTACGAAACCACCCGGCGGCTGGTCGAAAACCTCTACAACGAGGGCAACGTCATCATACTGGGCTGGGGCGGGCAGTGCATCTTAAGGGGTCGTGCGGGCACCCTGCACGTTCGGCTGATAAAGGATCACGCCCTGAAGGTCAGCGAGGTGATGGCCGCCAAGAATCTGGATGAGTCCGCCGCCGCCGCCGTCGTGGAGCGCGAGGAAAAAGACCTGAAGGCCTATATCCGGCACTATTTCGATGAAGACTGGAACGACGCCCGCCTCTATGATCTGGTCATCGATATGGGCAAAACCACCGCAGAACAGGCCGCCGACCGCATCGTGGACAACATCGCTCACATGAAATAGGCTCTTGGAGCCATGCCCGGTGCCCCTTCCCGATCACGGGCACCGGGTTTCTTTTTTTTCCGATACGGACTCGCCCCCCGAAGCGGATCAGCCGCGATCCTTGTAGAACATGATGGCAACGGTTTCCGGTCCCGTATTGATTCCGATAGAGGGACCGAAGCGACCGACGTAGATGTTCCTGCAGGTAAATGTCGATTCAAAAACGCTCTTGATACTGTTCACCACCATGATTTCTTTGGAATAAACAATCGCCAGGTTGATCGGGTCCGACCCGATATCCTCCTTGATCCGGTCCATCATGGACAGGATCATGTTCTTCTGCTTGCCGAAAAGCTTGGTAATGATCTCCGGCTTGCCGTCAATGAAGGTCATCACCGGCTTCACGCCGAGGGTCAGGCCGAGCAGCGCCCGGAATCCGCCGATCTTGCCTCCCCGTTTCAGATATTTCAGGGTGTTGATCCCAAGGTATGAAATAATCCGGGGGATCATGTTGTTGACGATGGTAATGTTCTCCTCAAAGGAAACACCCTTGATGGCGGCCCGGGCCGCGGCGATGACAATCAGGCCCAGTCCCATGGAACAGGCCTTGGAATCGATGACCTGCACCCGGCAGTTGTGGCTGTCCTTGAAGTCCTCGTGGACCCGCACAGCGGTTTCATAGGTATCGCTGAGGTGCCGGGTGCAGTGAATGATGATGATTTCATCGTAGTGCTGAGTCAGCTGCATGTAGATCAGGGCGTACTCCTCGTACTTTACGGCCTCGGTGCGCGGGTCCTTGTACTCGTAGTAGTTCCGGTAAAAATCATCCTTGTCCAGATCCACACCGTCCTTGTAGTATTTTCCGTTCAGCACCACATTCACCGGGATAACCTTGATCCCCAGCTGCTTGGCGACCTCCGGAGGCAGATCCGATGTACTGTCCGTCACAATCAATCGTTTCATCGCTGCGCATCCTCTCTGTGCTCTGACGTGTTCAACCTGATAAACCGCTGAATTTCCGGCTCAAATACCTTAACGGCGACCATTCGACTGCTATTCGTAGTCCTTGTAAAACATAACGGCCGTGGCTTCGGGGCCCGTATTGATGCCGATGGAGGGGCCGAAACAGCCGACATAGATGTTTTTGCATTTGAAAGACGACTCGAACACCCCCTTGAGGCTGTCCACAACCCCCTTTTCTCTCGAGTGAACGATGGCCAGGGTAATCGGGTCGCTGCCAATGTCCTTGCGGATGGAATCCATCATCGCCAGAATCATATTCTTCTGTTTGCCGAAGAGTTTGGTTTTCACGGCAAATTTTCCGTCATCGTCAAACTCCAGAACCGGCTTGACACCCAGCGCGATCCCCATCAGTGCCTTGAATCCACCGATTTTCTTTCCTTTTTTCAGATACTTCATGGTCGGGATAGCCATATAGGAACACATCTGCGGGACCATATTGTTGACCAGCGCAACATTCTCGATAAAGGAGACCCCCTTGATGGCAGCCCGGGCGGCGGCGATGACGATCAGCCCCAGGCCCATGCTGCACGACTTGGAATCGATGATTTCGATCTTGCAGCGATGTGAGGTTCTGAACTCCTCATGCACTTTGACCGCCACATTGTAGGTTTCACTGACGTGCCGGGAGCAGTGGATAATGAGAATCTCATCGTACTGCTGGGTCATCTGCATGTAACTGAGCGCGTACTCTTCATATTTCACCGCCTCCGAGCGCATCTCCTTGAAATTGTCGTAGCCGGCATAAAACTGATCGGTGGTCAAATCCTCGCCGTCCTTGTAAAGCCTGCCGTCCAGATGCACGTTTACCGGGATAACCTTGATCCCCAGCTGCTGGATAATATCTCTTGGAATGTCTGCGGTGCTGTCCGTTACAATGAGTCGTTTCATCGTCCAGATTCCTCCCCCAATAAATCCAATGTTTTCAGTTGCCTGACAATCCCCCCTCCACTAGAAAAAACAAACGCACCTTCATCCAATATTTTTCAAAAAAAATAGTAGGTTATATTACATCAAAAACCAAAGAACTGTCAATGTTAATTTCTAGCGGATATTCATTGGCTGAATCACACCATATTCTACCCGTTCACCCGGATCACCACCATAGTCACATCGTCTTCCCGGGCAGCGCCGCCCCGATGTGCCTCCAGCTCGGCGGCAACCTCGCGGATTATCTCCCGGGCGCTCCGGCCGGCGTGCTGCCGCACCAGGAATTTGAGGCGCTCCTTGCCGAAAAGACTCCCATCGGCATCCCGGGTCTCCCAGATCCCGTCGGTGCCGATAACAATGACCTGACCGGGTTGAAGCGAGTCCCGGCACTGCTGCTCGTATACAAATGCATCGTCGATCCCCAGCGCCAGTCCCGGGCCGCCCAGCTCGGCAAACTGCTCCGTTCCGGGATCATAGAGAAGGGCCGGATCATGGCCGGCGCGAGTCCAGGCCAGATGACGGCTCCGGGAATCCACGGCCAGAAAAAACAGGGTCATGAACAGGGAGGTCTCCACGGAATCGCCCACAACCAGTCGGTTCACGTCGGTGATGATATCGGCCGGGTTGCCGGGCTGGGCCACCCGACACCGCAGAAATGCCCGCACGCTGGCCATCAGCAGGGCTGCCGACATCCCGTGACCGGCCACATCGCCCACCGCAACGCACAGCCGGCCGTTTGCCGGGTCTCCGATCGGCAGGATGTCATAAAAATCACCGCCGGTCTCATCGCAGTAGATAATGTGACCGGCAATATCGAGCCTCCCCATGACCGGCATCTCCCGGGGCAGCAGGCTCTGCTGGACCTCCCGCGCCACGGACAGTTCGTTTTTCAGTCGCATGCGTTCCTCAAGAGCGGGGACCATCTGATTGAATGCACGGCCCAATTGCCCCATCTCGTCTCTGGCGCGGATATCCACCCGGGCACTGAAATCCCCCTCCGACAGGCGACGGGCGCCGTCCTGAAGCCGCTGTATGTTACGGGTCACGGCCCGGGAAATCATGAACGCCAGCAACACCACGGCCGCCACAACGGCCGCCAGAATCGATCCGGTCAGAGCCATCTGCCGGGCGATTCGCCGGTGCACGTAGTCTTCCATGGCCACGGCATCGGCCACCACATCGACCCGGGGCACGGCCAGCAGAAGGGCCGTGCCGTAACGGTCGATCATGCCATAGGCCAGAAGATGATCGCTGCCCATAAATCGCATGGACAAAACGCCATTTCGCCGCCCGGAGAGATCGTTGTACAATTTTCCAAGCGATTCCGAATCCTCGGACACGAGATACTCGGCCTCCGGCAAATCCCACCAGTGCCGATGCCGGTCTGCATCGGCCGCTTCCCGGGCGATGATGCGCACGGCACCCGTGGCGACATCCGGAGGATCTTCCGCCCGCACGAGCATGGACTTAACGCTGGCAGAAAGCATCCGGACATGAACGTTTTCATGAAGAAAAGCATCCACCGGAACCACAATGGCCGCCGCCCCGGCGATTGCCCCGGCCGGACCATAAACCGGCGTGGAAATCGTAAACGACAGGCGCCGGGTAACAGGATCGATCATGGGCTGAGACCAGACCAGCTGCCGGCCCGATATCGTCTGCCGGTACCAGTCGGTCCGGCGGGCATCAACCATCCCCGGGACATGAGTCACGCCCGGATAGATGGCTTGAACGCCGTTTTCCAGAGCCAGAAGCTGCCAGTGAATCAGGTTCGGGTGCCGGGTTTCCAGACTCCGATAAATGCCGGCAAGGCTCTCCAGACGCTTGACAAGGTCCCGTTTCCCTGCATTCCCCTCCCCCCTTGGTATCCGAAAAGAGGGCGCATCGTAGGAAACATCGAGGGGAACGCACTTTCCACTTCCGCGAATCCGGCAATGCTTGTCCAAATGGGCAGTATCGCCGGCCGAATCAGCCGGTTGCCAGCCTGTCCACCCGGTGATCTCCCTTGAGGCTCCGGCGCTGGACCGAAGACGCTTCTCCACCTCAAGCGCCTGGATGCGCAGAGCCATCTCCACCAGCCCCCGTTCACGATTCAGCACCCGGGCATGATCCTCCA
>ENA-ORCT01000591-ORCT01000591.1-marine-metagenome-genome-assembly--contig:-NODE-591-length-16741-cov-2.815831_pt1 | contig 16741 bp, 3 predicted proteins | sample MGYA00248632_ERZ508511 | MGnify/ENA primary metagenome ERZ508511 (study PRJEB26182, sample SAMN06268839) | marine metagenome | isolation source: Tt an P1-techrep anaerobic enrichment on pine from sediment...
CCCATGCTGTACTATACCATTCGATTAATTTAAAAGGTAGCGGAACTAAAAACGATCCATATCTTATTGAAACTCTGGAAAATTTAAAAACACTTTCCGAAATAACCGTTATTTGGGATAAGTGTTTCAGGCAAACTGCAAATATTAATGCTTCAAACACCAAGAGCTGGCACAACAGCAAAGGATTCTCTCCAATAGGGAACAGTACCTGCCATTTTACCGGAAATTATAACGGGAAAGGACATTCCATTAACGGACTTTACATAAATCGTTCCGACTCCAGTAACATTGCCTTGTTTGGCTATGCCGGCACAGGAGCACTCATAGACAGTCTGGGACTTACCAATATTAATATAACAGGGAATATAAATGTTGGCGGACTCATTGGCTACAACAAAGCCGGAACGATCAGTTATAACTATTGCTCGGGAAATGTGGAAGGCGATTCGTGCGTAGGAAATTTAACCGGTTGTAATAGCGGAACCATCACCAACAGCTACAGCTCCGGAAATGTAAACGGAAATGTAAATACTGGTGGACTAACAGGCTACAACAATGCCGGAACCATTAACAATACCTACAGTACCTGCGCCACAACAGGCGATTCGTATGTTGGTGGACTGGCGGGAAACAACTCAGGAACAATTAACTACAGCTACAGTACCGACAGCGTAATCGGAAACTCCAATACTGGTGGACTCGTGGGAAATAATTCCGGAACTGTTACCAAGAGTTACTGGAATACCCAAACCAGCGGACAAAGTACAAGCAACGGAGGCACAGGGCTAACTACTGCACAAATGAAAAAATCCGGTCAGCTAAATTCTTTCGATTTTACAGATGAGTGGCAAATAAGACAAGACAGCACCTATGCCGCCTTACAAGGCCTGAATAATGCCCCGTTTGCGTTTGCCGATAGCATCGCAGTATTGGGGAATGCATTATTGGATACAGCCCTGTTAAACAACGATTACGATTATGAAAAAATTCATGACTCGTTGGTATACAAGATGATAAGTGTAACCACACACAACAGCAGCATAAACGGCAACAACTTCTCTTTTAACAGTGATGCTGCCATTGGCTCGTCCGATACTGTTGTTTACCGAACTGGCGAATTGCTGGCGTCGGGTGATACCTTATGGAGCAACACGGCACAAGCGGTATTCTATGCCTCGGTTAGCCTAAACGGCAGCGGAACAAAAGACGATCCTTTCATCATTGCTTCTTACGAAGACCTGGAAAATCTTTCCCAAATACCTTATATCTGGGACAAATACTTCGAACAAACAACAAATATTGATGCTCCTGACATTTATAGCAACAACCGCTTCTCTCCCATCGGAGATAAAACAACAAATTTCACAGGGAATTATAATGGCAAAGAGCATAGTATTAACGGGCTATACATCAATCAGCCACTTACTGACAATATCGGGTTGTTTGGATATACTGGAGGAAATGCCCAAATAGACAGCCTGGGATTAATAAATATTGACATTACCGGAGGCTCTTATGTTGGCGGGCTTGTTGGATGCAACAATGGAGATACCATCAGTAATTGTTACTGCGTTGGAAATATTAGCGGAACAGCTTACGTTGGAGGACTGGCCGGGAATAACAAAAGCACGATTTTTAACAGCTATAGCACAGGAACAGTAAAAGCAACAACCGGAGGGGGGGGATTATCCGGATACAACACAGGAATCATTAGTAATAGTTATAGCACGGGAGATGTAAACGCATCAACTCTTGTTGGCGGATTAGCCGGAAATAACAACGGAGGTACAATTAATTATAGTTATAGCACGGGAAGTATTACCGGAAGTTCGGATACTGGTGGCCTTACCGGCGAAAATACCGGTTACATCAACAACAGTTATTGGAATACCGAAAGCAGCGGACAAGGCTCAAACAACGGAGGTACCGGCCTAACTACTGCTGAAATGAAAGATTCAGCGCAACTCAATAATTTTGATTTTTCAACAATATGGAAAATCAGGAAAGACACTACTTATGCTACGTTACAGGCTATAAACAATGCGCCTTTTGCGTTTTCCGACAGTGTTGCGGTATATGGCAGTATCATACTGGATTCGGCATTATTAGCAAACGACTACGACTATGAAACCGTTCATGACTCACTGGTATACAAAATAATAAACGTTACGACCCACAATGGAAATATTAACGGCAATACTTTTACATTTACCAGCATTGGCGGGTCAGACACAATCGTTTACCGGGTAGGAGAACGATTGGCGGGAAAAGATACCTTATGGGGCAACACAGCATTGGCGGTATTCTATCCTTCTGTTGACTTTAAAGGAAGCGGAACCAAAGACGATCCTTATATTATTGAAAATTTGGAAAACCTCAAAAGCCTCTCCCGGCTATCGTATGTCTGGGATAAATATTTCATTCAAACAACCGATATTGATGCTTCTCAAACTCAAAAATGGAACATTGCGGGAAGCGATACGCTTGGTTTTTCTCCAATTGGTAACAATTCAATCGAATTTATAGGAAATTACAACGGAAAAGGATACCTCATAAACGGCCTGTACATTAATCGCCCAACTACAGATTGTGTCGGCTTGTTCGGATACTCCGGGAAAAACGCGGTTATCGACAGCCTGGGGTTAATAAATGTTGATATTACCGGGAAGTATTGCGTTGGAAGTATTACGGGATATAACAAAGACTCCATCCTCCACTGCTTTAGCACCGGAAATATAAATGGAAATACTTATGTTGGCGGACTCGCAGGATATACCGAAGGAGCTATAAACAACAGTTATAGCACAGGGTCTGTAAATGGAACAAAATATGCCGGCGGATTAACCGGATACAATAAAGGCTCAATCAGCAATGCTTATGCTACCGGAAATATAACCGGCGATAATTATGTTGGCGGACTCGCAGGGATTAATGAGCAAAAAACAATCAGTTATTCCTACAGTAGCGGAACAGTAAGCGGAAGTTCCAATGTTGGTGGTCTTGTTGGTGAAAATACAGGAACTGTCAGCAAAAGTTACTGGGATATCGAAAGCAGCAATCAGCAATCAGGAGCAGGCATGGGATTAACTTCCGAGCAAATGAAAATAGCAGGTCAGCTAAGTGGATTCGACTTTTTAACAGTGTGGGGAATAAAAGAAGACAGCACTTATGCTGCCCTGCAATGCCTGAATAATGCACCTTTTGCTTTTGCCGATAGTATGGAGCTATATGGTTCTGTTTCATTAGATTCAGTTTTAATAAACAATGCCTGCGATTACGAAAAAAATCAGGACTCACTGGTATTTAAACTGATAAATACAACATCTCATCATACTGAAATAAAAAATGACAGCATTATCGTTAAAACTACGGCAAGCGTAGGCGAAACAGATACCATTACCTGGCAAACAGGAGAATTATTGGTAAACACCGATACTTTATGGGGAAATACGGTACAAACCAAACTACATATTTCCGTAAAATTAAAAGGAAGCGGAACACAAAACGATCCGTTCATAATTGCAACATTAGAAGACCTAAAAATCTTTTCTCAAACCGCATATATATGGGATATGCACTTTGTCCAAACGGCCAATATTGATGCTTCAACAACAAACAAATGGAATATTTTCGGTAGCGACACTCTTGGTTTTTCGCCAATTGGAAACAGCACAACTAAATTTACCGGAACCTACAATGGCAAGTCACATCGCATAAACAAACTTTTTATCAACCGATCGCAAACAGATAATATCGGCTTGTTTGGCTATGCCGATACAGGAGCCATTATCGACAGTATTGGATTAATAAATATTACAATTACCGGAGCTTCTAATGTAGGAAGCCTGGTGGGATATAATGATGGAAACGTCAGCAATAGTTACAGCACTGGAGATGCAACAGGAACTTCGGCTGTTGGTATCCTGGCGGGAAATAATAATGACGGATCTATTTCGAATAGCTACAGTGCCGGGTATGCATACGGAACGTCTAATGTTGGCGGACTGGTAGGATACAATAATTCAGCTACAATCAGCAATTGTTACAGCATTGGAAACGTAAGCGGAACTTCGTCGGTTGGAGGTTTAGCTGGCTACAACAACTCCGGGACTATAAAAAACAGTTATAGTTCAGTAAACGTAAACGGAACTACCGACATTGGCGGATTACTGGGCCAAAATAACTCAGGGACAATTGAAAAAAGTTATTGGGACACCCAAAGCAGCGGATTAAGTTCGGGCAACAACGGAACCGGGTTAACTTCAATAAAAATGAAACAGTCGATCCAACTAAGCGGATTCGACTTCTCAACAACATGGGACATACGAGAAGACAGTACTTATGCCGCCTTACGCAGCGTAAATAATGTTCCTTTTGCTTTCAACGACAGCATTCCGGTATACGGCAAAGCATTACTCGACTCCTGCCTGTTAAATAACGATTATGACTATGAAACCCTCCGGGATTCACTGATTTATCAAATTATAAGTGTAACAAGCAACAATTTTAGCATCACCGGAAATACGATTTCCGTTATCCCCACAGCAAGCGTCGACAGCACAGATACCATTGTCTACCGAATTGGAGAGTTACTAACCGAGAACGATACGTTATGGGGAAACAGCGCCCAAACGGTATTATATGCTTCGGTTGATTTAAACGGTAGCGGCACCAAAAGCGATCCTTACATTATTGCCACGCTACATGATTTAAAGAAAGTTGCAGAAACATCTTATATCTGGGATAAATATTTCATTCAAACAGCCGATATTGAGGCATCGGATACAAAAAACTGGAATAATAACAACGGTTTTTCACCCATAGGAAATGGAGAGGTAAACTTTTCAGGAAATTATAACGGGAAAGGCCACAACATCAACGGACTGCAAATCAACCGGCCTTCTTCTGACACCATCGGATTATTCGGTTACACCAACACGGCCAATATTGACAGTATTGAGCTTAGACACATAAACATTACCGGTGGCAGTTGTACCGGCGGAATTATTGGAGTCAACGACAGTTCAAGCATTAAATATTGTTCGGTTAGCGGCTCAATATCAGGAAATGGATATACCGGGGGACTGGCGGGGATAAACTGCGACTCGTCTGTTATTGAAAATTGTTATGTTATCGGGAGTGTTTCTAATAGTTCTGACTATACAGGAGGACTGGCGGGAGCTAACCTTTCCCATTCAACAATCGCCGAAAGCTACACTACCGGAAACGTCAGGGGAACAGGAGATTATACGGGAGGTTTTACCGGCAAAAACGGACAGGATGCATCTCTTTCCGATTGCTATGCCATCGGAAGCGTAAAAGGAAACAGTTCGTGTACCGGTGGTTTTACCGGAACGAACAGCGGGGAAATAGAAAATTCTTATTCTGCAGGTATTGTTACTGCCGGCAACGATAAAACCGGCGGTTTTGCCGGAGCTAATTCCAATACCTTAACAAGCTGTTATTACGATAAAGAAAGCTCGGGATGCAGTTCCGGAATAGGAAAGGATGAAAACTCACAAACCGTTACAGCCTTAACATCCGCCCAAATGAAGGCATCAGCTAACTTTAGCAGTTTTGACTTCACAACAACATGGGCAATACGCGAAGACACCACCTATGCCGCCTTACAGGCTCTCAACAATGCACCCGTTGCTTTTAGCGATAGTAGGGCTGTGTATGGCAGTGCCCTATTCGATTCCACACTGTTGGCTCATAGTTACGACTACGAAACACTACAGGATTCGCTTGTGTATAAACAAATAAATGTTACATCGCATTACAGCAGCATAAGTAACAATATAATCACCTTTAACAGTAATGCTGACGAAGGCGATGCAGATACCATTACTTACCGGATAGGCGAACGAATAACCCCGGGTGATACGCTTTGGGGCAATACGGCTCAAATGATAATGTATGCCGCGGTTGATTTAAAAGGCAGCGGAACAGCAAGCGACCCTTACCAGATAGACTCGTTAAAAGATCTGGAAATACTTAGCAATACAACTTACATCTGGGACAATTATTTTATTCAGACAAAGGATATTGATGCTGCTGAAACTAAAAAACGGAACAATGGAAAAGGCTTCTCCCCTGTCGGTAATAATACAGTAAGATTTACCGGGAGCTATAACGGGAAAGGGCACACAATAAAAGGACTTTTTATGAATCGCCCAAATACCGATTATATAGGCTTATTTGGCTATACCGGAAGTGGATCAAACATCGACAGCCTGGGATTAATGTCAGCTAACATTAAGGGTAAAAACAACATCGGGAGCCTGGTAGGTGAAAATTATAAAGGCTCCATTAATTATTGCTATAGCACGGGCGAAATAAACGGAACTTCGTATATTGGCGGACTTGTAGGAATTAATTATAATGGTTCGATTAATCATTCCTATACATCAGGAGAAATAACAGGAACAAATAATAATGTTGGAGGCTTAGTTGGATATAGCAACCAAACCATTAACAATAGTTACAGTACTGCATATGTAAAGGGAACTTCTACTATTGGAGGCTTAGTTGGAACGAACGACAAGGGTTTTATCAGTACAAGTTACAGTGCCGGATTGGTAAGCGGAAAAGGAACGGCCATAGGAGGTTTAACGGGCTATAATACCGGTACACTTCAAAATTGCTATTGGGATATGGAAGCCTGTAAACAAAGCATTCTAAATGGCGGTGTTGGCTTAACTTCTGAGCAAATGAAAGATTCAGCCCAACTCAACGGTTTTTCCTTTTCATCAGTATGGGCAATAAGAAACGACAGCACCTATGCGGCTTTACAGGGCTTAAACAATGCACCTTTTGCTTTTGCCGACAGCGTAACCGTTGGTCGGAACATTTTATTGGATTCCGTACTGTTAACAAACGACTACGATTATGAAACCAGCCAGGATTCACTTGTCTGTAAAGTAATAAGCACAACGGCTCATTATAGCAATATTAGCAACGACAGCCTTATTTTTAAACCTTCGGCAGCAAAAGGCGATGCCGACAAATCACTTATTGCATCGGCGAACGCCTGGCTTCAGGAGATACACTTTGGGGCAACCAGGCCAAAGCGGTCTTTGATAAACTTTTCGCAGGAAGCGGCACACAAAACGACCCTTACCAGATTGCAACATTAGAAGACTTAAAAAACCTTTCTATAACAAATGATGTATGGGATAAGTATTTCATACAAACAGCAGATATTGATGCCCTTACAACCAATACATGGAATAAACAGGGAACCGATACACTTGGCTTTTCTCCGATAGGAAATGCCACCAAAAATTTCACAGGAAATTATAACGGGAAAGGGCACACCATAAGCCGACTATATATTAATCGCCCTGCCTCCTCCTATATTGGATTATTCGGATATAGTAAAAGCACTACAGGTATTGACAGTCTTGGGTTGATTAGAAATAATATTACCGGAAAAACAATGGTTGGTGCATTGGTTGGCTACAACGAAACCGGAAACATTGAGTATTGTTACAATACCGGGAATATTACCGGCTCAGGTATTTGTATTGGCGGATTGGTTGGAAAAAACGGAATCGGAAACATAGAACAAAGTTACAATTCCGGGAAAGTAAGCGGCTCTACTGATAATGTAGGAGGTGTTACCGGTTATAACGAAAGCGGAAATATAGAACAGTGTTATAATACCGGAAACATTACCGGACAGGGCAATAACGTAGCAGGGCTAAGCGGTTATAATAACAGCGGCACAATCAGCAATAACTACAATACCGGGAGTATAAAAAGCCCGGGGGATTTTGTAGGAGGCTTACTCGGGAAAAACGAATCCGGCAGCATAAACAATAGTTACAGTACCGGAGAAATAGATGCTTCGGGAAGTAATGTCGGTGCTTTTGCCGGATACAACGGGGCAACAATAAGCAATTGTTACTGGAATACCGAAACAAGTAAACAAAACAACGGTATCGGGCAGGGCATAAATTCAGGAATAACCGGACTAAGCACACTACAAATGCAACAGGCTGCCAACTTTAACAGTTGGAACATAAACACCGGTAGCATTCCCATTTGGGGCATTGTGGAAAAATCGACCTACCCGGCCTTGGATGCTGTTAAAAATAATGCACCATTTGCCTTCCCCGATAGTTTAAGCATATGCGACAGCGTTTCACTAGACAGCTTACTATCGGGGGATTACGACTACGAGACCGGATCAAATTTCCTTGTTTATAAAGTAATTGATGCAACTTCTCATTCAGGCCAAATCGTTCGCAACCGTTTTTGTTTTAATCCGGGAGCAAAGGGAGGTTCAGCAGATACAATCGATTACCGGGTTGGGGAACATATCCCAACAGGCGATACCCTTTGGGGCAACCAGGCAACAACCGTTTTTACGCTTTTAACGGTTCCGGTTATTGACACAACTTACCTTACATCAATAAGCGATTCAGGAGCTACAGCAATGGTAGGCATTGCCGATTTAGGCTATCCTGCACTCACAGCCTATGGAATATGCTGGGACACAACAACTTCGCCCACCCTCGCCAATAATAAGGCAGACAGTGGAAAAGTGGCAACAACCGGGACTTATTCTGTGCCTTTTGATAGTTTAAATCCTTACACCCAATACTATTTAAGGGCTTACGCAATAAACGCTGCCGACACAGTATATGGCGATAGCATACTAACATTTACCACAGCAAAAAAACAACTGTATATTACAGCACCAACAGTAGTTGCAAAAGTTTACGACCAAACCACCGACGGGACAAACTGCGTAAAATCCCTGGGCAATGTAAGTGGCATTATCAAAAAACACGATGTTAATGTTATTCTCGACACGGCTTTCTTCGACTCAAAAACAACAGGAAAAAATAAGGCATTAACCTTGAAATATGCCCTATCGGGTACCGATCAAAATAAATATATTGCACCTGCAGATACAACCATAACCGATACAATTCTTCAGAAAGAACTCAACATTATTAATGCCGAAGCACAAAATAAAGTGTACGACGGAACAACAAAAGATACAGTTATCAACGCAGTATTAGACAGTGTTATTGCCGGAGATAATGTTGTTTTAAGCATAGGAACAGCGGTTTTTAATGATAAAACGGCAGATACGGCTAAAACAGTAACAGTTAACGGCTCTGCCATTTCTGGAACCGACAGCAATAATTACACCCTTACTGAAGTAAGCGGGCTGAAAGCCGACATCACCCCAAGACCCTTGCATATTATCAATTTAATTGCACAGGATAAAGCTTACGACGGAACAACCGGGGTAAGCACAACAGGAGGCCAACTGGATAGTGTAATTTCCGGCGATGATGTTACTTTAACCCTCGGAACAGCCGCTTTCGAAACCAAAACAGCAGGCGCAGCGAAAAAAGTAATAACCAGCGGATCAACAATTTCAGGAGCCGATGCGGATAATTATACGCTTATTGAGGCCAGTACAACTGCTGCTATTACGGCAATAGAACTAAACATTATTAAAGCCGAAGCACAAAATAAAATATACGACGCCACAACCGATGCAACGGTTATTAATGCAGAACTCGACAGCGTGCTTTCCGGCGACGATGTTGCGCTAACCCTCGGAAATGCTACTTTTGATACTAAAACCGCAGATACAGATAAAGCGGTTACGGTCAGTGGTTCGGTTCTTTCCGGTGCTGATGCCGATAACTATTCGCTGATCGAAGTCAGCGGGTTAAAAGCCGATATCACAGCAAAAAACCTGAATATTATCAATGCTGTGGCACTAGACAAAATTTATGACGGAACGACTGATGCAACAATCGTCAATGCGGTATTAGACAGCGTAATGGCCGGAGACAGTGTTGCCTTTACCATCGGAACAGCCGGCTTTGACAACAAAACAGTAGCTACTGCTAAAACCGTTACGGTTAACGGATCAAGCATTTCCGGGCCTGATGCCAATAATTACCTCCTCATCGAAATAAATGGATTAACAGCCAATATTAGCCCCAAAGAGCTAAACATCATTAATGCCCGGGCTCAAAACAAAATCTACGACGGAACAACACGGGCAACAATTGTAAATGCAGCATTAGACAGTGTTGTTCCCGGCGACGATGTTGACCTAAGCTTAGGCAGTGCCGACTTCAACGACAAAACAGCCGACACAGCTAAAACCGTTACGGTTAGTGGTTCTGGCATTTCGGGAACCGATGCCAACAATTATTCACTTGTTGAAGCAGGAAGCTTACTCGCCGATATTGCTGAAAAACAGCTAAAAATAACAGGAACGGAGATTATCTCCAATAAAATGAAAGATGGCACAAATACAGCATCAGTAAACGCCCCCGGAACTCTTATCGGAATCATTAAAAACGATGATATTTCGTTTGGCGTAACTTCCTATTACGACGATGCATTGGTTGGAACCAATAAAACAATTACAATAATTTATAGTTTAAGCGGTAGCGATTCAGCAAATTATATTGCGCCCATAGATTCAATTATTACCACCGGCGTCATTCAGGATACTATAGAAATAAATAACGATGCGATTAGTGTTCCGGAAGAAGGAGCTTGCCAGTCGGATAAAATGACAGTTGAATACGATTTGGATGCAGGAAGCCCTGTGGCCTACCGAATAAGTTTTGAGGATAAAGCAAAAGCAGAAGGCTTTGAAGATGTCGCTCAAACCGCCCTTCCGGAAACCGGAAAAACGATTGACATTGATATCCCGGCAAACGCCAAAGGTGGAACCTACAACGCTACATTGTACTTAATAAACGATTTGGGTATTGAAAGTGAAGGCTCCCCCGTTACTTTTACGGTAAACCTGAACAATAACAACATGGTTACCAAATTTAACGACATTGTTTTATTCAACAACAGTTCAAACGAATATGTATCCTATCAGTGGTACAGAAACGGGGTAGCCATAGAAGGAGCTACCAAACAATTCTATTGCGAAGAAGGAGGATTAAACGGCGAATATTCGGTGGAAGTAACCAACAACAATGGAGATGTTTTTAAAACTTGCTCCAAATCCGTTGTTAGCCCAAAAACAAAAACAGCAAGCATTAGCGTTTATCCCAATCCGGCAACGGCAGACGAATCTTTTACGGTAAAAATAACCGGGTTAACAGAAAAAGATTTAGACGGTGCACAGATGAACCTGTACGACACGAACGGCCGTACAATAAAAACGGTAACCGAAATAAACCACACAAACAGGATTCAGTTACCTGCCGGCGTATATATCGGACATATAATAACCCGAAACGGACAACGATATACGTATAAATTACTTGTAAAATAACCGAAAGATCTGGAGCCCTATAAGCTAAAAAGAAATCAAATACCTGATGAAACGACCATGAATTTTAACATTTTAAAATACACTCATAGCTTTTCCCGAAACTTCGGGAAAAATGATTAAAATTCATTGGGAGTTACATCTTATGCCGAATGAATAAACAATTTTAATAAGATGAAAAGAATATTATTTGCCATACTGTCATTTTTTATTTCTGTAATAAGCTTAAAGGCACAGGAAAAAGAATCGAACATCTATATAAACGGGGGTGCAGGAATGCACAATATGCAATACGATTTAAAAAATGGAAGTTCCAAAGGCAGCATGGGCTATACTTTTAATCTCGGCTACAATTATTTCTTCTCATCACATTGGGGAATAGGAACCGGAATAGGAATACAATACTATTCATCCACTTCTACGCTTAATTATATGGATGCACTATCGGCAATTGATACCGACAACGACTCCTATAAATATCGTATCTATTACCAGGATTTAAAAGAAGAACAGAATATCCTGTTATTTGATATCCCTGTTGGCTTTTCGTATCGGAAAAAGCTTACAAACAAATTGAGTTTACAAACCACTGTAGGAGGTAAGATTTCGTTACCCATCAATGCGAAATACAAAGTAAATAGTGGCACCATCGAAACCCGGGGGTATTATTCGCAATACAACGTAGAACTTTATGGGCTGCCACAACATGGTTTCACTACACATTCAGTGTTTTCCGACGGAGATATCTCTTTAAATACACTCTATTCTGCTTTTGTTGACTTCGGCATTTTATACCCTCTAAGCAACAAAACAAATTTATACATCGGCGGATATCTAAACTATGGGGTAAACAATATGATAAACGCTACGGACAAACTTCTTTTTCAAAAAGATGGAACTTATAATGGAGTATATGCTTCCAATCAAACCGACAATGTTTCACCTATGGCCTTTGGGATAAAACTGGGATTAACCTGGCGGGGAAAAACAAGAAACAAAACAACAAACGAAGAAACAAAAACAAAGGATAAAATAAAAGAAGAAATAAAGAATGAAACAAAGGTAAGCACTCCAAAAGAAATAATGCACCCGACAGAAGAGCTTAAAATTCAATACCTTGCTATTGATTTCAATAGAAAATTAGAAAACGAAATAAGAAAAATATCGCAAAACAGGAAAAACATCGGGACAGCAGCTTACTCCAATGCGAAACAGATAGCCTCTGAAATAACCCTTCGGTTTAATTTAAATTCAAATAATTTTGAAAATTCAGAAGACGAAAAGATAAAAAAACTTGCCCAAATTCTTAAAGCAAACCCGGCAATGAAGGTTTATATTGTAGGCCATACCAGCGATACAGGCTCGCGCAAAATGAATATGAAAATAGGAATGGAAAGGGCAAAAGCAGTAAAAACACAAATCGTAAATTATGGCGTTTGGGAAGAACAATTAGTTCCTCAGAGCAAAGGTGCCGACGAGCCATTAGTACCGAATAGCGACCCAAAAAACAGGGCTAAAAATCAAAGGGTGCAGTTATTGGTGAAATAAAATAACAATGCTTAAAATGATAGAACGCTCAATTGTTGAGAAAAACAAAAAAAGAAGAAACCACTTCAGCGCATATGAAAATTCGTGTAATTTGTAGTTAAACGTTCTATATAATCTCGTTGGCTGCAATAGCAACGAGACAGGTACAAACTTAAAAATATCCAAACTTGATTTTAATTCAGTAACCCGATTAGTTAACTTTGCGTAACGATTAGAAAGACAATTGCAGGTGTCAAACCTGCGTCTCGGCTACTTAGCGGCTTGAAAAGTTAGTGATTTCTAATGCCCTACGCACCATACAGTTCACCGTTGCGAATCGATTAAAAACTTTGTGTCCCCGTGGCTTAGTGTTAGATAAAAATCACCCCGTAAATGTAAAATTGAACAAAAAAATTTTATGTTATAAAATATATTTACCCCTTCTGCAAACGTTTGAAATTGCTTTTTTTATCCAGAACACACGAACTACTGCATGTTTAGTCAATTGGGCATTTGATTTATAAAGCATTCTGTTTTATATTTGTTCTGGCAAAATCAACAAATATTCTACTTCCGTTTAACAGCAAAGTACATTTGCTGTGATTTCTATTTTATTTATTACAGCATAAAATTAAAAAACATTTGTCATGAGTAAAAAACCCAGGCTTAGTTTTTGGCAGATATGGAATATGAGTTTCGGTTTCCTGGGCATTCAAATGGGCTTTGCCCTGCAAAATGCTAACGCCAGCCGTATTCTTCAAATTTTTGGAGCCGATGTACACGAGCTGTCATGGTTTTGGATAGTTGCACCTTTAACCGGGTTAATTGTACAACCCATAATCGGGCATTATAGCGACCAAACCTGGACACGTCTCGGGCGCCGAAGGCCTTATTTTCTGACAGGAGCTTTGCTCGCATCATGCGGATTAATTATTATGCCCAATGCCGATATGTTTACTGCATTTTTACCGGCTCTGTGGGTTGGTGCCGGAATGCTGATGGTTATGGACGCATCCTTTAACGTTGCCATGGAACCCTTCAGGGCTTTGGTGGCCGATATGCTTCCTTCCGACCAACGCACCCTCGGGTTCAGCATTCAAACGGTATTGATAGGCATTGGAGCTGTAGTTGGTTCGTGGTTGCCTTATGCGCTTACCAACTGGTTCGGCATCAGTAACCAGGCCGAAGTGGGCCATGTTCCGCTGAACCTGTTGCTATCGTTTATTATAGGTGCAACAGTATTAATTACAAGTATTCTTGTTACGGTTATCCGAACCAAAGAATATCCGCCTGAAAAACTCAGGGAATATGCAGGAGAAGGAGAAAAGGAAACGGTTGAAGAAGAAAAAACAAGTTTGCTCAATATCTTCTCCGATTTTGCAAAAATGCCACAAACCATGCGTCAATTGGCATGGGTGCAATTCTTTTCCTGGTTCGGACTTTTCGGGCTATGGGTATTTTGCACCCCGGCAATCGCCAATCATATTTACCACCTGCCACTTACCGACAACCACAGCGAGGCTTATCAAAATGCAGGCGATTGGGTGGGAATTCTTTTTGGCGTTTACAATGGTATTTCGGCTATTTTTGCATTTTTTCTGCCGGCTATTGCTCACAAATTCGGGAGAAAACGCACACACACACTTTCTCTTATTATTGGAGGATTAGGATTAATATCCATGTATTTTATGCCTGACAAAAACTGGCTGTTACTCCCGATGGTTGCCATTGGTATTGCATGGGCCAGTATCTTGGCTATGCCGTATGCTATTCTTGCCGGATCTATTCCTCCCCGCAAAATGGGAGTTTACATGGGGATATTCAATTTCTTTATTGTTATTCCGCAAATAATTAACGCATTAATTGGAGGACCTGTGGTCAAATACCTTTATAACGACAAGCCTATGTTGGCCATTGTTACAAGTGGTATTTCATTCATTATTGCAGCAATTTTGGTTACCCGTGTAACCGATGTTGATGATAAAATTTCGAAGAAAACGAATTAGAATTAGAAAACATGAAGGATTACATTATTCATCATAACTGGAAAATAATAGAAGAAGGATTCAAGCCTGAACTCAACCGTATTTCCGAAAGCATCTTCAGCATAGGAAACGGGAAAATGGGACAACGGGCCAACTTCGAAGAAAGATATTCCGGCGATACATTAAACGGTACCTATGTAGCAGGGATTTATTATCCGGATAAAACACGCGTAGGATGGTGGAAAAACGGCTATCCTGAATATTTTGCCAAGATTATAAACTCTACGAACTGGATTGGCATCAACCTGAATATTAACGGCGAAGAACTCGACCTTGCTACCGCTAAGTTACTTTCGTTCAGGCGGGAGCTGGATATGCAACATGGGTTATTAAGCCGGTATTTTGTTGCCGAACTGCCAAATGGCAACCAGGTAGAAGTTTGTTCTCATCGTTTTGTAAGCATCACTGCCCCCGAAATCGGGGCAATCCGCTATACTGTAAAAGCCCTCAACTTTTCAGGAAAAATACAGGTAACTCCTTATTTGGATGGAGATGTTTTTAACGAGGATTCAAACTACGACGAAAAATTTTGGACAGAAAAAGCACAGGCTGTTGACGGTGCAGAGGGCTATTTAACTCTCGAAACCCTGAAAACAAAATTCCGGGTGTGTACCGGAATGTGGTTTCAGCTAGTAAAAAACGGGGAAAAAGAAGAGGGCAAAATAACAAACAGCAACCGCGAAAAATATGTAGAGGCTTCGCAGTGTGTAAGTGTAAACAAGAACGACGAACTTGTTATTGAAAAACTGTCGGCTACCCTGTCGTCGCTTGATTATGCGGATAATATTTTGGGAGAAAAAGCACAGGGAGTAATAAAATTAGCTTCCGAAACCGGCTTCGATGCCCTGTTTGAAAGCCACAAAAAACGTTGGCTGGAAAAGTGGGAAACAAGCGACATAAAAATCAAGGGAGATACTGCAGCCCAGCAGGGAATCCGGTTTAATATCTTTCAACTCAACCAAACCTACACCGGCGAAGACGAACGCCTGAACATTGGGCCCAAAGGTTTTACTGGCGAAAAATATGGAGGCGTTACCTATTGGGACACAGAAGCTTACTGTCTTCCTTTCTTTCTAAGTACTGCTCCCCAGGAAGTTTCAAAAAACTTATTGGTTTACCGGCATAAACACCTTCGGAAAGCCATCGAAAATGCCGAAAAACTGGGTTTTAAAAATAATGCTGCTTTGTATCCCATGGTAACCATTAACGGCGAAGAATGCCACAACGAATGGGAAATTACTTTCGAAGAAATTCATCGCAACGGGGCAATTGCCTATGCCATTTACGATTACATCAACTACACGGGAGACAAGGAATACCTTGCCCCTTATGGTTTTGAAGTACTGCTGGGAATAAGTCGCTTTTGGAGTCAGCGAGTAAACTGGTCGGAGCACCGGAAAAAATACGTGATGCTTGGCGTTACCGGCCCTAACGAATACGAAAACAATGTTAATAATAATTTCCACACAAACTACCTGGCAGTGTGGACACTAAAATACACACTGAAAGTTATTGACTATTTGAAAACGGAATTTCCGTATTTGTTTGAAGAAATGGTACAAAAATGGAAATTTAATGAGTTGCAGGAAACCGGACGCTGGACAGATATCATAGAAAAAATGTATTTTCCTTACGAAGAAAAACGCAAGGTATTTTTGCAACAAGACGGTTTCTTGGACAAAGACTTAACTCCGGTTTCAGAATTATCGGAAAAAGATCGTCCTATCAACCAAAAATGGTCGTGGGATCGAATTTTGCGTGCCCCCTATATCAAACAGGCTGATACACTGCAAAGTATTTATCTTTTCCAGGAAGACTTCACCACAGAAGCCATCAAAAGGCATTTCGATTTTTATGAGCCGCTAACGGTTCACGAATCGTCGCTTTC
>ENA-ORCT01000592-ORCT01000592.1-marine-metagenome-genome-assembly--contig:-NODE-592-length-16733-cov-3.277498_pt1 | contig 16733 bp, 11 predicted proteins | sample MGYA00248632_ERZ508511 | MGnify/ENA primary metagenome ERZ508511 (study PRJEB26182, sample SAMN06268839) | marine metagenome | isolation source: Tt an P1-techrep anaerobic enrichment on pine from sediment...
TGACCGTCCCGGAGCTTTCCAACCCGGAACTTTGAACTCGAAACCCGGAACCGTTAGATGCACCGCTTCGCTGGGTACGAGCACGAAACATGCCCCTCCCCACTGACCGTCCCGAGGCTCTCCACCTCGGAACCCGGAACTCGAACCCCGGAACCGGTAGATGCACAGCGCGCTGTGCCCCTACCGCCGTTTCTTTGAACTTTGAACCTTGAACCCAAAACCCGGAACTCGGAACTCGGAACCCGGAACCCGGAACTCGGAACCCGGAACCCGGAACCCGGAACCCGAAACCCGGAACCCGGAACTCGAAACTAATTCACACCATCGTCAGCAGCAGATCATCCGGATCCTCCATGACATCGATAATTCGTCTCATGAACCGGATTGCCGCCACACCGTCGGCAACCCGGTGGTCGAAGCTGAGCACGATGGGCATCATGAGGCGAGGAACGATGTCGCCCGATGTCTTGTCCACCACCGGCTGCATTCGGGCCTTGCCCATGCCGAGAATGGCTGCTTCCGGATAATTGATAATGGGTGCAAAATGACCGCCTCCCATCGAACCGGCGTTGGTGATGGTAAAGGTGCCTCCCTGCATTTCCTCAAGTGTTGTGACCCGGTCGTGGGTCCGACGGATCAGTTGTTTCAGTTCGATGGCGAGCTCGGTGATACTTTTGCGGTCCACATCGCGTATTACCGGCACGAACAGGCCGTCAGGCGTGTCGACTGCCACTCCGATATGGTAATATTTTTTCAGGTGGATCTGGCCCGATTGGGTATCCAGGGACGCATTGAATATCGGAAATTGTTTAAGGGCCGACACGGCTGCCTTCAATGCGAAAACGGTCAGCGTCAGGGCCCCTCCCTTTGCCTGGATGCCTGCCTTGTGGTTCTGCCGAAAGGACTCGAGCCGGGTGATGTCCGCCCAGTCCTGATTGGCTACGTGGGGGATCTGAGACCAGGCCAGAGCCATTTGTCTGGCCGTGGCCCGCCGCACGGAACGAAGGGGAATTCGTTCGACCGGGCCCCATTTTTCAAAATCAGGCAGGGGTGGCGGCGAAGCAATTGCGGGCAGCGGCGTGACGGGTTGTGATTCCACCGGAGCGCGAGTTGCCGATACGTCCGTTGACTCTGCCGGCACCTGGCGGGATTCTGCATACAGCCGGACATCGTCGGCGGTAACCAGTCCGCCCGGGCCGGTTGGTCGCACATCGAAAAGATCCACCCCCATTTCCCGGGCCATTCGCCGCGTAGCAGGAGAGGCCGGCACCGGTTCACGCTTTTCTCCCGGGGGGGGCTGTGGAACATCGGGGGCTGCCCGTCGGTCAGCCGTTTTTTTTGCCGGTATCCTCCCGGTATCACCTTCATCCGAGAAGGTCATGAGTGGATCGCCCACATTGATCAGATCGCCGGGCTTAACGAGAATCTCCTCTACCGTTCCGGTGAAGGGCGAGGGGATTTCCACTGCAGCCTTATCGGTTTCTACCTCCAGGATAGGATCCCCTTCCGTGACCGCGTCCCCGACAGAAACCAGAACCGCCAGCACCTCTCCTTCGTGAATACCTTCCCCCAGATCGGGCAACTGAAAGGACCGCGGCATACTTCCCTCCTTCCTTTAAATTTAACCGGGACACCGGCTCATTGTTTCAAACAGGCTCTCCCGCTTCATTTGCTGACAAGATTTCTTGCGGTACGCACGATTCGCTGTACACCGGGGATGTAACTGTGCTCCCGGCTGAAGAGTGGTATGATGATGTCATATCCTGTCACCCGGGCAATGGGGACTTCCAGATAGTAGAACGCCTTTTCAACCAGGCGCGATACGATTTCCGCACCGGGGCCGAAACTTCCCGGCGCTTCATGAATGACCATGGCGCGACCTGTTCTTTTTACGGATCGGATGACCGGTTCGTCATCCAGGGGGGAGAGCGTCAGCAGGTCGATGACTTCAGCCTCCACACGATCGTTTTCCTTCAAGATGTCTGCTGCCTCAAGCGCGGGCCGAACCATCGCACCATAGGCCACGATAGTCAGGTCCTTTCCCTCGCGGGCTACCCGGGATTTGCCGATGGGGAAGGTTTCTTCCGTTTCCGGAACCTCTTCACGAAAGGCCCGGTAGAGAGCCTTGGCTTCGTAGAAGATGACGGGGTCCGGGTCCCGGATAGCACTGACAAGAAGCGCCCGGGCATTTCGCGGACCCGAGGGGATGACCATTTTCAGCCCGGGAGTGTGGGCATAGTAGGCCTCGCGGCTCTCCGAATGGTGCTCCAGTGCCCGTACGCCGCCCCCGTAGGGTGTGCGAAGCACCATTGGAACGTGAAACGCACCCTGGGAACGCCAGCGCATCCGGGCGGCGTGGCTTTCGATCTGGTGAAAGTTTTCGTAGGTGAATCCGGAGAATTGAATTTCGCATACCGGCAGAAGGCCGAAAATCGCCATGCCGATGGACATGCCGACGATACCCGATTCCGCGAGGGGCGTGTCAACGGACCGTTCATCGCCGAATTTTTCATAAAGTCCGTCGGTGACCCGAAACACGCCCCCGTCCTTTCCAACGTCCTCGCCGAGGACGATCACGCGATCATCTTTTTCCATTTCCTGGTGAAGAGCAAGATTCAGCGCCTGAACCATTGTCAATTTAGCCATGGTTCTTCTCCTTTGCCGATGCGGCCAGATCGGCGGCCAGCAAGTCCCTCTGGGCATTCAGGTGCGGGGGGATCGTGGCGTATGCGTGGTCGAACATGTCCATTGGATCGCCAAGACGCTTCATTCGGTTTTCCGCCCGGTCGACGGCCGCCTGGATGTCACCCAACACGTCAGCCGTTATGGCCTCGATCCGACTGTCGGTCAGCAGCCCCTTGTCTATAAGGTAGTTTTGAAAGCGGGTAAGCGGATCTCGTTGCTTCCAGATGTTGACGTCCTCTTCGGAACGATAGCGTTTTGGATCGTCGGCGGTGGTGTGCATCATCAACCGGTAGGTGACGCATTCGATCAGGGTCGGGCCGCCCCCGGATCTTGCCCGCCGCTCGGCTTCCCGGGCAGCGGCATATACGGACAGAATATCGTTTCCGTCTACCTGAATGCCCGGTATGCCATAGGCTACGGCTTTCTGGGCGATGGTTGCGGACCGGGTCTGTTTTGAACGCGGCACCGAGATCGCCCACTGGTTGTTTTGACACACAAAAATAACCGGAGCCTGGTAGACTCCGGCAAAATTCAGTGCTTCATGGAAATCCCCCTCGGATGTGGCGCCATCACCGAAAAAGGTCAGAACCATGTCATCCGATCGGCGGTACCGGATTGCCCAGCCCAGGCCTACGGCATGGAGGAGCTGCGAGCCCACGGGAATGGCCACGGGAAGATTTCGTCGCCCATCCTCCACATGGCCGCCCTCATTGTATCCGCCAAACAGGAGGATTACGCTTTCCATGGATCGCCCCCGCCACAGTTCAGCGGCGGTTTCCCGGAAAGAGGGGACGAACCAGTCGGATTCGCGCATAACGGCCACCGTTCCCAGCTGGGATGCTTCCTGACCGGTGATCGGCGCGAAGGTGCCGATTCGTCCCTGGCGCTGGAGGTTGAGGAGGCGTTCATCAAATTTTCGGCCGAGTACCATTGACCGGTAGAGTTTCAAAAGCAGTGTTTCGGAGATGTCGGGTTCCAGTTCGCGGTCCAGCTGACCGGCTTCGTCAAGTATTGACAGGTGTTCGACGGTGTCGGGTATCTCGATTTTTTTTCTGGGCATGACGCTTCTCCCTGATCGCACACAGTCCGCACTTCTCTGATTAGGAACGAGGATTTATTTAATTGCATGAATATTGCTTCGAATGTTGGTTCATCTTCAAGGCGCGTCAGCTGTTTCATACTTTACGTATGAGGCCGTTGACGCAACGCCGAAGATGGGCCAACAGGCAAGCAAGAAATTGTAATTAATTAAATTCGCGTTCCTTAGCTATTCGGTGGTGGATTTCCTGAATCGATGATGCCGTTTGCTCAGGCCGCTGTAGGGGATTCTGTTTCAGAAATGCGGGTTCGGTGGATTGCAAAACCATTTTTCCGGATACGGGTTTGCGGTCAGGAAACGTATCCGGTTCGCACGTTGCATTGTGTTGGTGGCTGTCACGTGAGTCAGTCGGCCAATCCGGCTGCAGTTATGGCGGTAGCACGAAGTAAGGATCGCAAACGGATTTTTTTAATGAGCCGGATTCATTGTTGAACAATATGCGACTCTTCCCGCATGAGTCAAGGGTTAGTGCCTGATCGGCGGGTTCGGAAAGCCGGATGTGAGCGAGGGCGCGGGGCAAGCTGGGGCGGAATCTGCCCGGCAGTCGATGCGCGGCGGCGGTGGTTCGATGTTCGGAGGCTAACCGGGAAAGCGCACGCCGAGCCGGTTCGTGTTGGATCGATAGCCGGCTGGCTGCGATGGCCGGCTACATGCCGATTTGAATTCAGAATACAGTAGGTCGCTGCGGGGGCAGTGGCCTCAGGACGCTGGTTCTTCTGGCGGGACCTGAACCGGGGGCGTCGTTTTAATACCGTTTTCAGGTCTTCCGTCCACGAATTCCGGGAACCGCATTCGGCGATGCCGGATTTTGTCTGTCCGGTCGCTTTTTCATCCGGGTCGAGGGGTACAGGGTAGGGCAGCTGCGTTTTATCGACACATGTTAAAACGCACCGAGCGTTGGTCTTCCCCCGAGATGATGACGGTCATTCGATAATTTCAAGAACGATTCGTTTGTTGAGTTTTGCCGACGCCGCGTTGAGCAGCGTTCGCATGGAGCGGGCGGTTCGTCCCTGTTTTCCGATCACTTTACCTACATCTGACTTGGCTACCGTAAGCTCCAAAACAGAGGCTTGATTCCCTTCGATCGCAGCTACCGCTACCTGTTCCGGGTGGTCAACGAGCGCTTCTGCAATGTTTTTGATCATTTCTCTCGGATCCATGGTCATCTCCTGTTCCGGTTGGTTGGTTCTCGGGTTCATTATCTATGTATAAACGATCAGTAGTTAACTCTGCGTCAATAGTCGCCCCATTGGTATTCGGGGATATCTCTGTTGCAGAAATGCCGGATGCGGTGCTCCGGCAATTAATCGTTCCAGTAATCAACATAAGTAAAATGACTGCAAGGGCACCAGGAGTAAATGGGGTGAACCGTGTATTTTAGCCCTAAAAAAACTGTATTAATTATTCGACAATGTTTATTCCTGCCGCCTTAAATATCGGTTTGAGGTATTCCAGGCTTTCCCGGCCGGCTTTTTCCGGAGCATCGGAGCAGGTATACAGTTCCAGACTGATGTGTCCGGCATAATTCAGTTGCGTCATGGTCCGGATTACATCGGCAAACGCGATGGCTCCATGCCCGGGAATTAGATGGTAATGAATCCGATCTGGAGCAATATCCTCCAGGTGAACGTGTCCCACCCATTCAAAAAGATCCTCAAACGCGATTGCCGGATTTTCACCGGCACAGTAAAAGTGGCCGATGTCAAAGTTGAGTCCGACTGAAGGGGAGGCGACATCCTTGATAAATGATTTGAATTCCAGACTGTTTTCCATCAGCAGGTCCGGCTCGGGTTCGATCAGGATTTTCACACCCAACTCCTCGGCGAGCGGAATAACCCGCTCCAGTCCCTCATGGAACAGCTTTTCCGCCTGCTTTCGGGACATGTTCCCCAACGGACCACCCGGCGGTATCGATATGTTCCGGCATTCGAGGGCTGCGGCAACGCGAAGACAGTCCAGGGTGTGCTGGATTCGAATTTCCCGCCGGGTTGCATCCGGTTCAATCCAGGATGGAAGGTACGTGTCACCCACCGCGAACAGGGTGAAACTGTTCAGATTGGTAACCGTCATCCGGTGATCGGAGAGCGTCTGTTTAAGCGAGGCCACGCGCTCTTCGCCAAAGTCCGGCGGGTACAGATGGGGGCGGTCCCCCATGATTTCAACTCCCTGAAATCCAAGCTTCGCAATACGTTCAATGGATTCCTCAAGGGAATAATTCACAAAGGCGTTGGTGCTGTATCCGAAAATCATTGGGGGACCTCAAAAGTAATAGTTTCGGGTTTCGGGTTCCGGGTTCCGGGTTCCGGGTTTCGGGTTTCGGGTTCCGAGTTTCGGGTTTCGGGTTTCGGGTTCCGTGCTCGTGCTCAGCGAAGCGGTGCTCGTAATCGTAATCGGCAACCCTTGGCTCGGTTGTTTGTATCAAGTACCATGTTCCGAGTATTGGCATAAACGGTTGCCTGTAGGAGCGGTTTTAACCGCGATGGTAAGCGCTGAAGCGCTTACTACGAACCTGCCGGATTTTTGCTGCGGGGACGGATTTCCGCAGTAGGTTCGTTATCTATTGCAACGCGCATCGCGCTGCTTGGATGTTAGTTCCGGGTTTCGAGTTCCGAGTTCCGAGTTCCGGGTTCCAAGTTTCGTGCTCGTGCTCAGCGAAGCGGTGCTCGTAATCGTAATCGAAATTCAAACGTCTTGGCGGATCGTTCCGGGTTCTGGTCTTTTGAAATTTCAAATCTCAAATTTCAAATCCCTCCCTCTCATGCCCTCGAGTTTTTCCAGGCACGACTGCTCCAAAGACTTGAGCGCACGAATTTGTTCATCGTAGCTTACTGGTGGTGAGTCTCCGACGGGTTTTTTGAAGAAAAAGCCCAATTCGGGAACAGGGCCGCTGTAGCCGGTCAGTTGGAGAACGGCAGACCAACGGGCCAGATCGATAACCATTGGGGCTGCCAGTATGGAATCCCTGCCCTGCAGGTTGATTCGAAGGCTCATGGGCATGCCGAACAGGCCTTTGAAATCGATGACGTCCCAGGCCTCCTTGGCATCGCCGCGGGGCGGGTAATAGTCGATGCGCACTTGGTGGGCCGATTCACCGTATCGCTCGCCAACGGAATAACCCAGGATATCATCCAGCAGATCCGTTTTGTTTGTCAGTTTCCCTTCCGCGCAGTGCGGGTCCATCAGGTTGGCGCCGTCGGCGTTGCCCAGAATATTCAGGCTGTACCACCCATCGATGTAAAGCCGTCTGGCGCTCAGGGCCGAGGCTAATACAACTTTCAGGTACGTCTGACCGGTTTTGCCGTCCCGGCCGGCCAGCGGCACGCCGTTTGCCGTTGCTTTGTCAACAACCGGCGGAAATTCCACGGCGTTGGGCGAGAAATTGACCACCGGTATGCCGGCCTCGATCGCGGCCAGGACGTATGCCAGGTCCCGAAACGCTTTTGGATCGACGGCAGCGTAAAGCTGTTCGATCGTCCGGCAGTCGGCAGGATTGATGCAGGGCGCGGCCGGCAGGAGATCGATCAAAACCGGCAGAGCTTCCGGGTATTTTGTCCGCAGTGACTGGATGTCGGACACGGTCCGGTCAATTTGCCGCTCAATACCGGTGCCCGCCGCCGGGGCATCGAAAATCTGTATGTCCTGCAACTCCTGTTGGTACGGTTTCCAGGTTGATTCGGGGAGAATGGCATTGTCGGCGATGACGTCGACAAGGGGTTTTGAGCTGACATCCCATCCGGCCACCAGAAGGGATTCCGGCGGGATCAGGTCATGGAATCGGCCGCCGGAAGTCAGACTGGGCAGTACTCGTTCCGGGTGGTGACGAAGAGCGGCCACGGCAGCCGCTACAGTAGAGCCGACCGCTCCTTTTGCGCCTGCAATCAACAGGAGGACCGAACGAGGGGTGGATGAGACAGCCATAGCGCAGTTCCTTTCATTCGTGTCGGACACCGATCCGTGGGGTAATCGTGGAGAGGTTCCGATTCAAATGACACTGGTCAATTTTTTCTGCGAAATTCGGGTAGTTTTCCGGACAAGCTGAACTCACTCTTCAAGTTTGAATCATAAGTAGTCCGAAAACGTTTTGTCAAGGCAGGCCGCTTGTGTATCAGCTCCAGAAGAGTGGCAATATCTTCTCCCTTGCCTCTGTCCGCAAGTGCCATTCCCGGTTCCACCGATATATCCGGGGGCTCTTTGTCTGTCCGATTGCCGAAGTTTTTTTCTGACTTCTTCGTCACGATGTGTTAGGGAAATTGGCCGAAGGTTCGATTGGCGTTGAGTTGAAACACTGTATCCTGAGCCCTACAGCTTGTTGAGCAGAGGTTGAAATGAGTTTCAGATTGCGCGTTTTTTTCATGGGATTGATGACCCTGGCTCTGTTGTTCGGATTTCTTCATCTCTTTGTTCCCGCCGGCATGGATCTTAATTTTGACCGGTTGCATATTTTTCTCTTTAACCTGTGCAGTGGCGGAACGATTCTGATCTTCCACACCGAGGGTCGGCGGCATCTGTCCGGCCAGGCCGTAGGATTCTGCGCACTGTCGCTGGTCTATGCCGTGCTGGCCTTCCTGAAAATTTATCTGCCGGCGATTGTTATCTCACTGATATTGGCCGGAGTAGTGGAACGGGTTCGTGTTCGTCGTTTTTCTTTTTTTCCCTGGGACTTTTTCCGCTCGGAAACTCCCGTCGCCGACAAGTTCCACCAGGCGTCCCTGCTTTGCCTGTCCATCGGTCTGGTCATCTCTACCCTGGTGATCCTGAATAACGAATACCTCAAGGTGCTGAGCTGGTCCAAGCTTCAGCTGGATACGTTTTTTCTGGGGTTTTCGTTTCCCCTGTCGCTGATTACCATGTCAGTGATGTTTTCACTGATGAAAGATGAGTTTCGTGAATGGTTAGGGGTGCTGAAGAATATCGATTTCTGGGCGGTCAATTTGGGCGTCATTACATTTTTTATCTTTATCCTGGCCGAACTTCTGATCCCCCAGTTGGTCGTGACTCTGATTCTTTTTGCCGCTGTCATCGTGATGTATTATCTCTTTGATCGCCTGGGGCTGCGGGTTCAGCAGAAAAATTTTCTTATCTCCGGGATGGCGTTTCTTCTGTTCACCGCAGTCAGTGGTATACTATACATTGTCCTGGAGGTATTCTGGGGCTATGACAGTGACCGAATGAACTTGCTGATGCGGATTCACGCCTTTGCATCTCTCTATGGATGGAATCTCAGCGGGTTGGCAGTTATCTGCCGGCAGCACGATTTCCCCATCCAGCTCCACTCCACCCGCATTATCGCCCTGCACTGGCTGACAGTTATTTTACTGGCCCCGATGGGTATATACTTTCGATCGGTCGCCCTGGCCGCTGTTATCTGCTATTTTCTGATGCTTTATTTTATCCTGTTCAGCGAAGGGGTGCAGTCCGCTTCCCGCGATACGGAATCGTCCGCTGAAACCGTTGTGGTTTACATGGATGATTGAAAACGGCGGTCGAATGCCGCCGTTTTTTTGGACAACTCTTAGCGCTCGTGACTTCCGGCAGGCATCAGGAGGCATAAATCGAGCAATTTCGTACTGCCATGGCCGCTTCCATCAACGCCTCTGAAAATGTCGGGTGACCGTGAACGGTTCGGGCGATGTCCTCTGAGCTGGCACCGAATTCCATTGCCAGGACGCATTCGGCGATCATGTCGGCGGCGCGGGCGCCGATAATGTGAACGCCGAGGACCTGATCCGTGTCCTGGTGGGCAATGACTTTTACAAACCCATCTTCTTCGCCCATGCACCGGGCACGGCCCGCACCGGTGAACGGATAGGTGCCGACGCAGCAGGGGATGTCGCGCGCTTTGACCTGCTCTTCGGTCAGGCCCACGGCAGCCACCTCGGGAGCCGTATATACAATGGACGGAATGGCATCATAATTTACCTCGCCGGGCAGGCCCGCCATGCATTCAACGGCTGCGATGCCTTCGGCCGAAGCCTTGTGGGCCAGCATGGGGCCGGGAATCAGGTCACCGATGGCGTATATGCCCGGCACGCTGGTCTGATAGTTGGCATCAACGATAACCTGGGCGGTTTTCGGGTCTGTCTTGACGCCGACGGCGGTAAGGTTCAGGCCGTCAGACAGAGGGCGCCGGCCCACGGATACGAGCAGTCGGTCGACCAGGATGCTGTCTTCTTTATCGCCGGATTCAATGAACACCCGAACCATTTTTTCGGTCAGCCGTGCGCCGGTCACCCGCGTTTTCATTCGGAAATCGAAGCCCTGACGCCGTAGGATGCGCTGAAGCGACCGCGATATCTGGCCGTCCAGGGCCGGGCCGATGTGAGGCAGCATCTCGATGACCGTGACCCGCGCGCCCAGGCGAAGCCACACCGATCCCAGCTCCAGGCCGATGTAACCGCCCCCTACAATGCCAAGATGGCGGGGGATCGAATCAAAGCTCAGGGTTTCCGTGGAACTGACCAGCCTCTCGCCGTCAAATTCCAGACCGGGGACGGCAACCGGTTCGCTTCCCGTGGCCAACAGAATCGATTTTGCCTCGAGTGTCCGGATATCGCCGTCTGCCGATTCGACCTCCACGCGGTCAGCTCCGACCAGTCGTGCGTTCCCGTGGATGATTTCCACCGAATTGCCTTCCAGAAGTCTTTGCACATTTTCCGTCAGGGACTGAACGACCCGCTCTTTACGCGCCATCATGGCGGCAAGATCCAGGGACACTTTCCCGGTCCGGATGCCGTGCTCGGCGAACCGGGATCGGGCCAGATAAAAATTTTCACTTGAGTCGAGCAGCGCCTTGCTGGGGATGCAGCCGACATTCAGGCACACTCCGCCAAGCCTGGGTTCCTTCTCGATGCAGGTGACCGTCATGCCCAGCTGGGCAGCCCTTACTGCCGCCACATATCCGCCCGGTCCCGAGCCGACGATAATGAGGTCCTTCCGTTCACTGGTAGCCATGATTAGATCTCCAACATGATCCGTTCGGGGTTTTCGACATACTCCTTGATGCGTTTCAGGAACGTGACCGCCTCGCGGCCGTCGACGATCCGGTGATCATAACTCAATGCCACGTACATCATGGGTCGAATCCCGATTTTGTCGTTGATGGCAATGGGGCGCTTTTCGATTTTGTGCATGCCGAGGATGCCGCTCTGGGGGGTGTTCAGGATCGGGGTGCTCAAAAGCGATCCGTATATGCCGCCATTGCTGATGGTAAATGTGCCGCCTTCCAGGTCGGCCAGTTCCAGGCGGTTGGTGTTGATTTTGGCCACATACTCGAGGATGGTTTTTTCCACCTGGGCGAAGCTCAACCGGTCGGCATGGCGGATTACCGGCACTACCAGTCCCTTTTCGGAGCCGACGGCCACCCCGATGTGGTGATACGAGTGGTACACGATATCGTCGCCGTCGATAAAGGCGTTGATTTCGGGAAATTCTTTCAGGGCTTCGACGCTGGCCTTGATGAAGAAGGACATCATGCCCAGCCGAACATCATGCCTTTTCTGGAACCTTTCCTGGTACTGGCTCCGGAGTGCCATCACACGGCTCATGTCGATTTCGTTGAACGTGGTCAGCATGGCGGTATTCTGCCGGGCCTCGAGAAGGCGGGCAGCGATCCGACGGCGGAAAGGTGTCATGGGCTTCCGGTTGACGATTTCCTCCACCGGTTCGGCCGGCGATTCCGGTGGGAGACTTGGTGCCGGGGCAGGGGCCGGCCGTCCCGGTTTCAGGGCTTCAAGATACAACAGAACATCGAATTTGGTTATTCTGCCACCGGGACCGGTTCCGGCGATCCGGCTGACATCGATGTTTTTTTCGGCAACCAGTCGCCGCACCGATGGTGAGAGAATGGGGGCTTTTTTCGATGGTATTGCGGCGTCCGGCGGCGGTTCGGGCGTCACCGCTGGGTAAGGTGCCACCGGTGGCGGAGCCGGTGCTTCGGCCTCAGCGGCCGGTTCTGGCTCGGACGCCGCTTCAGGCACGGCTACGGTATCGATGGTACCCACCACGGCACCAATGGTTACCGTTTCGCCTTCCGGAACCTGGATATGGAGAATCCCGTCCGCTTCGGCCACGATTTCCAGCGTGATTTTGTCGGTTTCAATCACAAACAGGGGCTCGTCCTTATGGACCGTGTCGCCGTCGCTTTTGTACCATTGGTCGATAACCGCTTCCTTTACCGATTCGCCAACTTCAGGAATTTTGATCTCTATCTGCATACTTGCTCCTTTTAGAGCCTGTTTGAAAACCAGGGGATTGACGCTCTGGGCGGTAATCTTTAGGAACGTCTCATTGTTTCATCCACAAATCCAAAATTCGCGTTCCCAACCCGGACAAGCCGGAAATCCCAAATCACAAGCGCCAAATTTCAAAACTTAGAAACTAACTCAGCGCCTGCTCCACAACAGCTGCCTGCTCCGCCTTGTATCTGGTAAGGAATCCGGTCGCCGGGCTGGCGGCAGCCTTTCGGCCTACGTATTCCAGTGAATGACCGATCCGCTCCTCAAGCCGCGGCCGGATGAACTGCCAGGCCCCCATGTTTTCCGGTTCTTCCTGGACCCACATCCACTGTTTGGCTCCCCGGCAGGCTGCTGCGATGGAATCGATCCGATTGCCGGGAAAGGGGTGGATTTGTTCGATCCGAACGATGCCTACCCCTTTTTTCTTGAGCTGCTGCCGCTGATCAGCCAGCTGGTAATAGATTTTTCCGCTGCAGAAAATTACCCGGCGGGTCGATTTGTCTGTGGACGGATCGTCGATAATTTCCTGAAAACCTCCATCTGCCAGATCGGACAGGGATGATACGGCAGCGGGCAATCTCAGGAGGCTTTTGGGCGACATGAGCACCAGCGGCTTTCGGAAGCGACTTTTTACCTGGCGCCGAAGAAGGTGAAAATACTGGGCCGGGGTAGTGGCGTTGCACACCAGCATGTTGTCTTCGGCGCACAGTTGCAGAAAACGCTCAAGCCGGGCGCTGGAGTGCTCCGGGCCCATCCCTTCCCATCCGTGCGGCAGCAGAAGGGTGAGACCGCTCAGCCGTTGCCACTTGGATTCGCCGCTTGCAATGTAAAGATCCAGAATGGACTGGGCATTGTTGGCGAAATCGCCGAATTGTGCCTCCCAGATGACCAGACCCTCCGGCCGGGCCAGCGAGTAGCCGTACTCAAAACCCAGAACCCCGACTTCGGCCAGCAGGCTGTTGTACACCTGAAACAGTGATGGGTCCGGGGCAATGGTTTTCAGGGGAATGTAGTGTTCACCCGATTCAATATCTGTCAGCACGCTGTGTCGGTGACTGAATGTGCCGCGTCCGCTGTCCTGGCCGCTGAGCCGGATGGGGGTGCCTTCGGCCAGAAGCGATGCGAAAGCGAGCGTTTCGGCGTTTCCCCAGTCGATACCGTCACCGCTTTCAACCGCTTCCAGGCGGCGGCTGAACATGCGGAGCAGTTTCGGGTTGATGGTCACGTTTGCCGGCATGGTGTTCAGTTTCCGGGCCAGGTCGATCAGTGTCTCGGATTTGACTCCGGTATCTGCCGGATCAGTGGAAAACGTGCCGGTGAACCTATTCAAATTTTCAAAAAAACGGTCTTCCGGGAATTCGCAGGCTTCATTGCGAACGTTATGATATGCGCTTTCCAGACTTTCGGTAATGGATCGCTCCAGGCTCTCGATCCACTGTTTATCAACATTGTCTTCCGCTTCCAGTTTGTCTGCATATGCCCTGTGGATGGGTTGGCGGTTTCGGATGCGTTCATACATCTGGGGCTGCGTGAAATACGGCTCATCTCCCTCATTGTGGCCAAAACGGCGATAGCAGATCAGATCGATGACCACATCTTTTTTAAATTCGCGACGGTAGTCGGCGGCGATTCGGCTCACATGATCCAGCGTCTCCGGGTTTTCCCCGTGGACGTGGAAGATCGGGATCATGAGCATTTTGGCAACGTCCGTGGCATATCGGGTGGAGCGGGCGTCCTGGGGAACCGTTGTGTAGCCGATCTGGTTGTTGATAACGATGTGGATGGTCCCTCCGGTCCGATAACCGCTGAGACCGGACATGTTCAAAGTTTCGGTCACCACACCCTGACCGGCGAAGGCGGCATCGCCGTGAATGAGAAGCGGAAGGATCCCCGCCGTGCCGATTTCGGGCTGCATGTCCTGTCTGGCACGGGCCAACCCCTCGACAACCGGGTTTACGGATTCCAGGTGGCTGGGGTTGTTCACCAGCAGAGCGCGAAGGGGGTGCCCGCCGGCTCGGGTGAGGTCAGCCAGGTATCCGTTGTGGTATTTTACATCGCCTGCCCCCACAAGACTCTCCGGATCGTAGCAGTGCTCAAATTCACCGAAAATCTGCTCGAGCGATTTGCCCAGTACGTTGACCTGAACATTGAGCCGCCCTCTGTGGGCCATGCCGAGGATGATTTCCCGGCATCCATGGGCTGCTGAGTGATTAAACAGGGTGTTCATCATGGGGATGAGCGCTTCGGCCCCTTCCAGGGAAAACCGGGTCTGACCAATGTATTTCTTATGAAGAAACTGTTCGAAAAGAGCTGCCCGGTACAACTGTTCCAGAATCCGGCGTTTTTCATTCGGCGCCGGATCAGTCTGATTCCTGCTTGGTTCCATCCGACCCTGAAGCCAGCGGCGTTCATCCGGATCCTGAAGGTGCATGTATTCCACGCCGACGGCACGGCAGTAGGTTTCCTTGAGCGCGCTGAGAATTTCTCGAAGTGTTTTTTTCTCGGAGCCTGTGTAATCGGGAATGATGAATTCCCGGTCCAGGTCGTCGCTGGTCAGATCGAATGCGGACAGATCAAGCAGTGGATGGCTGGCCGGGCAGGCGGAGAGGGGGTCCATACAGGCCAACAGGTGCCCGATGTCACGATACCGGTAGATCAGGTTCTCGACGCTGGATTGCCCCTGGGCCTGTTCGCTGTCGGGGGCAATTTCCGCCCGCGGTTCGCGGGTAATCCCGCGCTCAAATCCTTCGAAGAAAAACTGCCAGTCCCGGGACACCGATTGGTTATCCTGCTTCCAGCGTTGATATTGCTCCTCGATATACTCTGCATTCAGTGCTTCACTGAATTCCATATGGATACATCCCACGTGCGGTTGGTTATGATATGACTTATTATTCCCCAGGTTGCTCCATATCGATGCCACTTTATTACATAAACGAAATTCGAACGGTAAGAGCAATGGGGGAGTGGGTATCAAACGACTGGTTGAGGTCCGTTTTTCTTGCGTATTCCTTATGTTGCCGAACCGGTTATCCAATGTCAACCAGTAAGCGAATACACAGGAATAGGGCGACTTGAACCCCCGGATGATTGAACGGCGAGGGGCGGGTAACGTCTGTTCGGTTTGAACACCCCACTGTTCCGTTCCGGTTGACACCACCGGGTATGCCTCCTATAGTTTTTAATATCGCTTCCGGACTGGCTCACCGCATATTGTGTTCTGTAATCATCTCTTTACGATTTGTGCCATAATGTGTTGTTTCGAGCATTCGATTTATCAGGGTGTTCTGGGGTTTGAAGTGTGGGCATCAACCCTTTCGCTGCCACTTTTCCTGTTTATGTTGTTTGTACGACCAGACTGTTACGTTGTGCTTTTCTGTTGGCAACCTTTTGAAAAATATATCAATTTAACAGTAAGTAAGGAGAATGACCATGATCGATAAAAAAGAATTGTGTGAAAAAATACGGGAATTGTATCCGGATATTGGAGAGTGCGGCATCGACGTTGACGTCGAGTGGGATGACGAACAGAAATCCTGGATAGTGGATTTGAAAAAGGATAAACATGAACTGAAAACTTTTCTGGAGGAAGGGGATGCCGAGGCTTGTCTCATCGGTAAAAAATGCGTTGGCCTGGGGATTGAAATTGCCCAGCTTCGCGGCAATATCGAGCGCATGTAGGCCGGGATTGAAGCATTCATACGCATAGCGGGAACCGTCTGGCTCCTATTCAGGGGGGCGGTTACCATTCGAGGTGCAGGCTACGGTTGGAGCCGTTACGCTCAGGTTATTAAAACTCCATTTCTTATGGACCACCAATATCAATGGGAAATCGCAGATGACCTATCGAGATGAACAGGATTCCATGGGGGTGGTTCGGGTGCCCGAGGAGGCGTATTACGGTGCTCAGACCCAGCGGGCAAAGGATAATTTCCCCATCGGCGATCGTCTGATGCCCCCTGCCTTTATCCACTCCCTGGCACTGGTGAAAGTATGCGCTGCAGAAGTGAATCGGGAACTCGGCCTTCTGGACGCATCGATTGCCGAGGGAATTATTCAAGCGGGTCGCGAGGTGATGGACGGGCGGCTTGAGGATCAGTTCGTTTTGCCGGTGTTTCAGACCGGATCGGGCACCTCTTCCAATATGAACATGAATGAAGTGGTCGCCTCCCGGGCCAACGAGATTTTGACGGGAAAGAGGGGAGGGAAGTCACCGGTTCATCCCAATGACCACGTGAACCTGGGGCAGTCCAGCAATGACGTTATTCCGTCCGTTATCCACATATCGACATTGACAGCGATTCACGGGCAACTGATTCCGGCACTGCATCGGCTTGAGGATGCATTGAAACAGAAAGCCGCGGAGTTCGGGGATATTAAAAAGATCGGCCGTACGCACCTGCAGGATGCCGTGCCCATGACCCTGGGCCAGGAGTTTTCCGGATATGCCCGGCAGGTTGCACTGGGGATCGATCGGATTGCATCGGTGGAACACCGGCTCGCCGAACTCGCACTCGGTGGCACGGCCGTTGGCACGGGGTTGAATACTCACCCGGAATTTGCCGACCAGGTGATTGCGCGGATTGCTGAGGAGACTGGCCTGCCGTTCCGGGAAGCGGAGAATCACTTCGAGGCCCAGGCGGCCCGAGATGCAGTGGTGGAAACCAGCGGCTCTCTTCGAACCGTGGCTGTGAGCCTGGTCAAGATCGCCAATG
>ENA-ORCT01000593-ORCT01000593.1-marine-metagenome-genome-assembly--contig:-NODE-593-length-16730-cov-2.453192_pt1 | contig 16730 bp, 14 predicted proteins | sample MGYA00248632_ERZ508511 | MGnify/ENA primary metagenome ERZ508511 (study PRJEB26182, sample SAMN06268839) | marine metagenome | isolation source: Tt an P1-techrep anaerobic enrichment on pine from sediment...
AAAAAAAAGAAACCCTGCCGTAAAATTATCATCGAAAATATCTATTGGCATCAATTTCAGCATCGCTTTTGTCTATTAGACTTTTTACTGGCCCGATGATAGCGTCACCATTGTTACCACTTCGACGATTCCAACCGGACACGATAATTATCAAGTAAAAAAAGGAGGTCGAGCATGACGCGGATCGGACGGTCGTTATACGGCAGGATTTCAATTTCTATTCTGACGCTTTTGCTGATCGGCGTTGCGCCGGCCGTGGCGGACGATTTGTCTCCGTTTGCGGGCCAGGCCGGGACGATCAAGATTTCCGGCGGCACCGCGCATATTCCGGTGATGAAGGCGGCGGCCAAGCAGATCATGCAGCGCTTTTCCGACGTTCGGATCACCATTGCCGGCGGGGGCTCCGGCGTGGGCATCAAACAGGTCGGCGAGGGGTTGGTGGACATCGGCAACTCCGGGCGCAAGCCGACCGATGAAGAAATCACAAAATACGACCTGAAAATGTTCAAATGGGCCATCGACGGCGTCGGACTGGTGGTCAATCCGAAAAATACGGTCGCATCGCTGACCACAGCGCAAACCAAAGCCATTTTCGCCGGCAGCATCCACAACTGGAAGGCTGTCGGAGGCGCCGACAAGGCCATCAACCTGTACACCCGTGACACAGCCAGCGGAACGAGGTCGGTGTTCTGGAAGAAAGCTCTGGGAAAAGGCGAGATCAGCGCCAAAGCCAATGTCGTTGTGTCCAACGGTGCCATGAAGGCGGCCGTGGCCAACGATCCCTATGCGATCGGCTACGTCTCGGTGGGCCATATGGACGAAAGCGTTCAGCCGGTGGCATTGGATGGGGTTACGCCGACCCTGGAGACCGTGAAAAGCGGTGAATACAAAATTGCACGGGGCCTGTACAGCAACACCAAAGGCGAGCCAACCGGCCTGACGAAAACCTTCATTGATTTTCTGTTCAGCGAAACCGGCCAGGGTCTCGCCGCCGCCAAGGGATTTATCCCTGTAAAATAAAAGAGATGCGCAGCCAAGGTTTGGTACAGGGCTTGCTGGCTGTAGCCGCAGCCGGCTCGGTGGCCGTTACGGTGTTGATCTTCGGTTTCATGATCGTTCTGGGCCTCCCGCTGGTCACCAGCGGAACGTTCTTCAACCTCTTTACCTCCTCTTGGCTGCCCAACGAGGGCCTGTACGGCATCGTTCCCATGATGGCCGGATCGCTGTTCATCGCCGGTCTGGCCATGATTTTCAGTTTCCCCCTGAGCCTGGGATGCGCCGCCCTGGTCGCTGTTCTGGCAAAAGGCCGGGTGCCGGCCCTGCTGCACCGGCTGGTGCGGTTCATGACCGGCATCCCCACCGTGGTCTACGGTTTTGCCGGCATTTTTCTGCTTGTTCCCGTCGTCCGCGAATGGACCGGCAGCGGCTCGGGCATGTGTATTCTTTCCGCATCCCTGCTGCTGGCCATTCTGATCGCCCCCACCATGATCCTTTTTTTCACCGACAGTTTTACCGGCGTGCCCAAAAGCTACCTGGCGGCGGCCGACGCCCTGGGCGCCACCCCTGTCCAGAAGTTCCTTCATGTGGTCATTCCCTGCTCCTGGCGGGGGCTGACCACCGGTGTGCTCCTGGCCCTGGGCCGGGCCGTGGGCGACACGCTGATCGCCCTGATGATCGCCGGCAACGCCACCGCCTTTCCCGGTTCGCTGCTGGATTCCGCCCGAACGCTACCCGCGCACATCGCCTTGGTGGTGGCCGCCGATTTTGACAGTCTGGAATTTCGCACCCTGTTTGCCTGCGGAATCCTTTTGTATGCCTTTACTACCCTTACCGTCGTACTGACCCGGCGGATGGTTGCCGACAAAGGCGGTGCGCCATGAAAGCCAGGTGCTGCGACAAACTGGTGACCGCCTGGGCCTGGCTTTCCGGACTGGTGCTCACCGCTAGTGTCGCCACGCTTCTCGGGTTCCTGTTGACCAAAGGGGCCGGAACCCTCTCCCCGGCGCTCTTTTTTGGAGACACTGTCCCTCTGGACGCCCTGCTGCTGAAGCGCCAGGTCTTCGAAGGCATCTTCCCGGCCACCGTCGGCACTTTGCTTTTGGTCGGCCTTGCCGTGGGCATGGCCGTTCCCGTGGGCATCGCTACCGGCATCTATATGGCCGAATTTGCCGCGCCGCGCACCAAAGCCGTTTTCGGACTTTTTTTCGACATTCTGGCCGGCATCCCGTCGATTCTGGTCGGACTTTTCGGTTTCAGCGCGGCCATTTTTCTCCACCACCATTTTTCCGGCCAAATCACCCCCTGCCTGCTGATATCGGCCCTGTCGCTGGCCTTTCTGGTGCTGCCCTATCTGATCCGCACCACCCAGACCACACTGGAAAATCTGCCCCGACACGTTCGCATGACGGCCCCGGCGCTGGGTGCCTCGAAGCTGCAGACCATTTTTTATGTCTTGTTGCCCCAGTCTCTGTCGGGCATTGTCAGCGGCATCATCCTTTCCATCGGCCGCTGTGCGGAAGACACGGCCGTGATCATGCTGACCGGCGTGGTGGCCACGGCCGGCATTCCCGCCTCGCTGCTCTCGGGGTATGAAGCCCTGCCGTTTTATATCTACACGGTTTCCGCCCAGTATGCGGATCAGGCCGAACTGATGCGCGGCTATGGCGCGGCCATTGTCCTGCTGGCCGTCTGTGCGCTGCTTTTCGCCCTGACCGCTTTCATCCGGCATCGACTGGCCGATCACCTGCTTTACGGAGCCCGCTGAGGAAACGAACAGGATGACCGCAACCAACGAGATAAAGATAAGAGCCCGCCGCCTCTTTTTCGCCTATGGGGAAAGCCGCGTATTGAACGATTTGCATGTGGACATCCACAGTCATACCATTACCGCCGTGGTCGGCGCTTCCGGAAAGGGAAAATCGACCCTGCTGACCCTGTTCAACCGCTTATGGGAGGATATCCCCGACGCCCGCATGCAAGGCAGCGTTCATATTCGTCTGGAGGGGACGGACCGGGATATCTATCACCCTTCCTGTTCGCTGCCCGATCTGCGGCGCAAGGTGGGTATGGTATTCCAGACCCCCAACCCGCTGCCCATGAGCATCTATAAAAATGTAGCCTTTCCTTTGAAGATGGCTGGGATCTCGAATAAGGCCCGAATCGGGGATGCCGTGGAAACCGCCTTGAAGCAGGCGTTCCTGTGGGATGAGGTCAAAGACCGCCTTCGGGAAGATGCCCGCCGACTTTCGGGCGGCCAGCAGCAGCGTCTGTGCATCGCCCGGGCCCTGGTGGTCGAACCGGAGGTGCTGCTGCTGGACGAGCCGACCTCTTCATTGGACGCCACGGCCACGGAAACCATCGAAAAGCTGATCCTCAGCCTAAAAGAAACCTGTACCATCGTCGTGGTCTCCCACGACATGGCTCAGGTCGAGCGGATGGCCGACCGCTGGCTGGAATTGTCGGAGGGGCGGATTGTCAACGATTGGCCGGATAATCAATGGATTGACAGTGTTTAGCGCCCATGGTACGCAATTTTTATTCATTTCATTTCGCGGTTACCTGCAGAGCCAAAGTTGACGGGCTCGTAAAAAGGCTGATATCGGCGAACCGCTTCATCCCTCGTCACTGCGACGTACAATAAGCATGCCTCCTTCCTCAGGATTCGCAAGCCTTGATCTCGGCCTTTTTACGAGCCCCTCGGAAATGCGATTTTTTACGAGATCATCAAAATCATAAAAAAATGGTTTTCGTGTGACCATATCTGTCACACCCTGTTGGTATGATGGCCTCAACTTCAGCAATGAGGGCCACCATGACCGACTTTACAGTCACAGAAAAATCTCGGTATTCCATTTTGCAACCACCGAAACAGGAGACAACACCATGACCGATCAAGCCGAATTGCCCGCCGTCTCAATGGCCAACACCAAAAAGGAACTGCTGGAAGCCTACGAAATCGCCAAAAAGCGCTTCGAGAGCCAGAGCAAAGATCTGCTGGACGCGGAAAAAGCACGCAAGCGCATGGAAAAGCAGGTGGCCACGGCAACGGCCGACACCCAGGCCGCCCAGGACCCCGTCAAACGCCTGCACGATCTGCGCGGCGCCATCAGCCGGGAACTCGGCGACCTGGCGGAGCGCTTCGAAGAGGAAATCGAGACCTACCGCAAAATCCAGTCGGCCATCGAAACCAAGCAGGCCGAACTGGATACGATCTACGAAGTGGAGACAGCCGCCTCCGACCTGGCCGCCCTGATCGAGGCCCAACGGGCCAAAAAAGAGCAGTTCGACCAGGAAACGGCCGCAGAAAAAGTCGCTTTCGAGACCGAAATGGAAGATCTTCGCAATCAATGGCAGCGGGAGAAAACCGATCACGACCGCCAGGTCGCAGAGGAGAAGGCAAGTTTGAAAAAAGAGCGCCAGCGGGAAAAGGAAGAGTACGAGTATGTCTTTGCCCGCGAAAAAGCGCAGCGCAAGAATGCCTTGGAAGACGAACTACAGGCGTTAGAGAAGGAAATTGCCGCCAAGCGAAGCGATTTCGACCAGAGCGTTCAGGAGCGAACCGCAGTTCTCGATGCCCGCGAGGAAGCGATGGAAGCCAAAGAGAAAGATATGGCGGATCTACGAAAAGAGGTCGATGGCTTTCCCAAGCGGCTGGATGCAGCCGTCCAGAAATCGGTGGCCGATACCACCAAGCAGCTTACCCGTGATTTTGAAAGCGAAAAGGCCCTCATGCAGGCCCGCTTCGACGGAGAAAAGAATGTGCTGACCGGGAAAATCGAGGCGCTGGAAAAGATGGCGGCCTCCCAGGCGGCCCAGATCGTCGACCTTTCCAAAAAGAGCGAGCAGGCTTACGAAAAGGTTCAGGATATCGCCAATAAGGCCGTCAGCGCATCCCGTGGAGAGAGCTATTCGCTGCCGCCCTCACGCAGCGGGGTTTCGGTTCGCGACGAAGAGCAGGGGTAATGATAGGCGCTTAAGCCTCTCCCGCCAGTTCGGCAATCACCCCGCGGACATGATCCCGCAAATCCTCCGGCGTCATTCCGGCGAAGGTCTCATAGGGAAGCGGCCGGCCGATGGCGACCGATACCGGTTTGGGGTTCAGGTGAAATGCGCCTTTGGCGTTGTAGTCGAACAGGCCGCGTATGGCGAAAGGCAGGATATCGGCGCCGGCCTGGCGCGCAAGGTGGAAGGGGCCTTTTTTGAAGGCTCCCATCCTGCCGGTGCGGGTGCGGTGGCCTTCGGGCAGGATGATGATGGACATGCCCTCCCCCAGTCGCTGTCTGGCGATGGCAAGGCTCTCCTTGGCCTTTTCCAGATTGCGTCGATGGCTGGGGATGCACCCCCAGCGGGTGATCAGGCTGCCCCATAGCGGGATGGAGAAGTGGTAGGCGGCCTCCACGGCCACGTAAGTCCCCGTAAGGGCCGAAGGGACGACAAATAGATCGAACAGGCTCTGGTGGTTGCCCATGATCAGGTAGGTCCGGTCGGGATCGATATGTTCGCGGCCGGTCACTTGCAGCCGGATGCCCATGATCCGGGTTTGAAGGGCGAAAAAACGACGGGCCAGGGCGAACACCCGCTCCCGGGACATGACGAAAAGGCCCACGGACAGAACCAGAAACGTAAATGCGAAAAATAGCGTTCCCGTTGTCCACAACAGTATCGAGCGTAACGATTTCATGAAAAGTATCGCACCATTTTAGGATGAATGTCGATCCGGGCCGGCGTCGATCCAAAGATCTCGCCGTCCGGCAGCAGGATTTTGGGCGGATCGGTAGCGACTTCGGCCGTTTGGGCTTTAAAGAACCGCACGGCCGGATTCTCCCCATGAGTTCCCTTGAAAATTTTGGGAAACGTGGTCACCAGGGATAGACGGCTCAGCGGACCCACCACCACCACGTCGAACCAGCCGTCGTCAATCTGCGCCTCCGGCGCCATGAGCATTTTCCCTCCGGTGTAGCGGGAGTTGCAGAATTCAACGAAACAGTTGTCCGCTTCGATCCGCCGGCCGTCAAGGGTCAGTTCCATGTGGTGAAAGCGCAGGCCTATTAGACGGTAAAACACGCCCAGCACATAACTGAAATCGCCGCAACGCTTCAACTGGTGGGCCGTCCGGGCCACATCGGTGACGAAGCCGAATCCTGCCAGATTGACGAAATACCAAGGGTCTCCCTGCTGCCTGAACGAACACACATCCGCCGGTCGGGTCTCACCTCGTACCAGCGCCTGGAGACCATCCATGGTGGAGCAGATGCCAAGGTCCCGGGCAAAGGAGTTGCCGCTGCCCACGGGAATGATGCCCAACGGCGGCAGCGTCGCCGGATCGTAGTTTTTCAGCAGACCGTTGAGTACATGGAAGTTGGTGCCGTCGCCGCCCATGGAGACGATGCCGTCGAACCGCTGCGGGGGGAGCTTTCCGGCAATTGTCAGGGCATGTTCGTGGTACTGGGTGACAAAGAGCCGATAGTCGATGCCATGCTGCTGAAGCAGGGCTTCCATCCGAGGAATGATCCGCGTCCCTTTTTGTCCGCCGGCGCTGGGGTTGGCAATTAAGGCGATGGTCATATAAGCGCCCAACTAGTACCCATTCACGAATGGCCAATTTGCCCGATATCGGCGTTGCGCTCAAAATTTTATCCTCGGAATAAGAACCATATGCACCCCAAGGGTACTTCCTCCGGGGCGCCGGCGGTAAAACCCGAGCTAAAATTGGTCGCGCGCCTTGGTCTCGAACAAGTTTTCCTATTCGTGGATGGGCACTACTAATCTGTGAATTAATAGTACGTATCCACCGGCCATTCCGGTTTGTCGAGCTTATCGCTGCGCAGGTGCTCGTTGATCAACCCCGTAGGGTGGCTGTTCTTATTGCATGTATCTAATATATTTTCAATTTATTCCGTTCCAGCCAGAACCTTGATGGGAAATATACTTGACATATATTTGAAATACACACATGAATAAGGTGCTTTTGTTTTCAATCCTTCCACCGACAGCCAGGCAGCCATGCCAATACCCGGTTCAACCATGCACTCAGCAGTCCAGGACTCGGCCAACGGAGGTCGAAGATCCCTGGCGGCCAATGCTTACCGGGCCATCTATCGCAACATTGTCAGCCTGGTATACGAACCCGGCCAGCGCCTGGAAGAGAACCAGTTGGTGGAACAGCTGGGCATCGGGCGGACGCCTGTCCGTGAAGCCCTGTTGAGCTTGGCCGCCGACTTGTTGGTGGAATCGTCTCCGGGAAAAGGGTTTACGGTGCGGCCCATCACCCTTCAGAACACCAAGGCCGCCTTCGATGCGTTGCTGGTTCTGGAACTGGGGGTGGCGGATCTGGCCGTCAGACAGGATGCATCCATGTTTCTGCCTGCCATGGAAGCGGCGAACCAGAAAGTGATCGATGCCGTTGAGCGAATGGATATTCTCGACCTGGTGGAAGCCAATGGCGCTTTTCACGCCGAGTTTGCCGCCTGTTCGAGAAATATCTATCTGGTTCAGGCGCTGGGGAAAGTACGCGGGGAGACCAACCGCCTGGCGTATCTTTCTTATGGCAACGAAATCGATCCGAAACGATCCTTGAAAGAACACTACGACTCCGTCGTGTCTCAGCATGCAGACATTATCGAATGTATCCGTTCACGGGACGTGGACGGTTTGAAAGCGGTGATTGAGGCCCATAGCCAGATTTTTAAAAAGCGGATGATCCATTACCTGACAGCATAAACCCAAAGGAGGAAGGAAATGAAAAAGAAACTGTTGATCCTTGTCTGTGTCGTTTTTGTGGTCTTCGCCGTTTCGGAAGCTTTTGCAAAAACCAAATGGGACATGCACCTGAACTATCCGGCGAGCAACTTTCACTCCCAGGGCGCTCAGCGTTTTGCGGACCGAGTGGCTGAGGCCACCGGCGGCGAACTCACCATCGTACTGCATCCCGGTTCGGCATTGGGCTTCAAAGGCCCGGAGCTGCTGCGTGCCGTTGCCGAGGGTCAACTGGCCATCGCCGAAGTGCCCACCGGTATGGTGGAGGGCGATGCCCCGGTGCTGGCCCTGACCGCCCAGCCGTTCATCTCCACCAACGCCTTCGAACAGCGCCTGCTGTACCAGCTTTCCAAACCGACCTATGCCAAGGAGCTCAAAAAATTCAACCAGTTCACCCTCTACAGCTCGGTATGGCCCTTTTCCGGCATCTATACGCAGCGACCCATCCGCACGGCCGCCGATCTCAATGGACTGAAAATGCGTGTGTACGACGGCACCGGTCTGGCGTTCGGCAAGGCTACCGGCATCGCCGCCCGCAAAATGCCCTTTTCCGAAGTCTACCCGGCCATGAAAGCCGGTTTACTGGATTCCATGTACACTTCTTCCGTTTCCGGCGTGGATGCCAAAGCCTGGGAAGTACTCAAATACTTCACCCCCATCAATATCGTGGGCCCGGTGAATATGGTCAACGTCAACCAGGCCGCATGGAACAGACTGAATGCCGACGTCAAGGCCAAAGTCATGGAAATCGCAATCCAGATGGAAGACGAAATGTGGAACCTGGCCGGAGATATGGACCGCAAAAGCCGGGCCACCCTGGTTGAAAACGGAATGGTCGTGTTGCCGGTCAGCCAGTCATTCCGCAAAGAGCTGAATGCCATCGGCGTTCAGCTACGCGACGAATGGGCCAAAAAGGCCGGTCCGGATGCCAAGGCGATTTTGGATGGATACGAGCGTATTACACTCAGGTAGACATCCAGAAATAGGTAACGCGGAACTTCCTTAAATCATTGGAGCGGCATCCCGTCGCGACGCCTTGATCCGTCACGGTTATCGCGGCGGGGTCTGCATCCAACACGAAAACCGGCAACTGCCGATAAAAAGCTTTCTTAATGGAATCATGAACCGAATCGTACGCTTCACAGAGAAACTCAGCGACTGGATGGCCGGGATTTCCGCAATCATGCTGGCCCTGATGACCGTTTTGATTCTGACCGAAATCCTCTTGTGGAACACCATGAACAAAACCACCCTGATCGCCGATGAATACAGTGCCTATGGCCTGGCGGCGGTCATCTTCATGGGGGCCGGTTACTGCCTCAAGGAAAAAGGGCACATCCGCATCACCCTGATCCTGAGTTTTCTGCCCCCAAGGCTGGCGGCCACGGTCACCTTTGTCGCAACGGCGGTCACCACCGTGTTTATGGGCTACCTGTGGTGGTACCTGTTCAAGATGGTTCAGTCCACCATCCGCTACAACTCTACCTCCGGAACGTTGACCCAGACGCCGCTGTGGATTCCCCAGATCCTGATGCTGATCGGTGCAGCCTGTTTTCTTGTTCAGCTGGCCGGTACCACCGTCAAGACCTTTATGGCCATTGGAACGAACGAGGAGGTGGTCTGATGGATGCCAGCATGGCCACCATGTCTTTCGTCGTGTTCGGCGTCCTTTTCCTGACTCTCGGCGCCGGTATTTGGGTGGGTTTTTCTCTGTTTATTGTCGGTTTCGTGGGCATGACCCTGTTCAGCAGCCTGCCGGCGGGCAACAACATGGCTTCGTCAGTGTGGGCCACCATCGAGAAATGGGAATATGTGGCCCTACCCATGTTCATTCTCATGGGTGAAATCCTCTACCGGTCGGGCATCTCCGAACGGCTTTTCCGGGCCTTGGTGCCTTGGCTTTACCGCCTGCCCGGCGGATTGCTGCTGATGAACATCATCTCCTGCACCTTGTTTGCCGCGGTTTCCGGATCCAGCGCGGCCACCACCGCCACCGTAGGGCGCATCACCCTGGCCGAACTGCAGAAACTGGGTTACGACCGCTCCATCGCCCAGGGATCGCTGGCCGGCGCCGGCACCCTGGGGTTTCTCATCCCGCCCTCGCTGATCATGATCGTCTACGCGATCCTGGCGGAGGTCTCCATCGGCAAGATGTTCATGGCCGGCATTCTTCCGGGCATTCTTCTGGCCGGTGTATACAGCAGCTATATCGTATACCGGGGTATCCGCAATCCGGAGATCGCCCCGCGCATGGCGGACAGCTACACCTGGGGTGAGCGCATTCGTGCCCTGAAGGACCTGGCGCCCACGGTGATCCTGATTCTGATGGTTTTGGGGAGCATCTACGCGGGCATCGCCACGCCCACCGAGGCGGCGGCCCTGGGCGTGTTGGGTGCCACCATTTTTGCCCTGATCAACCGCCAGATGAACTTTAAAATCATGTTCGAATGCCTGGTGGGGGCCGTTAAAACCAACGCCATGATCATGATGATCGTGGTGGGGGCCGGGTTTTTGTCCCGGGTGATGGGGTTTCTGGGCATCCCGGCGGCCATCACCGCCGCCATCACCGGCATGGATCTGTCGCCATACACCCTCATGATATTGCTCGGGCTGGTCTATGTGGTGCTGGGCTGCCTGCTGGACGGCTTTTCCATCGTGGTGATGACCCTGCCCATCGCGCTGCCCATGGTCACGGCGGCCGGCTTCGATCCCATCTGGTTCGGTATTTATCTGATCCTCATGGTGGAAGTGAGCCAGATCACGCCACCCGTGGGATTCAACCTGTTCGTCATCCAGGGGCTGTCTGGCGACCCGATCATGCGCATTGCTCGTCACGCGCTGCCGTTCTTTTTCCTCATGCTGCTGACCACTGCCATCATCACGCTGTTCCCGGAGATCGCCCTTTATTTTCCCAAACTGATGACGGTGAAATAGGAGAAGTCGTCCATTATGTCCGACCTCAAGAAATATCGTTTTTCCATTGACCGTGGCGGCACCTTCACCGATATCTACGCCGAGGTGCCCGGCCAGCCCGGCTTCAAGGTGGTCAAGCTGCTGTCCGAAGATCCCCAGAATTATGACGACGCACCCCGTGAGGGCATCCGGCGCATCCTGTCCGAAACCGCCGGTATAGACATCCCCAAAAACAGAGTGACGGCGGAGATGATCGAATGGATCCGCATGGGCACCACGGTCGCCACCAACGCCCTTCTGGAGCGCAAAGGCGCCCGCTGCGCACTTCTGGTGACCCGCGGGTTCCGCGATATTCTGCAGATCGGCAATCAGGACCGACCCGACATCTTCGATCTGGAGATCAAAAAACCGGATCTGCTCTACGAGACCGTGGTGGAAGTGGACGAGCGGGTGTGCATGCTCAGAGATGAGGAAGATCCTTCCCAACAGACGGTGGTGCAGGGAATTACCGGAGAACGTATGGTCGTTCTGGAGCCGCTGGATGTCGAAGCGTTGCGGCCGCGGCTGCAGGAAATCCTGGACCGGGGCATCCACAGCCTGGCCGTCGTGTTCATGCATGCCTATGCCTGGCCGGAACACGAACTGGCCGTCGGACGCCTGGCCGAAGCGATGGGCTTCAACCAGATTTCCCTCTCCTCACAGGTGATGCCCATGGTCAAACTGGTGGCCCGCGGCGACACGACCATGACCGACGCCTACCTCAATCCGCACATCCAGACCTATCTGAACAGTTTCCGCCAGGGCTTCGATGGCGGGCTTGCCGATACCGACCTGCTCTTCATGCAATCCGACGGCGGCCTGGCCCGGGCCGACGATTTTACCGGCAGCCGCGCCATTCTATCCGGACCGGCCGGCGGGGGGGTGGGGTACGCCATGACCACCTTCAGCCAGAAAGAGCGCCAGCCGGTGATCGGGTTCGATATGGGCGGCACCTCCACCGACGTCTCGCGTTTCGGTGGCGAGTACGAACTGGTTTTCGAAACCGAAACCGCCGGTGTCCGCATTCAGGCCCCCCAACTGCACATCAAAACCGTGGCCGCCGGTGGCGGCAGCCGGTTGTTTTTCGACGGCGGCATGTTCATGGTGGGGCCGGAGTCGGCCGGTGCGCATCCGGGACCGATCTGTTACCGCAAAAACGGGCACCTGGCCGTAACCGATGCCAACCTGGTTCTCGGACGGCTGCAGCCCGATTACTTTCCGCATATTTTCGGGCCCACCGAAGACCAGCCGTTGGATCTGGAGGCAGCGCGTGCGGCCATGGAGGAATTGACCGCGGCCATCAACCATCACTATGGCCAGGCCGGAATGCCCCCCATGTCCGTGGAGGAGGTGGCCATGGGGTTCATCCGCGTAGCCAATGAAACTATGGTGCGGCCCATCCGCGAGATTTCGGTCATGCGCGGCTTCGACATCAAAGAACACATCCTGGCCACCTTCGGCGGCGCCGGCGCACAGCATGCCTGCGCCATTGCCAGGGCCCTGGGCATTGCCAGAATATTCATCCACCGCTTTTCCGGCATCCTTTCGGCCTACGGCATCGGTTTGGCCGATGTGGTGGCCGAACGCCAGCAGCCGGCTGCCGAAATCTATCGCCACGACGATGTCGCCAACCTGGTGGCCCGACTGGAGAACCTGGAAGCCGAGGCGCGCAGCGAACTGACCGGTCAGGGTTTCGCTCCTGATCGGATCCGGGCCACCCGCTACCTGAACATGCGCTACCAGGGAACCGATACGGCCCTGATGATCCCCGAGCCGGCCGGCGGCGATTTCGTCGCCGCGTTCAAGGCCACCTACCGCCGGGAGTTCGGTTTCGACCTAAAGCAGCGTGACATTCTCGTGGACGATCTGCGGGTCCGCGCCCAAGGCGAAGCCTCGGGGCTGCGCAAGGTGCCTATCCCTGCCGCCGATGCACAGGCAAAAGCGGTGGATACCAAGCCTTGCTATTTCAAGGACGGCTGGCGGGAAACGGCCATCTATCCGATGACTGGCCTTAAAGCCGGCCACACCATCGAGGGTCCGGCCATCATCATCCAGGACACGGCCACCATCGTCGTAGAGCCGGACTGCCGGGCTTCCGTCAGCGACCACGGCGATGTCGAAATCCAGGTTGGCGGCAGCACCACCGACCGGTTGGACACGCTGGTGGATCCCGTGCAATTGTCCATTTTCAGCAACCTGTTCATGTCTATCGCCGAACAGATGGGCCGCATGCTGCAAAAAACCGCCATCTCCACCAACATCAAAGAGCGGCTGGATTTCTCCTGCGCCATGTTCGGTCCCGACGGCTCCCTGGTGGCCAACGCGCCCCACCTGCCCGTTCACCTGGGCGCCATGAGCGCCGCGGTCAAGGAACAGATCCGGCGTCAGTCCGGCAAGCTGAAACCCGGCGATGTGCTGGTCTCCAACCACCCGGCGGCCGGCGGCAGCCACCTGCCCGACATTACCGTGATCACGCCGGTATTCAAAGGGCAGGAGATCGTTTTCTGGGTGGCCAGCCGGGGCCATCACGCCGATATCGGTGGCATCTCACCCGGGTCCATGCCCCCCGACTCCCGGTGCATCGAAGAGGAAGGGGCCTGCATTACCTCGTTCAAACTGGTCAAAGACGGCATCTTTCAGGAAGAGGGCATCGGCGATCTGCTGCTGGCTCCCGGCAAATTGAAGCCGCAGCCGGGGCGTCCGGCTATATCCGGCACCCGTTTACTGGCCGACAACATTTCGGACCTAAAGGCCCAGGTGGCCGCCAATCAAAAAGGCATCGAACTGGTGCTGGAAATGGTCGATCACTATGGCCTCGATGTTGTGCAGGCATATATGGGACACGTCCAGGACGCCGCGGAAGGGGCGGTGCGCAACCGGTTGAAGGAACTCTCCCGCGCCAAGGGGTTGAAGGAGAAAGACACCGTGCGCGCCATGGACTACCTGGACGACGGCAGCCCCATCATGCTTTCGTTGACCATCGACCGCAGCGACGGTAGCGCGGTATTCGATTTTTCCGGCACGGGTCCCGAGATCTGGGGCAACTGCAATGCGCCCTCGGCGGTCACCCGCTCCGCTATCCTCTACAGCCTGCGCTGTCTGATCGAAAAGGACCTGCCCTTAAACGACGGCTGCCTGATTCCCATCACCATCCACATCCCCAAAGGCAGCCTGCTGGATCCGTCTACCGAGGCCGCCGTGGTGGGCGGCAACGTACTCACCTCTCAGCGGGTGGTGGACGTGGTTCTCAAGGCGTTCGGCGTGGCGGCGGCCTCCCAGGGCTGCATGAACAATTTCACCTTCGGCAACGAGCGTTTCGGCTACTACGAGACCATCGGCGGCGGCGCCGGCGCCGGCGCGACTTGGCACGGCCAGAGCGGGGTGCACACCCACATGACCAACACCCGGATCACCGATCCCGAAATTCTCGAGCGGCGCTATCCATTGCTGCTGCGCGAGTTTTCCATTCGTAAGGGATCCGGCGGGGACGGCCGGCACCGTGGCGGAGACGGTCTATTGCGCGAGGTGGAATTTCTCGAAACGCTGAACATGGCCATTCTTTCCGAACGCCGGGTTTTTGCCCCTTACGGACTTGAAGGCGGCCAGCCGGGCAAGCGCGGGGAGAACATCTTCATCCACAAAGATGGCCGTCGACTCCACTTAGGGGCCAAAAATGAAATTCTGGCTCAACCCGGGGACCGGTTCCGCATTCTCACGCCCGGTGGGGGTGGATTTGGCAGGAAAGACGAATGACTGTGCTTTCCTCTTTTAAAAAATTACCACGCGATGGCAACGAATTAGCCATACACCGGCGATTTATCCAATTCACTTTACGCTGGGTGGGCGCGTCAACCAACGGCAAACCGTTGAGGGTTAATAGCAAAAGCCCCAATCCCTTCCCAATTTTTCTTACAACTGCGAATTTCCCTTCTTTCTGGATTTGGCCCAATCGTCACGCTGACGGTGCGGCTAAACGCTTGCCGGTTGTATGATCCGGAAAGCAGTCCTTTACCCGCCATCATATTCCGATCCCAAGCTGTCTCATTTTTTAAAAAAATGAGAAGCAAATTGGGATACGAAACGATATTTTTCACGCCCTTTTGACCCCTTTTTCACGTTTTTTTTACATTCGATCTGCCATTGTTCGTCATCGACAATGGCGGTTCCGGATTAACGAAAGAGGGGGTAATAATATGACTAGTGATAGGAAACAGGGGATATTGGCCTTAATCGTAGGCGCTACGCTATTAATGGCCGTAGCTTTTCCCGCCCGGGCCATGGAAGTGCCCGATGCCATTCGAAAACTGGTGGTTCGGGAGTTTCCCGGTGCCACCATCACGGAAATTCGAAAGGATGTGTACCAGGGGCAGCCGGTGACGGAAGTCGAGTTCGTCGCCCAAGATGGGGTCGAGTACGAAATGCTCGTTTCGGAAGAAGGCGGCGTGTTGCGCGTGGAAGAAGAAAAAGGATTGCCGTGGATCGGCGGTGAACTCGCCTTGGGTCTGGGTGTCATGGTGGAACGGGACATCTACAAGGGGGTGGACACCGAGGTTGAACCGGCACCTTTCCTGCGATACGAAAATGGCCCGTTCAAGATAAGGGCATACGAAGGCGTCGATGTCACCTATGCGTTTTTCCGGACGGATCGTTTCTCCGTTGCCGTGGGGGGGTTCTATGAACAAGGTGAAGGCTATGATCCGGATGACAGCGACTACCTGAAGGGAATGAAGGCGTTGGATGATCTGTTCGGTGCCGGGCTGTACCTGGAGACCGAGGTTGTCGGCTTTACCGCCGGCCTGCAACTCCACCAGGACTTGAGCGGAGAAAGCGACGGCCAGGAAGTTGAACTGTCCATTGTTTATCCCTGGTTCGTGGCCGGCTTCGAAATCCGTCCGGAGTTAAACATGACTTGGCTGAGCGAGAAGACGGTGGACTACTATTACGGCGTTTCCGCCCAGGAAGCCCGCAGCGACCGTCCGATCTATTCGCCCGGTTCGAGCTTTGAGTTCGGATTGGGACTCATGATCCAACGGCCGATCTTCGGCAATTTTACCGCCGTGGGCATGGTCGAGGCCAGCACTTTCGGCAGCGAGATCAAAGATAGCCCGCTGGTGGACGAAGATTTCGGTTGGGATGCAGTTATCGGCGTGATTTATGAATTTTAGACGCTGACGGTTGAACAATGGGCTACGCATCCAAAACCTATGGCTTACTGCTGATCTGTTGGTTGGCGGCAATTTCTGCCTGTACGCAAATTACCGCTCGTGATCGAGATCAAGTTCTCGAGCACCTTCCCATGCAGTATTCTGTTACCGACGCCCGGCTCTCCTACAGCCATCCGACCTGGGAGCAAAGCTTTCCTTCGCAAACCCTGCAAGCGGATATTCAAACTCTTATGGATGAGAATTTCGAGCTGGAGGCGGCCCGGGCCCGGGTGGAGCAGGCCGCGGCCGCGTTCGGCATCGCCAAAGCGACCCTGTATCCGTCAGTGGAAGGGACCGTGAACGTCGACCGCTCGCGGATCAAGGAAGATGAAGAAGATGGCGTCGACGAGACCCGCAACACCATCGCTTTCGGTGCGGCGCTGAACTGGGAATTGGACATCTGGGGCCGTTTGAAAGCCCGCAAAAAAGCCGCTGGGCTGTCGCTCGAGGGAAAACGGGCCCTGGCGGACCGGACAGCATTGGATTTGCAAACCCTGCTGGTGGAATGCTGGGTCGTCCATCATGCGGCCCGCAAGCTGGAGCGGGTTTTGCGGGAGCAGAATAAAACCAACCGGCAATATTTGAATTTAACCGGGCTGCGCCTCGCCACGGGCCAGGGCAGCGCTCTGGATGTCCTGCAGCAGCAAGGGCGCCTGGTGACCACCGAGCGAACGCTGCCGGCAATCGTATCGAAGAGGTGCCGGTCAGCCAATGCATACGCCGTGTTGCTGGGGCGCTTTCCCGATGGCGGCAATCTGGCACGAGATGGATGGCCTGTCTTACCGCGGTTGACGGATTACCCCTCTCCCCGCCCACTGC
>ENA-ORCT01000594-ORCT01000594.1-marine-metagenome-genome-assembly--contig:-NODE-594-length-16695-cov-3.372488_pt1 | contig 16695 bp, 18 predicted proteins | sample MGYA00248632_ERZ508511 | MGnify/ENA primary metagenome ERZ508511 (study PRJEB26182, sample SAMN06268839) | marine metagenome | isolation source: Tt an P1-techrep anaerobic enrichment on pine from sediment...
AGAAAAACGTAGTTTTACGGCGAAGAATTTTGAAGCTCAGTTTGACTTGGATATCGATTCCTTGCGAGAATTGTGGTTTAAAACGTCTTATCTGATGGATCGCAAACAAAGCGGTGAAACCCTGGCTTTGGAGCGTTTCAAAAATTACAAGCGTAATGAGCTAAAATACGATTTCAAAAACTTCACCGGAAAAGCAGCTGATTACGGTATCGATTTAAACCGTCGTACGCCAAGCGGATTGAAAGGGGCCATCATTCGTGAGAAAGGGGTGAACGGCGATCGCGAAATGGCCTACATGATGTATCTGGCCGGTTTGGATGTAAAAGATGTCCACATGACTGACTTGATTTCGGGACGTGAAACATTGGAAGATGTTAACCTGATTGTATTTGTTGGTGGATTTTCGAACTCCGATGTTTTGGGCTCAGCCAAAGGATGGGCCGGTGCATTCAAATACAACGAGAAAGCCCGCATCGCATTAGAAAAATACTACAAGCGAGAAGATACACTGAGTTTGGGAGTTTGCAATGGATGTCAGCTGATGGTTGAGCTTGGCTTGCTGTATCCTGAACATGAAAAAATGCCAAAGATGCTACACAACGAATCGCATAAATTTGAATCGGCTTTTGTGAATGTGGAAATCGCCGAAAATGACTCGGTTATGCTGAAGTCGATGGCTGGCATGAAGCTGGGCGTTTGGGTTGCCCATGGCGAAGGGAAGTTCAGTCTGCCTTATGGCGAAGATCAATACCACATACCCTACAAATACAGCAACGGCTTTTACCCGGGAAACCCGAATGGGTCGGATTATAATACCGCTTCTATTTGCTCTAAGGATGGTCGCCATTTGGCCATGATGCCTCATATGGAGCGGGCATTTAAACCTTGGCACTGGCCCTGGTATCCTTCAGACAGGAAGAAAGATGAAGTCGCGCCGTGGATCGAAGCTTTTGTGAATGCACGAGAGTGGATTAAAGAGAATAAACAATAGACGTGAAAAGGCTCCCGTTTGGGGAGTCTTTTTTTATGCAATTTTCCGAAAAATAATGACCCGAAAAAGACACTGGTTGTAACTGGAAGTTTTAAACAGTGTTGGCGATATGAATATTGCAGATGAGATGTTGTGCTTTGCAACTTCGAAATTATGGGCTAACACTTGTCGTGGTCAGCTAATAAGTGTTATCTTTGCAGCCTGAAAATAAAAACACAATTCGATACGGATGATTAAAATAACATTACCAGATCATAGTGTTCGCGAGTTTGAAAGTGGAATTACCGGCTTGGAGATCGCAAAAGCGATAAGTAACCGCCTGGCAAAGGATGTGTTAGCTATTTCGGTGAATGGCACGGTTTGGGATCTGAACCGACCGATTCATGAAGATGCCAGTATCAAGCTTTATACCTGGGATGACCGCGAGGGAAAAGAAACCTTTTGGCATTCGTCCGCTCACCTGATGGCTGAAGCCATTGAGAGTTTTTATCCCGGAACTAAATTTGGTATTGGACCTACGGTTGACACGGGTTTTTATTACGACATAGATTTGCCGGAAGGCAAACAGCTTTCAGAAAAAGATCTGGAAAAAGTTGAGAAGAAAATGATTGAATTGGCTCGCCAGAAAAATGAGCTGGTTCGTCAGGATATTTCGAAAGAAGATGCTTTGCGCATGTTCACCGAAAAGGACGATGAGCTGAAGCAAGAGTTGATCAGCGAATTGGAAGACGGGACGATTACCCTATACAACCAGGGAAACTTTACCGACTTGTGTCGCGGGCCCCACTTGCCCAATACCGGCTATGTAAAAGCGGTGAAACTGACATCGATTGCCGGAGCGTATTGGCGTGGCGATGAGAAAAATAAAATGCTGACCCGCGTATACGGAGTAACCTTTCCAAAGCAAAAGTTGCTCGATGAGTACCTGGTGATGCTTGAAGAAGCCAAGAAACGCGACCACCGAAAGATTGGGAAGGAAATGGAGCTGTTCACCTTCTCGCAGGAAGTAGGGCAAGGTTTACCCATGTGGTTGCCCAAAGGCGCTATGCTTCGTCAGCAACTGGAGGATTTTTTGAAAAAAGTGCAAAAGAAGTTTGGTTATGAACAAGTTATTACCCCTCATATTGGTGACATTAATCTGTATAAAACTTCCGGCCATTATGCCAAGTACGGTGCCGATTCATTCCAAACAATAAAAACTCCCGCCGAAGGCGAAGAGTACATGCTGAAACCCATGAACTGCCCGCACCATTGCGAGTTGTACAAGTTCAAGCCTCGTTCGTACAAAGATTTACCTGTGCGCATGGCTGAGTTTGGAACCGTTTATCGTTATGAGCAAAGTGGGGAGTTGCACGGATTGACACGAGTGCGTGGGTTTACACAAGACGATGCGCATATTTATTGCCGGCCCGACCAATTGAAAGACGAATTTAAGAAGGTGATCGATATTATCTTCATCATTTTCAAAGCCTTGAATTTTGAAGATTACACAGCGCAAATTTCCTTGCGCGATCCGAATAAACCGGAGAAATACATTGGATCGACTGAAAATTGGGACAAGGCGGAGCAGGCGATTATTGAAGCCACTCAGGAGAAAGGTTTAAAAACCACCACTGAATTGGGAGAAGCCGCGTTTTACGGGCCAAAACTGGATTTCATGATCAAGGATGCTTTGGGCCGCAACTGGCAACTGGGTACCATTCAGGTGGATTACAACTTGCCTGAGCGTTTTACGCTGGAGTACATTGGTGCCGACGACAATCGTCACCGGCCTGTGATGATCCACCGTGCACCTTTTGGCTCGATGGAACGTTTTGTGGCCGTTTTAATTGAACATACCGCCGGAAAGTTCCCATTGTGGTTGACACCTGATCAGGTTGTAATCCTGCCCATTAGTGAAAAGTATAACGAATATGCCGAAAATCTTTCAAGTTTTCTAAATAATTCCGATATTCGCAGCTTAATTGACGATCGGAATGAAAAGATCGGCCGTAAAATTCGGGATAACGAGTTGAAACGTATCCCGTATTTATTAATAGTGGGTGAAAAAGAAGCAGAATCAGGCATGGTTGCTGTGAGGAAGCAGGGCGAAGGAGATCGGGGGACCATGACCAAAGAGGAATTTGCTGAATTCATCAACAAGGAAGTGCAAGAACAATTAGCATCATTTTATAACTAAAAAAGAATAGGAGGTTTTTCTTATCGCAATAAAAAAACGCCCATATCGGGGAGGACGAAGAGTGGACACGGCTCCACAGCACAATATCAATCAGCGTATCCGTTCTCAGCAGGTACGCTTAGTTGGTGATAATATTGAGAATCAAGGCGTATATTCATTATCTGAGGCATTGAAAATTGCCGATGAAATGGAATTGGACTTGGTTGAGATTTCGCCAAATGCAGATCCTCCGGTTTGTAAAGTTATAGATTATAAGAAGTTTCTTTATCAGCAAAAAAAGAAACAAAAAGAGATGAAAGCCAAAGCGGTGCAGGTGGTGGTCAAAGAGATTCGGTTTGGACCAAATACGGATGATCACGATTTTGAATTTAAGCTGAGGCATGCTGAGAAATTCTTAAAAGAAGGAGCAAAAGTAAAGGCGTATGTGTTCTTTAAAGGTCGGTCGATCTTGTTTAAAGAGCAGGGCGAAATTCTGCTTTTGCGTTTTGCCACTGAGTTGGAAGAACTTGGAAAGGTGGAGCAAATGCCTCGCCTTGAAGGAAAGAGAATGACCATGTTTATTACACCTAAAAAGAAGAAGTAACATTCTTCGAATATAAAAATTAGAAAGATGCCAAAAATGAAGACGAACTCCGGTGCAAAAAAGCGGTTTAAATTAACCGGCTCCGGAAAACTGAAAAGGAAGCACGCTTACAAAAGTCACATCCTGACTAAAAAAGGCACGAAGCAAAAAAGAAACCTGACCTATTGGGGAACGGTTGCCAAGTCGGATGAGAAAAATGTGAAGCTGATGCTTAACATGAAGTAATCCTTTTCAAAATTATTTAGAGTTTATAACAGAGTGAATTAGCTGTAAAGATCCCGAAAGATTGGGACGCTAACCGCTCACAAATTGAAGATTATGCCAAGATCAGTAAATCACGTAGCATCTCGGGCTCGTAGAAAAAAAATCCTCAAGCAAACAAAAGGCTATTGGGGTGCCCGTAAAAACGTTTGGACAGTAGCAAAGAATGCTCACGAAAAAGCATTGGTTTATGCTTACCGTGACCGGAAAACAAAAAAGAGAAACTTCCGCGCATTGTGGATTCAACGTATTAACGCTGCAGCACGCCAGGAAGGACTTAGTTATTCTCAGCTAATCGGCTTGTTGAAAAAGAACAACATTGAAATCAACCGGAAAGTATTGGCTGATTTAGCGTTGAACCAACCTGAAGCTTTCAAGGCTGTAGTTGGAAAAGTAAAGTAAGTAGAAATTACAGGTGAAATAAACATTATAAAGAGAACCTCGCAATTTGCGAGGTTTTTTTATGACTGGATTTTTACAGCTTAATCCATCGGTTAGTTTTTGCACTAGCTACAATGGCATCTATTGCAGTCATGTTGCCAATTGCATCAGACAGTGGGGTGGGAACCTCTTCATTTCGCAGAATAGCGTGTGCAAAGGCATCACCCTGCAAGGTGTATTGATCAACCGGATCAAAAATAAACGATTCGGTTTTTTCGCGGGTTCGAAGTGTAATTTGGGTTGGTTCGTTTGGCGGTGCATTTACTGGTATTTCAACCTGAATATGTCCCCGGTCACCAAAAATATTGGCTTGCTGAAAAGGCATGAGCTGTGTAGCACAAGTAAATGTTGCACTTTTACCAGATGAGAAACATAAGATCCCGGAACTCAGCCGGTCGGTTTTCATTACCGGATCGAAATTCATTTGGCCGGCAACTTTTTCAGGTTCCTCATCAAAAATAAACCGTGGAAAAGAAATGCAGTAGCAGCCAATATCCATCAATGCTCCACCACCAATATCAGCTTTGTTTCTGATGTTCTCAGGATCGACATTGTAGTATGAGAAGAAGGACTGGACGGTCTGGACTTCCCCGATCAGGCCCGATTGAACCAGGTCAAGTGTCTTTTCCCACTGCGGGTGGAAACGATACATGAAAGCCTCCATGACTTTGAGTTCCGGGTACTTTTTGGTGGCTTCAACCAAAGCTTTGGCTTCGTCGGTGTTCATGCCAATCGGTTTTTCACAAAGTACATGTTTCCCCGCTTCCAAAGCCTTCATGGTCCAGTAAACATGTAAATGATTGGGTAGGGGGTTGTAGATGGCGTCTACATCCGGGTCTGAAAGCAGCTCTTCGTAGGATGCATAATGTTTGGCAATGCCCAGTGAGCTGGCGGCTTCTTTTGCTCGTTCTTTTGAGCGCGATGCGATGGCCGTTACATCACAAAAGTGACCTTTTTTCAGGGCCGGAATTACTTTTTGCATTCCGATTTTGGCCGTACTTAAAATACCCCATCTTATTTTTGTTGTCATTGTTTGGTTGGTGTTTTTATTTAACACTTACAAGGTAGCGAAAAGTTAGGGGATACGAAGATCAATAAGCCATATTTTCCTGCTCAGCTAGAAAAGTTTCGGTTGAATTGTGTTGCCATTGACGGATGGATGAATGTGCTTGTTCAAAATAATTTCAAATAGTTGAACTGTGGCTAGCGCGTCGCCGCCGGCCCGGTGTCGGCCATCAATACGGATCTGCAAATCATCGCATAGCCTGCCGAGGGAGTACGACGAATGTCCGGGTAAATATTTACGGCTCAGCTTTACGGTGCACATGGTTTTGCGTTTGTACTCGTATCCCAATCGCAGGAATTCCTGCTGGATAAATCGATAGTCGAAACTGGCATTGTGAGCAACAAAGGTGGTTCCCTGGGTTAATTCAACCACTTTTTTGGCCACCTCATAAAACTTTGGGGCATCGGCCACCATCTGGTTGTCAATGCCCGTCAATTTGGTAATGAAATAGGGGATGTGACATTCCGGATTGATAAGACTCACAAACGAATCAACTACTTCGGTTCCGTTATGAACATAAATGGCTATTTCCGTTATTTTTCCACTCTGAGCACTTTGGCCGGTTGTCTCGATATCAACAATACTAAACAAGTTATCCTCTTTTTTTGGTGAAAATAGTAAAAATGATTTAGCTTTATTAAAAATTAAAATTTATTGGCTCATCACAACATCATGCAGAACTATTTTAAACAATCTTATAATTTTTCCTGTTGTTTTCCTGATCTTGAAAATTTCAAAAATTAAATAACTTTTAAACCATTCATTTAATTTCTTGACACTATGAAACGAATAATTTTACTGTCTTTTTTCCTAAGTATCGGACTCATGCTTCATGCGCAAACAGCAGAAAAGAAGTGGGCCGTTGGTCTAGGTGGTGGTGCCTATTACGGCAATTCAAAAGAGGGAACTGGTTTGATTACCGAGTTTTACTTTAGCAGGTACCTAAGTTCGTCGTTTGACCTGATGCTGCTTAATAATCTGGGGCTTGCAAACACCGAGGTATCCAACACCCTGGATTTTAGCAGTACCTTTTTGAATTTGAGGTATAAGTTAAACAACGGCTATATTTTCAAGGAAGAAAGTAAGGTGCAGCCTTATTTGTATGGTGGCCCGGGTTATATATTTGATAACTCAACCGAAGGTTTAGACTGGGATGCCGGCTTGGGGTTCAAATTTCCGCTAAGCTCAAGCGTAGCCTTGTTTGTTGAAGGTGGATTTATTGAAGGCCTTCGTGGGGAGAAAGCGGTTGAAGAAGGAACCTACACCGAAAGTTTTTGGAAAGGTGTGGGCGGAATTGAAATCAGTTTTGGCAAGTCGAAAGACTCGGATATGGATGGTGTACCTGACAGAAAGGATGATTGTCCAAATACGCCCGAGGGAGTTGCTGTTGATGCCAGGGGATGCCCGATTGATACAGATGCAGACGGCGTGCCGGATTACAAGGATGATTGCCCGACAGAGCCCGGTGATATCGCTTTGAATGGTTGTCCGGACCGCGATGGAGATGGTGTAGCCGATAAAGATGATGATTGTCCTGACACGCCTGGTGTGAAAGCGCTGAAAGGTTGCCCCGATAGTGATGGTGACGGGGTGCCCGACAAAGATGACGAATGTCCGGATACCCCTAAAGGCTACAAAGTTGACGCAAAAGGTTGTCCGATTGATACCGATGGTGATGGTCTGGTTGATGAAGAAGATGATTGTCCGACACAAGCTGGCCCGGTTGAAAATAAAGGATGCCCACTGGCCAAAGTGGATTTTGACAATCTGCAATTTGATTTTGACAAAAGTACATTGAAGCCTGCTGCCATTCAGGAGCTTAATAGTCTGGTTGAGGCCATGAATCAAAATCCCGATTTGAAGGTTAGTCTATACGGACATGCTGATGAAATTGGAACAGCGGCATACAATATGAACCTCTCTGAGCGCAGAGCTAAGGCTGCACGACAATATTTAATTGATAAGGGAATTGCTCCCGAACGAATTGCTACGGTTCAGTGGTTTGGGCAGTCGAAACCGATTGCACCAAATGATACGGAAGCTGGTCGTGCCAAGAACCGTCGGGTTGAGATTGAAGAAGATAAATAAGCACGTGTTAAAAAGCTAACGATTGAAAGGGCTCTGCGAAAGTGGAGCTCTTTTTTTTGATCTGATAAAGAGTCCGTAATTCAAGGATAAACTATTATCTTTGCGGTTCAAAATGGCGCCGGGTCACGGAGCTGTTTTCTCATTCATGAGCAAGATGTTCGCAAATCATGATTTACTTCAAATACGGCATTAAATAATTCAAAGTATCTATGAATATCGACCAAGTCATTAAAAATAAAATTGTTGAGGCTGTTCAGTCACTTTATGGACAAGTCATCGAAGCTGATTCAGTTCAAATCCAAAACACGCGGAAAGATGTGGCAGGCGACATGACCGTGGTTGTATTTCCTTTTTTAAGGTTTTCACGAAAGTCACCTGAGCAAACAGCGGCAGACCTGGGCGAATACTTAAAGAGTCAGGTGGATTCGGTGGCGGATTTTTCAGTGATTAAAGGGTTTCTTAATCTCCAGATTTCAACAGCATACTGGTTAACTGTTTTGGAAGACGCAGCCAACGACGATCAATTTGGATTTTCTCCGGCAGATGAAAAATCTCCCTTGTTCATGGTCGAATATTCTTCCCCCAATACCAATAAACCCCTGCATTTGGGACATATTCGAAACAACTTGTTAGGCTACTCAATTGGCGAGATCATTAAAGCCAACGGTAACAATCTGGTCAAAACCAATATCGTAAACGATCGTGGTATTCATATTTGCAAATCCATGTATGCCTGGAAACAGTGGGGTGAAGGAAAAACTCCGGAGAGTACAGGCGTGAAAGGGGATCACCTGGTTGGCGACTTTTATGTGTTGTTCGACAAGCATTACAAAGAGGAAATCAATGATCTGGTAGCCAATGGACTGAGTAAGGAAGAAGCAGAACAACAGGCACCATCTATTGTTGCTGCACGCGAAATGCTGCTAAAATGGGAAGCACGCGATCAGGAGGTGATAGAACTATGGGAGATGATGAACCAGTGGGTTTACGATGGGTTCGATATTACTTACAAGGAACTGGGCGTTGATTTTGATAAAATTTATTACGAATCGGATACCTATCTGGTAGGCAAAGAAGAAGTTGTACGAGGTCTGAAGGAAGGAGTTTTTTACCAGCGTGACGACCAGTCTGTATGGGCCGATTTGACAGCGGACGGCCTGGATGAAAAGATTCTCTTGCGTAGTGATGGAACTTCGGTTTACATGACGCAGGATATTGGAACTGCCAAATTGCGTTTTGATGACTACAAGATTGACAAAATGATCTATGTGGTGGGAAACGAACAGAACTACCATTTTCAGGTGTTGTCAGTATTGCTGGATAAACTGGGCTTTGACTGGGGCAAAGGTTTGCACCATTTCTCATACGGGATGGTTGAGCTGCCCCACGGAAAGATGAAGTCGCGCGAAGGAACCGTTGTCGATGCTGATGATTTGATGGCTGAGATGATTGAAGTTGCCCGGAAAACTTCTGAAGAATTGGGTAAGCTCGAAGGCTATTCTGAAGAAGAACTGGCTGAAACATACAAAACAATTGCTTTGGGAGCCCTGAAATATTTCATGCTAAAAGTGGATCCCAAAAAGAATATGCTTTTTAACCCGGAAGAATCGATCGATTTCAACGGAAATACCGGCCCTTTCATACAATACACTTATGCCCGTATTCGGTCAGTTGTTCGAAAGGCCGAGGCCAATGGTATTCAGTTGACTAAAAAGCTGGATTCCGCTATTGCCATTTCTGAAAAAGAACAAGACTTGATTAAATCGGTGGCTCTATTTCCGGCAACGGTTAGGGAAGCTGGCGATGCTTACAGTCCGGCAATTATTGCAAATTATATTTATAGCCTGGTAAAAGAGTTCAACCAGTTCTATCATGATCATACCATACTGGGTGAGCAGGATGAGGCGATTCGGAATTTCAGGTTGTTGCTCTCGCAAACCATTGCGAATGTGGTGAAATCAGGAATGAATTTGCTGGGTATTAAGGTGCCGGAGCGGATGTAAAAAAAGGGGGGCAAAATTGACCCCCCAGATTTTTACAAAATTGCGATTCGTGAAAAAGGGACTTTATTTTCTCGTTGACACAAGCAGTTCTTATGTCTATTTATTAAAGCTGCTCGGTCATAACTACTGAGCGAATTAATGTATTGAATTCTTTCAGGTAAACTCAATTGTCGAATTTCCTTGTAAGCGCACGTCTCGATCTCCTCTCTCATTGGACAACCAAATGCAAGCCCGTAATAATATGAATTGTCTTCCTTCATCCTTCCCTACATAAAATCGGTTTGTACACTCTAAGAACTTACACACTTCTTTATTCTGTTTTACAACAAAAGGTAACCCTTTAAATCGCCTTTTTTAATTAAATTTTAAAATTCGCCTTTGTTTAATTTTTGTATTTTTGCTGAAACTTGAAAATAAATCCATAAGCTTACAAATATGTTTGAGAATTTGAATGAAAAACTGGAACGGTCGTTTCAGTTGCTCAAAGGTCAGGGACGAATAACCGAAATTAATATAGCTGAAACCTTAAAGGAAGTAAGGCGTGCATTGCTCGATGCCGATGTTAACTTTAAAATAGCCAAATCATTTACCGAGACTGTCAAGGAGAAAGCATTGGGGCAGGATGTTTTGTCGGCTGTGAAGCCCGGCGAAATGATGGTAAAGATTGTGCATGATGAATTGGCTGTGTTAATGGGCGGTAAATCGGTTGATATTAATCTAACTGGAAACCCGACCATTATTTTAATTGCCGGTTTGCAAGGGTCTGGTAAAACCACCTTCTCCGGAAAGCTGGCCAAGTTAATCAAAAGCAAGCGGGGTAAACATCCGCTGTTGGTTGCGGGCGATGTATACCGACCTGCAGCGATCGATCAGCTGAAAGTATTAGGTTCGCAGATCAACGTGCCGGTATATACCGAAGAAGGCAACAAGGAGCCAGTGAAAATAGCCCAGGCAGCGATAAAGCATGCTAAAAGCAATGGGCACGATGTGGTCATTATTGATACCGCCGGACGTTTGGCTGTCGATGAAGAAATGATGAACGAGATCAGCGCAGTGAAACAAGCAGTTTCTCCACACGAGATTTTGTTTGTGGTCGACTCCATGACCGGGCAGGATGCCGTTAATACTGCAAAAGAGTTCAATGATCGGCTTAACTTTGATGGTGTTGTGCTCACCAAGCTCGATGGTGATACCCGTGGAGGAGCTGCTCTTTCAATTCGTACGGTGGTCGACAAGCCAATTAAGTATGTTGGTACCGGCGAAAAAATGGAAGCATTGGATGTATTCCACCCGGAACGGATGGCCGATCGTATTTTAGGGATGGGTGATATTGTTTCGCTGGTTGAAAAAGCCCAGGAACAGTTTGATGCTGATGAAGCGCGAAAATTACAGAAGAAACTGGCTAAAAACCAATTCAATTTTGACGATTTCCTGAAACAAATTCAGCAAATCAAAAAAATGGGGAATATAAAAGATCTGGCTGCGATGATTCCCGGAATGGGGAAGGCTTTGAAAAATATGGATATTGACGACGATGCCTTTAAGCACATTGAGGCGATTATTCATTCCATGACTCCTGCCGAGCGCGATGATCCTTCCTTGTTGAACGGGTCACGCAGAAAGCGTATTGCCAATGGAGCCGGAACCGATATTCAGGAAGTTAACCGCCTGATCAAGCAATTCTCTGAAACCCGAAAAATGATGAAAATGGTTTCTCAAGGAAAGAACATGGGGCGCATGATGGGCAATTTACCAAGAAGATAAAACCAGGAAAGGAATAGCATGAAATTAATTGACGGAAAACAAACAGCAACGGACATCAAAAAGGAAATAGCAGTCGAAGTTCGCGAAATGGTGGCAGCGGGTGCCAAGAAACCTCATTTGGCGGCCATTCTTGTTGGACACGATGGCGGAAGCGAAACCTACGTCGCATTTAAGATCAAGGATTGTGAAGAGGTCGGCTTTAAATCAAGTTTGATCCGCTTTGAAGATCACGTAACCGAAAAAGAACTATTGGAAAAAGTAGAAGAGTTGAACAAGGATGAAGATGTGGACGGTTTTATCGTTCAGTTGCCGTTGCCAAATCATATATCAGAACAAAAAGTGATTGAAGCCATCGATCCGAAAAAAGATGTGGATGGATTTCATCCAATCAATGTTGGTCGTATGGTTATTGGCTTGCCCTGTTTTGTTTCGGCCACACCCGATGGCATTGTTGAGTTGTTGAAAAGATATAATATTGAAACATCAGGGAAAGACTGCGTGGTAGTTGGTCGAAGTAATATTGTTGGCCGACCGATGAGTGTTTTGATGTCGCAAAAAGCGATGAACGCCACCGTTACCGTTGCCCATAGCCGTACCAAAAATCTTAAGGAGCTCTGCGCCAATGCCGATATCCTGATTGCGGCTCTCGGAGCTCCTGAATTTATTAAAGGAGACATGGTGAAGGAAGGTGCGGTGGTCATTGACGTGGGAACAACCAGGGTGAAATCAGATCAAACCAAATCGGGTTTTAAACTGAAAGGAGATGTTGCTTTTGATGAAGTAGCTGAAAAATGTGCTTACATTACTCCAGTCCCGGGAGGAGTAGGACCAATGACAAGAGTTGCCCTGCTGAAAAATACGCTTTTGGCTGCTAAACGTACGATTTATAGCTAGTCTATTTGCAAATATTTTAAAAAAAGGTGGCTTGTTGAGTCACCTTTTTTTGGTTTGATTGTTTAACTTTAGATGAAAATAAAGACAACGATGAAAATGATTAAAAATAATTTCCGAGGTTTCCTATTTCTTTTTGCAGTCTCACTTTTGCTTGAATCGTGTAGTACGGTTCCGTTGACTGGACGCAATCAGGTTAACCTGTTGCCAGAATCAAATCTGGTTGAAATGAGCTTAACAAGTTACGATCAGTTTCTCGATACCAATAAAATATCAACGAACCAGCAACAGGTGGCGATGGTTAAGCGAATTGGTTCAAATATATCCAGGGCCGTTGAGCAGTATTTAAAAGAGAATGGGTATGAAAGTTATTTGCAATATTTTGAGTGGGAATTTAACCTGGTAGAAAACGATGTGCCCAATGCCTGGTGTATGCCCGGAGGAAAAGTTGTTGTTTACAGCGGAATTTTGCCACTTACAAAAACAGAAGCTGGATTGGCAGTCGTTATGGGACACGAGGTTGCTCATGCCGTAGCGCGCCATGGAAACGAACGCATGAGCCACTCCATGTTGGTACAGTTGGGCGGAATAGCATTGGGAGAAGCAATTAAAGAGAAACCCGATGAAACACAGGCTATTTTTTCGGCTGCTTATGGTTTGGGTTCCCAGGTGGGTGTGATGCTGCCATTCTCGCGTCAGCATGAATATGAAGCGGATAAGATGGGCTTGATTTTTATGTCGATTGCAGGATATAATCCTCAGGAAGCGGTTGCCTTTTGGCAGCGAATGGCAGAAAACAGCGGGCAAAAACCACCTGAATTCTTAAGCACGCACCCGGTAGATAGCAAGCGAATAGCGGCTCTAAATGAGATCATGCCGGAGGCTATGAAGTATTATCAGGCGAATAAATAACCTGATAACTTATCTTTGTAGAAAATAAATTGCTGTTTATTAACAGTTTTAAGCTATTTTCCAAATAATTCTTTATTTTTGATAGTTCAAAATAGGATATAACTTAATTACGTGAAAGATGGAAGGCTTTGATAAAAAAGATGAAATGCACGAGGGTGACAGTAAATTTAGAGAAGAAATCTTTTCAAAAGCTGTAAGGGCTGGGAAAAGAACCTATTTTTTCGATGTAAAGTCAACACGGAAAGATGAGTACTATTTGACAATTACTGAGAGTAAAAAGCGTTACGACCAGGAAGGTAATTATCACTTCGAGAAACACAAAATCTTTTTATACAGAGAAGATTTTGAGAAGTTCTCTGATGGGTTGAGTGAAGTCATCGACTTTATTCGAGCCAGTCAGTCAATGGAAGATGCAGGAATTGAGGTAGATATGACAATTTCGGAAGGCGAAGAGGATGTGATCCCTGCAAAAGATTACACCAACGTTGATTTTGATGACTTAAATAGCTGATTTATCATCTGAAATAAAAAGTGGCTGCTATATTCTAGCAGCCATTTTTTCATACGAAACTTCGTTCTTTTTTGATACTTTCATAGGCTTCGTTTACTTTTTGGAACTTCTCCTTGGCAGCATCCTGAAAGTCGGTTCCCAGATAGCTTACTTTATCCGGGTGATATTTCATAGCCATTTTTCGATACGCCTTTTTGATTTCTTCGTCAGACGCTGATTTTTCGATTTCCAATATTTTATAAGCTGAATCGGTATTGGGAACAAACATCGATTGGATAGATTCCAAATCTTTTGCGCTGATTCCCATTTTTTGACCGATAAGCGTGATCATGTTCAGTTCTGTGGAATCGATTTTCCCGTCTGCCTGCGCAATTCCAAACAAAAAGTGCAGTAGTTGCAAACGTGACGAATAGTCCATGTTTTTTTGTATTTGCCGGCAAACATCAGCCACTGGAATATTTTGGTTGAGCAGATCGCGAAGCATTTTGATTGCTTCCTGTGCTGAACTTGTTCCAAAAGAACGGACAAAGAACTGTTTCACATAGTCGAGCTCTGATTTTAAAACTTTACCATCTGCTTTCATTACAGCGGCTACCAAGACCAGCAAACTCATGACATAGCCTCCGGTGGTTGTCCGCCTTGTTTGCGTTGTTTGTGCCCCAGTTTGTGTGAGATTACCAGCTTCGCTGTCGACCATTGACCCAACGACAAATCCAACAATTCCGCCAATTGGGCCAAAAAATGCCCATCCTAAACCGCCGGCAACCCATTTTGCAAATTTACCCATGCTTTCTAAATTTTAGATCTAATTCAATTAATGCAGGAAGTAACAGTTCCTGGTTGTTATTTTTTATAATAAAGTCGGCCAGTTTGATTTTTTCTTCATCCTGCCATTGTTTTGATATGCGTTCTTTGATTTGCTCCGCCGAACTTTCGTCTCTTTTCACAACCCTGGCAATCCGATCTTTTTCCGGAGCAGTTACCAGGATGTTAAAATCCATCATCTGGTAAAATCCACTTTCAAAAAGAATGGCTGCTTCATGCACAATGTAAGGCGATTGCTGCTTTTTGCACCAGTCAAAAAAATAAGTACGAACTTCGGGATGCACAATCGCATTTACTTTTTGCAATAAAGGTGGTGAATTAAAGATAATGCCAGCCAGTTTTTTTCGGTCAATGGTCTGGTTTTGCTGGTAAATGTCCTTTCCAAAGTGAAGGATCATTTTGCTGCGAATCACGGATGATTCATTGATAATTCGTTTGGCTTCCTGGTCTGCATTAAACACCGGGATTCCCATTAAATTAAAAAAATGACAAATGGTTGATTTTCCACTGCCAATTCCGCCTGTGACACCTACTTTAAACATGCTTTTACTTTTCAATGAGATACTCGATTCTTTTTGGGAAAAAGTTGACCGATTTCAAATGATTTGGAATTTCCTTTAAGGTAACCGGCAAATAGTCTACTTTGTTTTCAATGTCAGCGTAGGATACCGATGCTTTAAAATCGGAAGGATCAATTTCCGAAAAGCGGCTTAAGCCAATCATGAAACTGACTTTGATTTCATCGGGGAACAGGTTGATTTTTAGGTTCTCCGGTATGCTGTCAATCGTGACCGGAACAGCCAGTTGCGTCTCGGTGTATTCTTCAACCGGAATTTGTATGGTTACCTTTTTGGGGACAAAATCAAGCGGACTGATACTTTGAATATTTGCTGTGCGTTGAACCGAGTGGTCGAGCGCTTTAAGGTTTTGCGTAACGGTTTTGACCTGTGTTAAAGTGTCGAGCATTGACCGTGGCCCCAGCACATCGACTGAGTCAGGAATGCTGGTGATTTTATCCGACAAGTATGTTGCTTTTTCAACTGAAAATTAACCTCGGGGATAACTTTTTTCTTTTGGGTGACGATTTGGTCAAACTGGAAATAGACCGTATCCGGCTGAATAGTGGTGACGTCCAGTTCACTGCTGATTTGATCGGCCATGTTGGTTTTATACAACCGACTGGGAATGGCATAGTGTTCCTTGTTTTCGTCATTCATCGTCTCTCCTGCAATTTCACCAACATTAAATACCAATGGAGAAAAGGCCATGCTCAACTTATAACGAAGCAGGGTGAACCCAAACGAACGGACATCAAGAACAAATTGCCGAGGCGGATCGCTGATGAGCATTTTGTTTTTCGGGAGATTGGTGTATCGCACCGGAAAAGCAAGTTCAACGGTGTATTCTTTCTCCAGGGCATTTAAAACCCAAAATACAGAAGCAATTCCTACACAAATCAAAAAAATGACTAGTTTACGTTCATTTCTGATTTGAAGCTTTTGTAAAACGAGCTTGGCCCTGTATATCCATTTGTTTTTCACAAAATCAAAGATAAAAAAAAGGGCTGACTTGTCGCCGGCCCTTTTTGCCTTTTGATCAATCTAATATTATTTTTGCGGGGTGACATCCGACATGTCTTTCACCACTGCGCTTTTGTCAACACGCAGTTTTACATTGTCATCAACCTGAAGCAGCAGGTATGTTTCCTTAATTTCAACAACTTTACCGTAAATACCGCCGGTAGTCACCACTTTGTCACCTTTTGTAAGGCTTTCACGAAATTTCTTTAATTCCTTCTGACGTTTTACCTGTGGTCTGATCATGAAAAAATAGAATACTACAATAATTAGGATTAAAGGTAAAAATGTAGTAATCGGGTTTTGTTCAGCGCCCGGCTGGGGGGCCATTAATAAGTAGTTCATTTTTTTATTCTTTAGTTTTTACTATATAAATTTATTAGCTCATTATTAACTGTTGCAGCGATTGCAAGCTTGGTTGTTGGCGGTAGTGTATTGGCGAAGACTATTATTTCCTTGTACACGCGTCCGGTTTCTCCGGCACTGTTAAAAACGACTTCAATAAAGTCTGACTTCCCCGGAGCGATTGGCTTCTGAGGAAAATGAACCGTAACACAGCCACAATCACTTTCAATTTTATCAATGATCAGCGGCCCATTCCCG
>ENA-ORCT01000595-ORCT01000595.1-marine-metagenome-genome-assembly--contig:-NODE-595-length-16681-cov-3.425982_pt1 | contig 16681 bp, 11 predicted proteins | sample MGYA00248632_ERZ508511 | MGnify/ENA primary metagenome ERZ508511 (study PRJEB26182, sample SAMN06268839) | marine metagenome | isolation source: Tt an P1-techrep anaerobic enrichment on pine from sediment...
CGCCTTCGACCTTGTGCTACGGTTTGACGATGAGTATCGCGACCAGATTGAGGCCATTCGAAACGCATTGATTGATGCTCCAAACGGACAAAAAATCCCGCTTTATTATGTGGCGGATATCCAGTCTGCTTTCGGGCCCAACACCATCGGACGCGAAAATGTAATGCGGAAAATTGTGGTGGCTGTAAACGTGGCCGACCGCGATGTACGCAGTGTGGTCAACGACATTCAGGACCGTGTAGAGGAACGCATTGAGCTGCCCGAGAACTACCATCTTGAATATGGCGGCCAGTTTGAAAGCGAAGCCGAAGCCAGCCGAATTCTGCTGATCGCCTCGCTGGGTGCTTTGCTAATTATTTTTCTGTTATTGTATGTTGAGTTCAAAAATACAAAACTGGCACTCATCATCCTCATCAACCTGCCACTGGCGCTGATTGGGGGGGTCGTAGCCATCTGGTTCTCCTCTGGTGTTATCAGCATTCCGTCCATTATTGGCTTTATCACCTTGTTTGGAATTGCCACCAGAAACGGAATCTTGCTGATTTCGCGCTACCAGAGTTTAACAGATCAGGTTGACAGCCTCACTGAGCGCATCATTCACGGATCGGCTGACCGGCTAAACCCGATTTTAATGACCGCCCTCACCGCAGCGCTGGCGCTGATCCCATTGGCATTGGCCGGAGAAAAACCCGGAAACGAAATCCAGAGTCCCATGGCCATCGTTATTTTGGGCGGGCTGTTGAGCTCAACTTTACTAAACAGCTATGTGGTGCCTATTATTTATTATTTATTTCAGAAAAGACGAGAAGAAAAAGCGATGCTGCAAGACGAGCGCTCCTGATTTGCAGCAAAAGAATCTTCGCACAAAGTTTGGTTAAATGCCTTTGAAATTTAAAAATTCGAATCAAATGAAAATACCCGTAATAATTCTATCCTGCTTAATTTCGTTCACCGCCACGGGACAACAAAAGGTAGACGATTTTTTAAGACTGGTGGAACAAAACAATAAAGAATTGCTCACAGCCCGAAAGCTTACAGAAGCAGAAAAGTCCGGATTTCAAACCGGGCTTACCCCCGACAATCCGACCATTGAGTATGGTCACTTCCCGGGAAATAACGCCCCCATCGGAACCAAAACCACCTATGGAATCAGCCAGTCGTTCGACTTTCCAACAGTTTATTCTGCCAGGAAAAAACTGGCAGCCAGCCAAAGTGAACTCAGCGAGCTGGAATTTCAGCTTTTTCGACAGGACAAGTTATTGGAGGCGAAGCTAAAGTTTTACGACTATGCTTTTCTGCTCAAAAAGAAGGAAGAATATCGCAGCCGCCTGGAGCACTCCTCCCGGCTCTACCAGTCGTATCAAACCAACTTCGAACAAGGAAACACCTCAGTTCTTGATCTCAACAAAGCCCGAATCCAGAATTTAAAAATAAATAGCGCGTACCAACTGCTTTTACAAGAAATTGAAAGCGTGCACAAAGAACTGGAACTGTTGGCTGGCGGAGCTCTGGAAGAGGAAAACAATATTCAGCTAGGCGAACGGGAACTGCTCCCGTTGGCTGAAGTTTTGGAAGAGGTTCGTCAAAAACAGCCGGAGCTTCACTATTTCACACAAGCACAAAAAGTGGCTGAAATGGATCTTCAGCTCGCCAAACAAAACTGGCTGCCTAACCTGGAATTCACCTACGAAGGAGAGAAAGTTCCGGAAGGCACCTATCGGGGCGTCCGGGCCGGGATCGCCATCCCACTGTGGAAGGACAAGAACACGGTGAAGTATGCCCGTGCCAGGGCCTTGTTTGAAGAAAGTCGCTACCAGTCGCAAATAACCACAATTTTGAACGAAACAATTAAACATTACCAAACGGCGGCAGCCTACGACAAGATCCGGCGGGAATATCAGAAAACATTGAAGGAAGCCGCCAATACCGACTTTCTGGATAAGGCATTAAAACTGGGACATATTTCGGTGATTGACTATTTTAATGAACTGAGTTTTTACTATGAAACCATAGACGCCTACCTGGAAATTGAAAAAAGTTATTACCAGGTAATGGCGCAGCTTTGGGCTTTTCAATTGTAACACGAAATGATTGACAAAATATTTTGATTAAACCAGCTGTTTGACAGCCTTTAATTGGAATAATATTTCTATTTTGGCACGTTCATTTGGAGATTGAATTGGGATTAGAAGGAAAAGGAGAAGGATATGTGGGAAAATACCCAAGGAACTAACGGACAAACGAATCTGGACGAAAAAACAGCACATCTTCAGAAACAACTCGAGCGGGAGAGACAAAAGAATGCGGAACTGGAAAGGCAACTTATTCTTTTAAAACAAAAAAAACGAGCCGTTTCTATAGAAGATATGTTAAGCCAGGATCACTGGAATACCCCCGAATTAACGAAAAAGATTAATCAGCCGATCATACTCTGGGAAGAGGACTTCTCCGAAGCATCTGCTTTTATTACAGGCTTGAATCAAAAGGGAATTACCGACCTTCGAAAGTATTTCAGATCAAACCCGGACGAATTGACTGGCTTGGTGGAGAAAATCAAGGTCATTTCAACCAATCAGGCTGATCAACCATCGTTTCCCTCGTGGGGCGGCCGGAATTTATTTAGGTGCTGCTTTGCCGGAAACAACGATCAGATTATTGATTTTCTTTACGGCATTCAACAGAAAAAAACCATTCTGAATTCACAAATTAATATTCAAACAGCCGACGGAGGAACACAATGTCTGATGGTTCAGCTATCGGTTGTTTGCGGCTGTGAGACTGATTACAGACGCGTATGTGTGGCGGTTACCGACATTTCGGAAAACCGGATCAATGAAATTGAGCTCCGGGAAACCAACCGACGGTTGAACACTTTGATTCGCAATCTAAAAGGTATCGTTTACAAATGCCGCTACGATTCGGAATTTACCATGCTTTCCCTGAGTTCTTCGACTTTAAAAATGACCGGATATACGCCCAATGAATTGACTCACAACCAGCAAATTTCGTTTGCCCGCATCATACACCCCGATGATATCGGCCTGGTTAAGCAGGCTGTGAGCAAGGCCGTGGAATCGAATGAACAATTCGCCGTTGAATACCGGATCAGGACAAAATCAGGCGAAGAAAGATGGCTTTTTGAACAAGGAGTAGGTATTACTGACAACGATGGTAAAGTCAAAACACTGGAGGGATTCATTCAGGACATTACCGATCGGAAAATGGCTGAAATAGCCCTGTTTGAAAGTGAAGAGAAATATAAAAAATCGTTTCAGGCAAGTTCTTCCCTCATCTTGATTTCTACTGCTGAAGAACACTGCAAGATACTGGAGGCCAATGATCGTTTCGAACAAGTTACCGGATGGAAAAAAGAAGAATACCTCAATCGTTCGACGCTTGAGCTTGGCATCTGGGTCAATTTGGAAGACCGGGAAGAATACCTTCATCTGTTAAAAAACGAGGGGGTCGTTAAAGACAAGGAATACGATTTTCGTTTAAAATCAGGAGAGATTCGCAATGGACTCGTGTCCAGTCAACTGGTCCATCTTCGGCAAGGGCCGGTTGTGCTGGGTATAATCACTGACATCACAGAGCAAAAAAATGCCAGAATCAGACTGAATAATGAGCGATCGCACCTGCGAACAGTTATAGAAACCATTCCCGATCTGATCTGGCTGAAAGACATTGATGGTCATTATTTGAATTGCAACCCGAAGTTTGAACAATTCTTTGGCTCCAAAGAAGCTGAGATTGTTGGAAAAACGGATTATGATTTTGTGGATAAAGAATTGGCAGACTCCTTCCGGGAAAATGATTGGAAAGCCATTCAGGCCAACGAACCAACAAGCAATGTCGAATGGGTAACCTTTGCCAACAATGGGCATCGTGCATTTTTGGAAACAATTAAAACACCGATGCGTGATTCTGCTGGCAAATTGATCGGTGTATTGGGCATTGCCCGCGATATCACGAATACCAAACGGCAGGAAGAGGAGCTTAGAGAAAGTAAAAATTGGTATCAGGCCATTTTTAACAACACCGGAACAGCCACTTGCATCGTCAACGAAAACAACGAGATTGTGATCATGAACGACATGTTTCAGCAACTGACCGGCTTTGTCCAGGCTGACCTGGCCAAAAAAATAAAATGGATCGACTTTGTTGCTCCCGAAGACCTGAAACGCATGCAGCAGTTTCATCGCGAACGCCGTGAAGCTGGTAAAACCCCACCCAAACAATACGAATTTACCTTGCTCAACAAGTCAGGCAAACAACATCATATTCTGCTCAACATCGACCTGATCCCGGGAACAAGCATGTCGGTCGCGTCCTTGCTCGACATCAGTATCCGCGTAAAAGCGCTCAATGAATTGAAACAGAGTCAGGAGAAATTTCAAAGCCTGGTGGAAAACATCAACGATGTCATTTACGAACTCGATACTAATTGGAGGATAACCTACATTAGTCCTTCAGTGGAAGCCGTCACCGGATTTTGCCCGGAAAGCTACCTTGGCATGCATTTCATGGAGGTGGTTAGGCCTGAAGATCAAACCTTCATTGCCGAAATTCACAATGAATTTTTAACAACTAAAACCGTTTCTCCTTTTAACTTCCGCATAAAAACAAAAAACAAACAACTGGTTTGGATTCGGATTTCTGCACGCCCCGTTCTTAAAGACGGCCAATTAATCGGTGCCCGGGGTGTGGCGGTCAACGTCACCCGGCAAAAAGCCATCGAAGCCGAACTGATTCAAGCCAAGGAAGAAGCCGAAGAAGCCAATCATTTAAAATCAGCCTTTTTGGCAACCATGTCGCATGAACTGCGCACGCCCCTAAATGCCATCATCGGGTTTAGCCAATTGATGGATCATACGGTGCCTAAGAAAGAGCTCATTGAAATGGGGCAGATCATTTTCAACAGTGGCAATCACCTGCTGTCCATTATTGAGTCAATCCTCAGCCTCAGCATGCTTCAATCGCGCCAGGCGAAACTTAGAACAGAAACATTCTTCCTGAGAGACCTGCAAAAAAACTTGCAGTTCTACGTGGAAAGCGAACTGATCAAGCACGAAAAACCGCAGGTGACCAGCCTGTTCGAGTATCTGGATGACAGCTGCAAGATTGAGCTATCCACCGACAAAACCAAGTTGACGCAATTGCTGACCAACTTGCTGGGCAACGCGGTCAAGTACTCCGAAAAAGGAGTCATCCGGCACAGCTGCACAATAAAAGAACAAGACATTACCTTTTGTGTAAAAGATGAGGGGATTGGTATTCCTCCGGAGAAACAAGCGATCGTTTTTGAGCGTTTCCGCCAGATAGACGACACCAGCACCCGAAAACACGGCGGTGTTGGACTCGGATTGGCAATCTGCAAAGAGATCTCCGAGCTGTTGCATGGCGATATCTGGGTGGAATCGGAACCCGGCAAAGGGTCGTCATTTTACTTCCGGCTTCCGGGCGTCGTGAAAATTCGGAAAGTGGGTTGATTGGGAATTGGTTATTAAGTTAACGGTCATTGATTGTCATTGGCAGTCATTCATCGCTGGTAGTTGGACGAAGCTAGCTACTCGCTGCCCCTATGTTGGGTATCTCCTGATTCCTTATTTCTTATTCGATGTTTCTTATTTTCCTAAAACGCCGAAAGGTTGTAAAAGCGCTTTCGGGTTGACCGGACTCACAAGCATCCTTCACCGCACCTCTGCCGTTTCTGGAATTTGAAACTGAACTACGATGGTCATTGTGTCGTTTGATCGTCATTGATCTTGCATGCCGGAAGCTGGATGCCGGATGTAAACAACTAGGTGGTTGGACTCCTTGAAATTTGGAGTTTTGAATTTGGAACCTTGAACTTAAAACTCCAACGTGAGCTGAACCGCTTCCTGCTGCGGTTCGTCAAAATTGGAAATGGTCAACCCAAGCAGCCGAACCCCTTTGACGAACGGCTCTTCATTTTTGAGTAACCCGATAGCTGTCTGGCGCAAAACAGCCTCCGAATCAATCTTACCAATGAGCGTCTTGCTGCGCGTGATCTGTTCAAAGTCGGCAAACTTGATCTTAAGTGTCAACGTACGCCCATGCTTATGTGCCCGCTGCAACCGCCCCCAAAGCTCCTCCTCAATCTTCATCATCTGTTCCTTCAAATCGGTCAACAAATAGTAATCGGTTCCAAAGGTCCGCTCCGCCCCCAACGATTTACGTTCGCGCGACGAAATCACCGGGCGGTTGTCGATACCACGAACGATGTGGTAATAATACACCCCCGATTTTCCGAACTGCCGAATTAGTTCCTGCTGGTCAAGTAACTTGAGGTCGGCCCCAAAATAAATACCCTGGCGGTTCAGTTTCTCCGCCGTCACCTTGCCAATGCCAAAGAATTTGCGCACTTCCAGTTTTTCGATGAACGATTCGGCTTCAGCAGGCGCAATCACAAACAGGCCATCCGGTTTTTTCTCGTCCGAAGCGATCTTAGCCAGAAACTTGCAATACGAAACCCCGGCCGAGGCGGTTAATCCGGTTTCTTCTTTGATTCGGCGTTTAATTTCACGGGCAATCAGTGTAGCCGACGGTTTTCCTTTTTTGGCAAAAGTCACATCCAGAAAAGCCTCATCGAGCGAAAGCGGCTCCACCAGGTCAGTATATTCAAAAAAGATTTCCCGGATCTGCTGGCTCACGGCTTTGTATTTGTCGAAATTGCCCCGCACAAAAATCAGGTCGGGACACTTACGCCTAGCCACCACCGATGGCATCGCTGATTTCACCCCATATCGGCGGGCTTCGTAGCTAGCTGCCGCCACCACGCCCCGGTTCGAATCGCCACCCACCACCACGGGCTTACCCCGCAAGTCGGGATTGTCGCGCTGCTCAACCGACGCGTAGAACGCGTCCATATCAACATGAATAATTTTACGTGCAGGTACTTCCATTTTCCTCCTATCACTCCGTCAAGCAATCAAAAGTAGGAAAAATTACAAAGCCCGATCCGACCTTTTGGGCGTTCAATACCTCATTTTTTTAGAAAAATCAACAGTCTAACTCCTCCAAATGAGGACATCTACTTATCAGTATAATCTTGTTCGTAGGAGATACAGCCACTTTTTCGCCCTAAAAAGTGCAGTTCATGAAAAAAGTTACAATTTGATGGGATTTAAAATTAAGATATGCTAAATTCATCAACTCAACCTTTGAACCCTTGCTCAGAATGAAACTCATGCGTGCGACTCCTCATCGAACTCTTCAAAATCAATTTTTCCCGGATTGTAGAAATAGAAATGCTGGTAAAATCATAGGTGCCGATGACAAAAGAAAAGCACCACAGCAAATGAAAGAGGCAGAAAATAAAAACTCCCACCGAAGCGGGAGTATAGGTTGTAACACCTTCGGCATATAGCCTTATTGTGATAAGATGTAAAACAAGCAAGACTTTCAACATAGGCAGGCTCAGATAGTAATCATACAGCGTTGTGGTTTGATGTAAAACAAGCAAGACTTTCAACGTTTTTGCTCCTGCATTGTATCTCGTATTAGTTGTGGTTTGATGTAAAACAAGCAAGACTTTCAACATGACATACGAAATCTACCTTTTCTTTCTTGTTGTGGTTTGATGTAAAACAAGCAAGACCACTGCCGGGTCATGAAAGCCCGGCAGTGGTCTTAGTCTTTAACGCGGTTAAATGCCAGTGTTTTCACCATCCAGTCGGGTAATGATTTTTTGGGATCTCTTCCCTTGAGGTTCATATACCAGCCCAGCTTTTCAATAATCGGGAGTTTATGTGTTTCCACAAATTCAATGGGGGTGCCATCCGGATCGGAGATGTAGGAAAAATGGCCGGCAGCGGTTCCCATATCAAAACTATCGGCACTATTTACAGTAAAAGGAAAGCCTTTTTGTTCGCATTCATCTTTCAAAAAATTCATGCCAACAACATCAAAACACAGGTGGATGTAACCGAGTTCGCCCCAAATACGATCCTGGTAAATCTTTCGGGGTGTTCGGTCGAGTGGCTGAATCAACTCGATTTGTGTTGGGCCGAGCAACTTACTGAATGGGCCGGTTCGGGGTTTATGCTTCAATAAAACACGCCGGAATTGTTCGTTTCCTCCCGGTAATCCGGCGAGATCGGCAAAGGGGCCGGTCTCATCAAAAACCACTTGGTTGTACCGAAGAATATCAGCATAGACCTTTTGGGCTTGTTCTATATCCGACACGCCGATCACCACACCGGCAACACCACCGGTAACCGACTTTTGCTTCATATAGTGATTCTGCTCCTCCACCACTTCAAAAATATTGTCGTAAGGATCGCGCAGGTAGTAGTGCCAATGATTTTGCGGATCGCGGGTTAATTTGCCCAAAATATCCAGCCTTTGAGCCAGGTGTTTTTCATAAGCCCGCTGTACATTACGGCACTTCATTTTACAAATGAATATGCCCGTGTCGCCCAGCTGAACATCAAAAACAGGAGGTTTGGGCGTGATGTTGGTATGTTGCCAGATTTCAAATCCGCCGCCGCCTTCCATGTTCATGGCCAAAGCAGCATAGCGATCGCATTCCTGCCCGTTGGTGTAGGGTAACATGAGTTTGGCCGTGGCAGTATCTTCAAAGACATTGATGTCCATCCCAAATACTTTCCGATACCATCTCCAGGCCTCTTGTGCATCTTCCACGCCAATTCCAACTTGCTGAATGCCACAAATATTCTTTTCCATATCCCTTTATTTTTTACGAAGCCTTTTCGCTAGTTTTCGACTTTTGTAATGAGCTGATAAAAAAGCGCAGGTAGAAAACGACGGATGTAAACCATCAAAATCTCTTTTTTACCAACAAACAGTTCTTTTTTGTCTTTTTTAATGGCGTGCACAATTCGATCGGCACACCGTTCGGCGGACACCCCATTGGCTTGGCCGGGATCCATTTTATTGTAGGACTGTCCGTCTTTGGTCAGTGCATTGCGGGAGATGTTGGTCTTGATTCTGCCGGGAGACACAATGGTAACCGTAATATTTTCATTGGCCAGCTCGGCCCTTAAGGCTTCAAAAAAACCCTGCAAGGCATGCTTTGAAGCTGAATAGGCCGTACGCATCGGAACGCCAAATTTCCCGGTAACACTGCTTATTACCACCAAGTGCCCGGACTGGCGTTTTAGCAGATGTGGCAAGACTAATTTGGTAAGTGCCACCACGCTAAAAAAGTTGATTTCCATGATGCTCCGGTCATTCTGAAGCGGTGTTTCCCTGGCCAGCGACCGTTGACTTCGACCTGCATTGTTGACTAACACATCAATCTGTCCGGCCTGCTCCAACACCGTGGTAACCAATTGATCCAACCGTGCAATGTCTGTCAGATCAACTGGCTGAACCCAGCATTTTGAAGTCACCTGTAAACATCGCGCTTTCACCGTTTCGAGCTTGTCTGCATCACGGGCCGACAACACCAGGTATGCTCCCTCTTTGGCCAGGGCATAAGCCAAGGCTTCTCCTATTCCAGAGGATGCACCCGTGATCCAGACCACTTTTTCTTTGAGATTTTTCATAGGCAGCTACCGTGTTTAACGAACAGATTCTCTGTTTGCACTAATTATTCTCTTTCATCAACCAGTAAAGGCCTTTGACTCCAATTCTGATATCGTCGAGTTTCAACAATACAAAAATCTTCTCGATGTAAGCGACCACACCCCAGCCTACCGCCAGGTAGTACATCCAGGGATAAAAGCCAAAAACAAACAACACAAAGAAGAAGATGCTTTGAACATATCCGGCTGAAACAGCGGAGTATAAATGCAAACCGGGGATTTTTCCGAAACGGTAAAAAGCCACGAGATAACTTAAAACAAATACCGACAGAAATAAATATAAGATCCAGGCGTGAGGTGCAATGTCTGTCCACTTAAAAATGAACAAGCCCAGCAAGGCCATCGCGTAAGTGCAAATGTCGGCCAGGTTATCGAGCGCTGCGCCAAAATTGGTTTGAAGTTTAAATATTCGCGCGATGTTTCCATCAAGCACATCGCTGACCAAACTGATACATAAAAGAATGACGAACCAGCCTTCGCGGCCGGTAAGTGCCATAAATAAAATGACCGGAAAAACCAGTAGCCGGTACAGACTGATCAGATTGGGAACATTCAGGACATTTTCCCCTTTCACTATGATTTGTTTCATTTTTGCATGTTTTAGATTAACGCGTTTGTTCGCTTTTCGTTGGGCTGACAGAAACGCACGAGGTGAATCGATGTATCTTTGGTTAAACCGCGAACCCCAAATTTTGCTTTCCTTTCTTACCAGATAAGCTGTCAATGAAATACCGGAGCATGCTGTCCACTGCCTTCGCGTCGATCTCGTTATTAATTCCGATCATCACCGAATCCAGATTCGCTGTATCGAACGTCAAATTGGTTTCCGCGTAGCTGACTGTAAAAGACATGCCCTTGGAAATAATCTGTTCAAAGGCATCCATCTCGTCCTTCGCCAGTCCCTTAACCGGAATAATCTGGATCGGCAAAAGCTTATTCAGGCTCCCGATAATCTGTTTATTTGTGACTGAACTTTTCGACACAAAGTGCATGATCACCGGCAAATCAGGGGTTTCCACGGTTCTCACCAAATAGGCGACCACGGTGTCAATGGCGATCAGGTTTTGTGTCGAATCCGGGTCAACGCAGACGCGTATCGTTTTGTCAGGGTACCGGTTGGCCAATCCATAAATGCGTTTTGCAAAGTCAAAAATACCATAGTCGGTCTTGGTCACTCCGGTTTCCTGATTGCCAACAACTTGTGACAAACGCAAGATGTATCCATTCAGTCCTGCTTCATCCCGATATTTTTTGATGATATTTTCCGCCAATCTCTTCGACTGCTCGTAGTAGTTTCTGAAACTAGAGATTTCATCATCCGGATAAAACTTCTCTTCAAACAAACCCGCAAATCTGCCGCAGGAATAGGCAGTGCTTATAAAGAAAAACCGGGAGTCTGCTCCGGTATTCTTCATAAATCCCCGAATGGAATTTTCAAGCCCTTTAAGATTCGTCTTAAAAATTTCGGTCTTCGATCGGGAGTCGTATTTTAAACTGGCTGCAAAATGTAAGTAGTCTACCGGTCCGCTAAAGATATCAGCCAACTCACTCGCTGGAATTGCAAGGTTTTCCTCATCCAGAGAATAACCATAAACCCGCAGTTTTTTGCGGTCCACAGGCTTTCCCCCACTCATTTCCAAAAGGGTTGCCTTCATCCGCTCTTCCGGCGAGCGTTTATTGGCTCTCACAAAGGCAATCACCTCATAATCCTGAACAAGCAGTTGATTAATAAAATTAGCCGCAACATAACCATTTGCACCATTAATAATTATTTTTCTCATGCTTCATTTTTTTTTATTCTTTGGTCTGCACCTGTCTTCAAGCTTAAAAATAAGTCATTAAATTGAATTTTACAGAAATAAAACCAACATCAATACTACACTTAGCGGAATTGTCAAGTTATCAGAGCCTCTCCAGCTAATCAATTCAGCCAGGGTGCTTGCAACGGAAATGACGAAGGCCAGCCAAAATGTCTTGAAATCGAACAACTCCCGGAGGAAATAAAGGGCAATGATACCGGTGATAAAACTGGTGATCAAAAAAGCTCCTGATCCCAGCCAGGTCTTATTCAGTTTGTGACCAAAAATTTTAATCCTGCCGTTATACTCTTTGATGTTGATGCCCAGAATAGCCGCCATGGGATCGCATATCGCCAGGATTAGCATTGGCAAGATAAACAGAAATTTGTCATCCAGCAGATCGGCTATCAAAAATGTGGTATATATGGCAAGAGGCAGCAGGTAGCTCCCGATGGATTTTCGTTCGATACCGTGAATCGACTTGAGCTGTTTACTGTTTTGTGTAAGAAACAGGGCCACAAAAAACAGCAGGGCCAACACCAAAACATACCAGTGCGAAGGAAAAATGTAGGGAAAAGGAACCACAGCCAGGGTGGCTGTAAAATGAGCGAATTTACGGGTAATTTCGCCTTTTAGCCTGAGTCGTCTGTAGTTGATCTCGTTAAATACCAGCAATAGAATAATTCCAATTAAATAAACAAATGATAGTACAATAACATTCCCCATGCGATTGCTACGTTATATAGTTAAAACATAAGTACAAAACATTACCCAGGCCCCGCCTGCAATCAGGCTGTCAAACCGATCAAGAAAACCACCGTGTCCCGGAATAATATTTCCAAAATCCTTTTCATTGAATTTTCTTTTATAAAATGAAGCTGCCAAATCGCCGGCAAAGGCAAAAAACACAATGCCGGCCGCCAAAAGCACCGACATTAGAAGTGTTCCTCCATATAACTCACTCAACCACAAACTGCTGAAAAGAGCTACAACCACCCCGCCAATTAAGCCACCAATGGTTTTTGCCGGGCTTATGGACGGAAAAAGTTTCTTCCTTCCCCAAAGCTGTCCGGTAATCTGGCTGAAACTATCGAATATGGAAAGAACCAAAAAAGTAAACAAAATCAGTTCTTTTTGTAATCCGCTAAAAAGAAAAAAGCCGACAGCCAGCAACGCGAAAACAATAAAAGCAACTAAAAAGAACCCTTTTTGTTTAAATCCGCCTTTGCCAAACAGTTTCAGCAATTCCAAAAAACCGGCTACAACAATCAATATTGCCAGGTAGCGAAACACAATTGGTTTCAATATGATACTAAAGAACAGGATGTTGATAATAAAAAAATAAGTAATGAACTTTGTGTAGCTTTTTCGCGCAGTCGCGGGATCTTTTCTTCGGTTGATGAGATAGAAACCTATTCCACCGAGAAAAAAATAGACAAGTATAATGAGGTATATTGTTTGAATCATCTCTTTACTTTTTATCAGGTCAACCTACAATCATTAAAATACCGATAGCTGCCACAACTCCTGCATATAAAAATCTGACCTTACTTTCGGATTGATCTGTTTTTATCCTGGTTAAAATTTTGGGCCCCAAAATGGCTCCGGCGATTGATCCGGCTGTTAAAAAATAAACCAACATCAGATCGATTCTTCCAACCAAAAAGTGGGCGCCTACTGCGAACAAGGTATTGACTAAAACCACCATGAGCGAAGTGCCAATGACCAATTTCAATGGAATTCCCATCGAAAATAAGCCCGCCAGAACCGGAGCTGTCCCGCTTGTTCCAAAAGTGCCGGTGATAAAACCGGCAAACAATCCGAAAATTGAACCTTTTATGCGTTTCCCGGGTCCCGAACCGCCAGACCCGACACGCTGGGCAGATTCAGCCATTTTTTTCTTCCGGGCTCCCAGCGCCATGTTTAATGCAATCAATATGGAGTAGATACCAAAACCGGCTTTGAGCTGCTCCGGGCTAACCATTCCCGCAATACGGGCTCCGGCAAATGCTCCGACAACACCGGTCAAAGAAAACATCACACCAATACGAATGTTGATATTTGTTTTCTGGTAATGTCCCAATGTGCCAACCAGGCAAATGGGTAAAGTGGCAACCAGCGACGTAATAACGGCAATTTGTGGCGGCACACCAATTAATAGGGTCAGAATGGGGAGAAAGAAAAAACCTCCACCTCCACCAAGCATCGTCCCAAACAAGCCGATAAGAAAACCAACCAGGGGAAGGATAAAATAAATGGGTTCAATGGAGGAATGAAAAATCATAGTCTGCAACTATTTATTTGCAATGCACCTACTGTTCGCCAAAAGGAAATGGTTCTGAAGGAATCCGGGCCCCGGACACAAGCGCTTTCATTTCTTCAACAATTTCCGGATGCTCATTGGCGATGTTATTTTCCTCACCCAGATCGACCGACAGATCATACAATTCGGTTGTCTTCTCTTCGGAATTAAAAATCTGGTACGTCACAAATTTCCAATTCCCTTTTCGAATGGCCTGGCGCCCTCCCTTTTCATGAAATTCCCAATACAAATAGTCGTGCTTCGGCTGTTGTGATTCACCCAGCAGTGCAGGCAAAAACGAAATGCCCTGAATATCGTGAGGTGGCTCAGCACCAATCATTTCAGCAACAGTAGGCATCACATCCCAAAATGCCGACACATGATCTGAAACACTTCGGGCAACAATTCTGGCAGGCCAGCGGGCAATCATCGGAACCCGGATTCCCCCTTCATATAAATCACGCTTGTAACCTTTTAATGGGCCATTGCTGTTGAAGAAATCCGGATCGGCACCACCTTCCAGGTGGGGGCCATTATCCGAAGTAAAAATGATGAGGGTATTGTCTTCAAGCCCCAGCTCCGTCAGTTTTGCCATCACATCCCCCACTTGCTGATCCAACAGGGTTACCATGGCTGCAAATGCTGCATGCGATTCTTCCTGGTAGCCATACGCACCTTCGCGAAAACGGCTGTCGCCAGGCTTGGCGCCGTCATAAAGACGTTCGGGCAAAAACTGATTCCTGAATTCGGCTATATGCTCTTCCGGAATCAGCAATTCAGCATGCGGAATCACATTCGGGTAAAACAGAAAGAACGAAGTGTCCTTATTGTCTTCGATAAAACGCAGGGCCTGCTCATGAATCAAAGTGGGCGCATAAGTTTCAAACTGATCCTCCACATTGCCTTCCAGTTCAATCTTCTCCTGGTTGTGCCACAAATGGCCGGGGTAATAGTTGTGGGCCAGGCTCTGACAATTATACCCGTAAAACTCGTCAATGCCTTGCTTATTCGGATCGCCTTCGGTACCGATAAAGCCAAGTCCCCATTTGCCAAACGCACCGGTAACATAACCCGCTTCTTTCAGCATTTCGGGCAGAGTGAATGATTCGGCAGGCAATGGCCACTGGCCTTCCGGCTCCCAACCTTTGTTGCCCCGAATGGGCGTATGCCCGGTGTCTTTTCCGGTCATCAACGAGGAGCGCGATGGAGCACAAACCGTACTTCCGGCATAATGTTGGGTAAAGAGCATTCCCTGGCTGGCCAACCGGTCGAGATGAGGTGTCTGAAACTTTTCCTGTCCGTAACAACTTAAATCACCATAGCCCAAATCATCAGCCAGAATATAAACGATGTTGGGTTTTGTTTCTTGATTTTCTTCTTGAGTGGAAGTTTGGCAGGCGGTAAAAACACAAAAAGCGAATAGTCCGCCCAAGATTGCTCTTTTCATTGTTTAAAGTTTGAGTAGTAGATTTTTTTAGCAGGACCAAAATAAGCAATAATGCCCCAACTACAAAGCTGCCGGGGCAATATACTTTGAAATGGTTGTCTGCTTACTTACAAATTTATCCCATGCTGGCTGTCATTCGTGGTGATTGGTCGTTTCACAATAATTGAATGACCATTGAATGACTTTTGAAAATACCGTTTAAACCGTCACACAACCTTCGGAAGCGGTAGATACCAACTGCACATACTTTTTCAGAATGCCGGAATCAGCCTTGCTTTTTGGTTTCACCCATGCCTTACGGCGCTGGGCAATTTCCGCTTCGCTCAAATCGACCGACAGCCTGTTTTTGGTAATGTCGATGGTGATCATATCGCCATTCCGAAGCAATCCAATGAGCCCACCATCAACGGCTTCAGGAGTGATGTGCCCCACCACAAATCCATGTGAGCCACCGGAAAACCGGCCATCGGTGATCAGCGCCACATCCTTGCCCAAGCCGGCTCCAATGACCGCACTGGTGGGCTTGAGCATCTCCGGCATACCTGGCCCGCCTTTGGGTCCCGAATTCCGGATCACAATCACTTCGCCTTTCTGCACTTCAGACAAAATTCCCTTGATGGCTAAAAATTCATCATCGTAAACCCGGGCCGGGCCGGTAAACGATTCGCCTTCCTTACCCGTAATCTTGGCCACCGCGCCATCTTCTGCCAGGTTGCCGTACAGTATCTGCAGGTGCCCGGTCTTTTTGATCGGATTACTCAAAGGCCGGATAATCTTCTGATTCTGGTCCAAGTCTGGCACCCGTTCCAGGTTTTCTCCCAAAGTTTTTCCGGTAACCGTCAGACAGTTTCCATCCAGAAAACCTTCTTTCAGCATAAACTTCATCACCGCCGGCACGCCACCATGATCATGCAGGTCTTCCATCAGGTATTTCCCACTGGGTTTTAAATCAGCCAAAAACGGCGTTGAATTGCTGAGCCGCTGAAAATCGTCAATCTTCAAATCAACACCAACGGCTTTTGCCATGGCAACCAAATGAATCACCGCGTTGGTCGATCCTCCCAGAATCATAATCAGGCGAATGGCATTTTCAAAAGCCGATTTGGTCATGATATCCCGCGGTTTGATGTCTTTGAGAAGCAATTCGTTGATTGCTTCGCCCAGCTGAATGCACTCCGATTTTTTCTGTTTACTCAACGCCGGATTAGAAGAAGTATAGGGCAAACTCATGCCCATGCATTCAATCGCAGCAGCCATGGTATTGGCCGTATACATACCTCCGCAGGCACCGGCTCCCGGAATACAATGCTGAATAATTCCTTTGTAATCCTCATCGCTCATATTGCCCTTGATGCGTTCGCCATAAGCCTCAAAAGCAGAAACAATATTTAGATCCCGGTTCTTCCAGCGCCCCTTTTTCACGGTTCCTCCGTACATCAGGATCCCCGGACGGTTCAGCCGGCCTAATGCGATCATGGCGCCCGGCATGTTTTTATCACAACCTACAATCGGGACCACCGCATCGTAGAATTGGGCGCTCACCACCGTTTCAATCGAATCG
>ENA-ORCT01000596-ORCT01000596.1-marine-metagenome-genome-assembly--contig:-NODE-596-length-16674-cov-3.241369_pt1 | contig 16674 bp, 22 predicted proteins | sample MGYA00248632_ERZ508511 | MGnify/ENA primary metagenome ERZ508511 (study PRJEB26182, sample SAMN06268839) | marine metagenome | isolation source: Tt an P1-techrep anaerobic enrichment on pine from sediment...
CGTGAATCTCTGGGTGAAATCCGCTGGCTTTTGCCCTAATCCTGAGAGCGGCCCGGACAAGGGCCGCGAGGGGCAATTGGGGCAGGCGGAATGGCAAAGGCGTTCGAATCGCTGATCGACCGGGTGGTGCAGCGCAGCGGGCTGCGGCGGTGGCGGCGCGCGGCCGAGGCGGCGGGGCATCTCGACCTCGTGGCGCTGCGCCAGCTGCGCGGCCACGCCCGCCGGCTGCGCCGCCAGGTCGACCGGGTGATCCATGTCGCCGACGGGCGGCTGGCGCTGCCCCTGACCGGCTCGAACGCGATCCAGACGCCGCTGGGCACAGACTGGGCCTATCGTCCCCAGGCCTGGCGCGGCCCGCTGGACCGCCCCGGCGCCGCGGCGGTCGGGAACGGCACCCGGATCGGCGACGAGGTGACCGTGTTCCACGATTGCCGGGTGTCGGAAATCACCCTGCGCCAGGTCCGCAACACCCGCGAGGCCGATCTCGCGCCATTCGGGCTGCGCATGGATGTGTTCCGCTTCGACGGCTCGTTCCTGTCGCTGGCCATCGACCTGCCGCCCGAGGCGGTGCAGGGGCTCCGGCGGCGCCACCTGGTGCGGCTGGCCGCCATCGTGGAGATGGAGAAGCCGCTGGAGATCTTCGCCCGGCTGAACGTCAAGCACGGGCCCAATGTCGAGCAGGCGGTGCGCGAGCTTCCGTCGGAGGGCGGCGAGGTGAGTGTCGATTTTGACCTGGCCTACACCAACCTGAACGAGAGCCGGGTGGAGAAGATGTGGCTGGACCTGATCTTCGAAGGGCCGGAGATGAACCAGGTCATTCTGCGCGACCTGGCGATGAGCCGCCGGCCGCGGCTGGAACTGTGACGGAGGCGCGGATGGGCGAGATGGAAATGACGAAGACCCGGATCCGGGCCGGGGTCTGGGAAGGGGTGCTGACCGCTGCGCCCGAGGGCCCCACGCCGCGGCTGGAGGTTCTGCACCTCGGGACGCCGGTGGACGGGGTGACGGTGACGGCCGACCCCGCGGCGCCGGGGCGGTACCAGGTCGAGGTGCCGATCCCGGCGGAGCTGCTGCACGACGGGGTGCAGACCTTCGTGATCCGCGATGCCGCGGGGGGCGCGGCGCTGGCCAGTTTCTCGATCGTCACCGGGGAGCCGCTGGAACAGGACATCCGGGCCGAGATTGACCTGCTGCGCGCCGAGCTCGACTTGCTGAAAAAGGTGTTCCGCCGGCATTGCGTGGAGACGATGTAGCGGCCGTGCCGGGCCTCTGCGCGCCTGGCGCGGGTCGATTTTGAGTATTTGGGCCAAGAAGAAGGGGGCCGGGATGATCACCGAGATCGTGACCTTCGAGATCGCCGAGGGGCTGGGGCGCGCCGAGGTGCTGGCGCTCTATGAGAAGACCATGCCGGCCTGGCGGGCCAATCCCGACCTGATCCGCAAGACCTATCTCTACGATCCCGAGGGGCGCCGGGGCGGAGGCGTCTATCTGTGGAAGGATATCGAAGCCGCCAGGCGTGCCCATGACGCGGCCTGGTGCGACAGGGCAGAGGCGATGTATGGCAGCCGCCCGCAATTCGCCTATTACGAGACGCCCTTCGTCATCGAAAACGGCTGATGACGCCGCGTTGCGCGTGACAGGGCGCGCCCGCGCGGGTCAGATGGGCCGCGAAAAGGGAGGCCGGCCATGAGTGATTATCCGCATCTTCTGGCCCCGCTGGACCTGGGGTTCACCACGCTGAAGAACCGGGTGCTGATGGGCTCCATGCATACCGGGCTGGAGGAGCGTGGCGACTGGAACCGGGTGGCCGAGTTCTATGCCACGCGGGCGCGCGGCGGCGCGGGGCTGATGGTGACGGGCGGCATGGCGCCGAACCGCGAGGGCGGCGTCTTCCCCGGCGCGGCGGGGCTGTTTTCGGATCAGGACATTGCCAACCACCGGGTCGTGACGGACCGGGTGCATGAGGCCGGCGGCAAGATCGCGATGCAGATCCTGCATGCGGGCCGCTATGCCTATGGGCCCGATTGCGTGGCGCCCTCGGCCGTCAAATCGCCGATCTCGCCCTTCGTGCCCAACGCGCTGGACGAGGCCGGGATCGAGAAGCAGATCGGCGACATCGTCACCGCGGCGGCGCGGGCGCGCGAGGCGGGCTATGACGGGGTCGAGGTGATGGGATCGGAAGGGTATTTCCTGAACCAGTTCCTGGTGACCCATACCAACCGGCGCCATGACCGCTGGGGCGGCTCTTACGAGAACCGGATGCGGCTGCCGGTCGAGGTGGTGAAGCGCGTGCGCGCGGCGGTGGGCGACGATTTCATCGTCATCTACCGCCTCAGCATGATCGACCTGGTGCCCGACGGTTCGACCTGGGAAGAGGTGGTGAGGCTGGCGCGCGAGATCGAGAAGGCGGGCGCCTCCATCATCAACACCGGCATCGGCTGGCACGAGGCGCGGGTGCCGACCATCGCCACCTCGGTGCCCCGCCGGGCCTTCGCCTGGGTGACGAAGAAGCTGATGGGGGAGGTCTCGATCCCGGTGATCACCTCGAACCGGATCAACAGCCCGGAGGTGGCAGAAGGCGTGCTGGCCGAGGGCTGCGCCGACATGGTGTCGATGGCGCGGCCCTTCCTGGCCGACCCGGACTTCGTGCGGAAGGCGGCCGAGGGGCGGGCGGACGAGATCGCGCCCTGCATCGCCTGCAACCAGGCCTGCCTGGACCACACCTTCAGCGGCAAGATCAGCACCTGCCTGGTCAACCCGCGCGCCTGTTTCGAGACCGAGCTGGTGATCGCGCCGGCCGGCACGGTCAAGACCGTGGCCGTGGTGGGCGCGGGGCCCGCGGGGCTGTCGGCGGCGCTGACGGCGGCGGAGCGGGGGCATGAGGTGACGCTGTTCGACAGGGCGGATGCGCTGGGCGGGCAGCTCAACATGGCCAGGCAGGTGCCGGGCAAGGAGGAGTTCCGGGGGCTGGTGGACTGGTTCGCCACGATGGTGGCGCGTGCAGGGATAGACCTGCGGCTGGGCACCGAGGCCGGGGTGGAGGCGCTGGAGGATTTCGACGAGGTGATCGTGGCCACCGGGGTGGTGCCGCGCGATCCGGGCATTGAGGGGCAGGACGGCCCGAACGTGATCAGCTATACCGACCTGCTGGCGGGCGGCGCCGAGGCGGGGCGGCGCGTGGCCGTCGTGGGCGCGGGCGGGATCGGCTTCGACGTGGCCGAGTATCTGGTGACCGGCGACAGCCCGACCGAGGACCTGGCGGCGTGGAAAGAGGAATGGGGCGTCTCGGACCCGGAGGTGGACCGCGGCGGGCTGGCGCCCGGCGGCCCCCACCCCGAAGCGCCCGCGCGCGAGGTCACGCTGTTGCAGCGCAAGGCGGAGAAGCCGGGCAGGCGTCTGGGCAAGACCACCGGCTGGATCCATCGCGCTGCGCTGAAGATGAAGGGCGTGAAGATGCTGAGCGGCGTGAATTACGAGCGGATCACGCCGGAGGGGCTGCATGTCAGCTTCGGCGAAGGGCGCGAGACCCCGACTCTGATTCCGGCGGACACGATTGTGCTCTGCGCCGGGCAGCTATCGGAGCGCAGCCTGGCCGATGCGCTGGCCGCCCAGGGCCGCGCCGCGCATGTGATCGGCGGTGCCGAAAGGGCCGCGGAACTGGACGCAAAGCGCGCCATCGACCAGGGAATGCGGCTGGCTGCAGCAATCTGACCTAGGGTCAGTAGCGTTTCCGTGCCTCGAACACTGCGCGCAATTTTCCCGATATTGTCCGCCTAGCTCCGCATTCCTGCCCGATTTCGGGGCGATACCTGAGCCTGAAGACAAGTGTGGGAAGGTATCGGGATGGATCGACTGACCGAAATGGAAGCGTTCGCCACCGTGGTGGATCAGGGGGGCTTCACGGATGCGGCGAAGAAGATGGGGATCTCCAAGTCCGCCGTGTCAAAGCATGTCTCCTCCCTGGAGGCGCGCCTCGGCGCGCGGCTTCTGAACCGGACCACCCGGCGGGTCAGCCCCACCGAGATCGGCCTGGCCTATTACGACCGCGCCCGCCGCGTGCTCAACGATGCCGGAGAGGCCGATGCGCTGGTCACCGCCATGCAATCGGCGCCCTCGGGGCTGCTCAGGATCAGCGTGGCCACCGATTTCGGTGTGAATCACCTGTCGCCGCTTCTGGGAGAGTTCCTGCAGGAATATCCCGACATCACCGTGAACATGGTTCTGAACAACCGCTATGTGGAGCTGATCTCGGAAGGGTTCGACATGGCGATCCGCGTGGGCGAGCTGGAGGACAGCACGCTGCGCGCGCGCAAGCTGACCGAGACCACCAAGCGGATGATCGGCGCGCCCACCTATTTCCAGAAATTCGGCCGGCCGCAGAAGATCGACGATCTGAACGACCACAAGCTGCTGCATTACTCCAACCAGGCCAGCGGCAATGTGTGGAAGATCACCGCCCCCTCGGGCGAGAAGCGGCAGGTGCGCACCGCGGGCTGGCTGACGGTGAATGACGGCCAGTCGCTGCTGAACGCCGCCATCGCGGGCCTCGGCATCGCCTATCTGCCGAGCTTCCTCTACCGCGAGGCGATGGAGAAGGGGCTGGTGGAGGAGGCGATCCCCGATCTGCCGGTTGAGACGCTGGGCATCTATGCGGTCTACCCGCCGGGGCGGTTCACCCAGCCGAAGGTGCGGGCATTCATCGATTTCCTGGCCCAGCGTTTCGCTGGGCAAGACCCCGACAACTGGTCCGCGGGGCAGATTTCTCCCTGAGGGCGCAAAAGGCGCGCCCCTTACTGGGTCGAGGTGAGGATCACCTCGACCCTTCTGTTTTTCTCGCGCCCGTCATCGGTCAGGTTGCTGGCCATCGGCGCGAGATAGCCCACGCCCTCGGCCCCGACCTGGCCGGGATCGGTGCCCAGGCTGCCCACCAGGAAATCGGCCACCGCCTGCGCCCGGCGCTTCGACAGCGCGATATTGCCGTCCAGCGCGCCCTCGGCATCGGTGTGCCCCACCAGGACGATCCGGCGTTCGGGGTTGTCGCGCAGATAGGCGGCCAGCGCCTCGAGCGAGGCAAACTCGGCCGAGTCGAGCTGGGACGAGCCGGTGGCAAAGCTCAGGTCCTCCAGAACCGCGTGGCCCTGAAGCTCCAGCCGGTCGGCCAGGCTGGCCTCGCCAGCCAGCGGCGCGGCGGCGTCGGGGGATTTGGTGGAGGCGGTCTGCTCGGGCGGGCGCAGCTCCGAGGCGGGGCCCACATGCACCAGCTGCACATAGCCGCGGGTGCTGGAGCGGCTGACCAGGAGGCTCACATATTCCGGGGTCTCGGCGCCTGTGCTGCGGGCGGCGAAATAGCGGAAGTCGCCCAGGTTCACATGCATCTCCGGTTCCGGCAGCACATCGGTGGCATAGCGGAAATCGAAGCCGCCGCAGGCGTCATCCTCGCATTCGAAAAGCGGCTCGAACCCGGCCTCGGCCAGCTGCTCGCGCAGGGGGCTGAGGATCTGCAGCGTGGTCAGCCCCTCGGCCTGGATCTGCCAGGCCTGCTGCAGCAGCGCACCCTCGGCGGTCACGGTTTCCAGCCCGCTCTCGCGCCAGGGCGTCACCGCCAGGGCATAGCTGGACAGCGGCGCCACCTCCTCGGCCACCCGGGTCGCCGCGCCCGGAAACTCCAGCGTCATCGCCGGAGCCGAGAGGGGGCACAGGGCCGCCGCCAGTATGAGGCTCAGCCGTCTCATCGGAAGGCGCCGTGATATTCGTCGTTGGGGGACATGTCGCTGGCCGAGGCCAGGCGGTTGGTCATGTTGAAGAAGCCGGTGACCGCGGCGATGTCCCAGATGTCGCGGTCCGAGAAGCCCTCGTCGCGCAGCGCCTGGCGGTCTTGCTCTTCGATGGTGGCCGAGGCGGTGGTCAGCTTGGCGGCGAAATCCAGCATCGCCTTCTGCCGCGCATCCAGCCTGGCGGCGCGGTAGTTCATCACCATCGCCTCGCCCAGTTTCGGGTCGCCCGAGAGCTGACGCACGGCGGCGCCATGGGCGACCTGGCAATACCAGCAGCGGTTGATGGAGGACACCACGACCGCGATCATCTCGCGCTCCAGCTTGCTCAGCCCGCTCTCGCCCAGCATCAGGTCGTTATACATCGCCGAGAAGGCGTTCAGCTTGGCGATGTCGAAGGCGTAGGCCTTCAGCACGTTCGGGACCATCCCCAGCTTTTCCTCGCAGACATCGAAATATTTCCGGGTCTCCGCGGGCAGCGGATCGACCATCGGCAGGTCCAGCGCGGTGGGGTGTTCAGTGTTCTTCGTCAACTGCTCCGCCCTTACGGGGTCTTCTTCATTCTTTCTTCATTCTGTAGTGGTAGTGTCCCACAACCTCCATCCCCAAGGAAGCATAGAGGGCGCGGGCGCCCGTGTTGGCCTCGGTGACCAGCACGGCCACGGTCTCGGCCCCCTGATCTTGTGCCCAGATCGCGGCCTTACGCATCATATGGCAGGCGGTTTTTTGCCGGCGCTGACGCGGGGTCACCTCAACCGCATGGCAGAAGGCGGTTTTTTCGTGGATCGCCACGAAGGTGACGCCGGCGGCGCGGTCGTTGCTGCGGCCCAGGACGGCGGTCTTGGGGGCTGCGGCGCGCTCCATCACCGCGCGGCGGGCGGGGCCGATGCCGCCCTCTTCCCACAGCTCCTCCATGATGCTGAGCGGCGGCCAGATGGTGAAGGCGGAGATCGGCGGCGGCGCCTCGCTGGCCAGCTCGGCCGCGGGCGCGGTCAGGATCAGAACCGGATCGACGATCTCGTAGCCTGCCGCCTCCAGCAGCGCGTCCAGCGCCTCCTCGCCTTCGCGGATCATCACCAGCGGGTCCTGCCCCAGCTCGGCGGCGGCCCGTTCCAGCAGGGCCAGGTCGCCGGCGGTCACGGGCGCTTCGGCGGTGGCGGAGGAGACGCGCTTGCCGCCGCCCTGCCCGTCGCGGATCGTCCAGGGGCCCAGCCGGCGGCGCGAGGCCGGGGGCCAGGTGGCCTCGATGGCGGCGTAGAGGGCGCCAGGCGTCATCCGGCGCCCTCGGGGTAGAGGCTGGCCAGGCGCGCCATGGCGCGGTCGATCTGGCCGGCATCCGTGCCCCGGATGACGATATTCGCGCCGTAGATCCCCTCATGCGCGAAGGGGTAGCAGCCGATGGAAAGCTCGGGGTAGGCGTCGGCCAGGGTGGCCAGCGACTCGGCGATCTCGCCTTCGCCGCGGTTGATGCGCAGGGTCTGGCTGAGCACCGGGTCGCCGCCGGTCAGCGTCGGGATCACCGAGGCCACCATCGCCTGAAAGACGTTCGGCACCCCGGCCATGACGTGGACATTTCCAAGGGTGAAGCCGGGTGCTGCGCTGATCGGGTTGTCGATCAGCGTGGCGCCGTCGGGGATGCGGGCCATGCGCTGGCGGGCCTCGTTGAATACCGCGCCCGAGGCGGCGTAATGCTCGGCCAGGATGTCATAGGCGTCCTGGCGGATGCCGATGGGCACGCCGAAGGCCGCCGCGATGGCGTCGGCGGTGATGTCGTCATGCGTGGGCCCGATGCCGCCCGAGGTGAAGACGTTGTCATAGGCCTCGCGCAGCGCGTTCAGCCCGGCGATGATGGCGGGCTGGTGGTCCGAGACCACGCGGATCTCTTTCATCGCGATGCCGTGCTTGGTCAGCTCCTGGGCGAGGAAATTGCTGTTGGTGTCATGCGTGCGGCCCGACAGGATCTCGTCGCCGATCACCAGCATGGCGGCGGTTGGATTGGCCATGGTGCTCTCCTTGTCACTCCCCTCTAGCCGGTATAGGCCCGGCCCATGCGCTTTCAAACCCCTCTCGTGCCTGCACGGCTGATCCGCCGGTACAAACGCTTCCTCGCCGATATGCGGCTGGAGGACGGGCGCGAGGTGACGGCGCATTGCGCCAATCCCGGCTCGATGCTGGGGCTGGCCGAGCCGGGCGTCAAGGCCTGGCTGGAGCCCAATGACGACCCCAGGAAGAAGCTGAAATTCGGCTGGCGGCTGGTCGATCACGAGAACGGCCATTTCACCGGGGTCGACACCTCGGTCCCCAACCGGGCGCTGAAGGCGGCGCTGGAGGCGCGGCAGGTTCCGGCGCTGGCGGGGTACGGCAACGTGCGGCCCGAGGTGAAATACGGGCAGAACAGCCGGATCGATTTCCTGCTGAGCGAGTCGGGCCTGCCCGCGGCTTACGTCGAGGTGAAAAGCGTGACCCTGAGCCGGCAGGCCGGGCTGGCGGAGTTTCCCGACAGCGTGACCGCGCGCGGGGCCAAGCATCTGGCGGAGCTGTCGGACATGGCCGCACAGGGCCACCGGGCGGTGATGCTGTTCCTTGTCCAGCGGACGGATGCCGAACGGGTCAGTGTCGCCGGCGACATCGACCCGGCCTATGCCGCGGCCTTTGCGGCCGCCCGCGCGGCGGGGGTCGAGGTGCTGGCGCATGGCACCGGGATCAGCCCCCAGGGCGTTGCGCTGGGCGCAGAGCTGCCCGTCCTCTAGCCGCCTCTGGCAATTCCGGCCAATCGGCACTATCTACGTCCCGGAAAGCTATGGAGAAACCAGTGGACGACGGTGCACATGGCCGCCTGACCAAGGACGGCATCAGGATTCACGACAAGGCGGATTTCGCCGGCATGCACAAGGCCGGGCGGCTGGCCGCGCATATCCTGGACGAGATTGCGCCCATGATCGAGCCGGGCCGCACCACCGGCGAGCTCGACGCGGCGATCACCCGGATGGTTGAGGAGGCCGGGGCCACCTCGGCCACGATCGGCTATCGCGGCTATCAGCATGCCTCCTGCATCTCGGTCAACCACGTGGTCTGCCACGGCATCCCCGGCGACAAGCGGCTGAAGGACGGCGACATCCTGAATATCGACGTCACCGTGATCGTCGACGGCTGGTATGGCGATACCTCGCGCATGTATGTGGCGGGGAAACTGTCGCGCAAGGCCGAGCGGCTGATCCAGATCACCCATGACGCGCTGTTCAAGGGGATCGAGGCGGTCAGGCCCGGCAACACCTTCGGCGATATCGGTTACGCCATCCAGGCTTACGTCGAATCCCACCGCATGAGCGTGGTGCGCGATTTCTGCGGCCACGGGCTGGGGCGCGTTTTCCACGCGCCGCCCAACGTGCTGCATTACGGCCGCCCGGGCACCGGGCCGGTTCTGGAGGAAGGCATGTTCTTCACCATCGAGCCGATGGTGAATCTCGGCCGCCCCGAGACCAAGGTTCTGCCCGATGACTGGACGGCGGTGACCCGCGACAGGTCGCTCTCGGCCCAGTTCGAGCATTCGATCGGGGTGACGGCGGATGGCTTCGACATCTTCACCCTGTCGCCCGCGGGCAAGTTCCACCCCACCTGGGGCTGATCACGCGGCGGGCGCCAGGCCCGAATGCGCCATCAGCTCTTCGATGAAAAGCGAGATGAACTGCGCCCGGTTCGCGCTGCCGGACTTGGTGTAAACCTGGGTGAGCTGCGCGCGCACCGTGCCCGGCGCGGTGCCGCGGAGCCGGGCGATCTCGGCCACTTCCAGCCCCTTGAGCGCGAACAGCGCCACCTCGGCCTCCGACGGGGTGAGGCCCCATTCGGCAAAGCGGCGGCGCACCACCTTGTCGAAGGCGCCCGAGGCCAGCGACAGCGCCTCCTCGGCCTGCTGGACGCGGCTGAGCGTGCGCCGCATCTCCAGCGCGCCGAAGCCGGTGCCGACGATCAGCGCCACGGCGACCAGCGCCTCGAAGGTGGTGTGCAGATCGGTGCCGATCTTGGGAAAGTCCCGGGCGGCGTCGGCGATGAAGAACACGCAGGCAACGGTTTGCAGCGCAAGCGTCAGTGCCAGAAAGGTGGCCCGGCGCCTGTCGCGCCGGGCCATTGTGTCGGTCTGGTCTGGGTCAGGCATCTCGATTGGTCCCGGGCAACATCCTGCGCACCAGATTGACGCCTGAGAGCCGGGATTCAACCCCCACGCCGGCCACGTGCAGGGCGGCGAGGATCAGGATCAGGTTCGCGGCGGTTTCGTGCACCTCTCCAAGCAGGCCTTCCTCGTCGTCGTGCTCGCCGTTGCGGCCTTCGCCGTGCTCGTCCTCCTCCTCTTCGTCATGCTCGCTGAAGTAGCTGGCCCATCCCGCGGGCTCTTCGCCGCCGTTCTGCGGGAAGGGATCGTTCTCCATCGCGACCCCGGTCAGGGCGACCACAAGCAGCAGCGCCCAGAGCGTATAGGCCATCCAGGCGCCCAGCGGCGTGTGCGAGGGGTAATCGCGGTGGCGCCATTCCAGCAGGTCGCGCAGATGCGCCCGCGCGGCCGACAGGCTGGGCGGGAAGCTGGAGAACCGGGCATTTCCCGTGCCCACCAGCCCCCACAACAGCCGCAGCAGCAGCAGGCCGAAGGCGGCATAGCCGACCCAGACATGGAAGGTTTTGCCCTCTTCCAGGAGCAGCCCGTTCAGAAGGACCGCCAGCGCAATCCCCCAATGGGTCAGGCGCACGAGCGGGTCCCAGCCTCGCCTGCCGGCGTTTCCGGTCGGGGGCGTCATCGGTCTTCCCCCTCGGCGTTCAGGGGGACAGGGCGCGCGGCCGCGGCACCCGGGGCCGGGGCGCGGGCGACGAGGGGCAGTCGGGGAAAGGGCATGTCGGGTCTCCTGTCGAAAAGGGGCCGGGCCGGTCTGCCCGGACGGGGCAAAGCTGCGCCGGGCCGCGCCGGTTTTCGATTGCACGGGGGTTTAGAGGCCGCCCCCTAAGCGCGCGCTTAGGGCCTGGCCGGCGAGACAGACCGCTGCCGCAGGGCGCGGCCCCAAGGGGCTCAGCAGCGCAGGTCGACCAGGTTGTGGGCGCGGTATTCGAACGGGCCGGTATGGAGCGGCTCGGCCAGGATGCCGCCGAACATCGCCTCGCCCACGATCACCGGGCGGCCCTTGATCAGGCAGGCGACCGAGCCGGCCGCGTGCCAGTCCTCTTCGCCCTTGCGCCGCCAGGCGAAGCCGCCGGCCGGGCCCTCCTGGGTGAATTCCAGTGCCCGCCCGTCGCCATCGGTGGCGGTGGCCAGGCAGTCCTGGCAGAAATACCAGGGGTAGCGGGCGAAATAGGGGGTGAGCTTGCCGCAGCCGGGGCAGTGATGATCGGGTTCGGACATGGGTTCACGCGGTCTCCAGGATCGTGATCACCGTATCACCGTAACGCCGGCTGTCGAGTTCGGTGAAGCCCTCGGGCGGGGTCACGGCGTGATTTTCTTCCCAGACCACCAGCGCGCCGGGGGCGATCCAGCCGCCCGCCCGCGCCGCGTCCAGCGCCTTTTCGCCCAGCCCCTTGCCATAGGGCGGGTCGAGGAAGATCAGGTCGAAGGGCGCGCCGCGGTTCTCGCCCAGCCGCGTCGCGTCGCGGCGGAAGAGCTTGGTCGCGCCTTCGGCGCGGCATTTGGCGATGTTCTCGCGGATCAGGGCGCGCGCCTTCATCCCCTCATCGACAAAGGTGACATGCGCGGCACCCCGCGACAGCGCCTCCAGCCCCAGCGCGCCGGTCCCGGCGAAGAGGTCGAGGACGCGCGCATCCGTCACCGGGTCGCCATAGGGGCCGTTCAGCAGCAGGTTGAACAGGCTTTCGCGCACCCGGTCGGTGGTGGGGCGCAGATGCGCGGCCGCGTCGCCCTTGCCCACCGAGGCCAGCGTCAGCCCCTTGTGCCTGCCCGCGATGATCCTCATGCCTTGGCAAGCGCCATGAGGTTGGTGGCCGGATCGGCGATGGCCTGGGCGTCGGGCGATTTGCCCGCCTCCAGCAGGCGTTTGCCCACCATGTAGGCGCGCGGCTCGTTCATGGCGTCGACGGCCAGCAGCGTGTCGCCCGCGTAATACCAGTGGCTGACGGCGCCCTCCTTTTCGCCGGGGCGCACGATCACCCGGTCATAGCCGGCGTTCAGCCCCGCGATCTGCAGCTTCACGTCATACTGGTCGGACCAGAACCATGGATAAGGCATGTAGTCCCTGCCCGCCCCCAGCATGTTCTCGGCCACGCATTCGGCCTGGTCGATGGCGTTCTGCACGCTTTCCAGCCTGATGCGGCGGCCCTTGTAGGGGAAGGAGGCGCAATCGCCCGCCGCCCAGATGCAGGGGTCCGAGCTTTGCCCCCGCGCATCCACGGCGATGCCGTTGTCGATGGTCAACCCCGCGGTCTCGGCCAGTTCGGTGGCGGGCGTGATGCCCACGCCCACGATCACCATGTCGAGCGCAAGTTCGGTGCCGTCGCTCAGCACCGCGCCGGTGACATGGCGCTCGCCGGTCAGGCGCTCCAGCCCCACGCCCTCGCGCAGGTCCACGCCATGGGCCTTGTGCAGGGCGCGGAAATAGTCCGAGGTTTCGGGCGCCGCGACGCGGCCCAGGATGCGCTCGGCCATCTCCACCAGGGTGACCTGCATGCCCAGCTTGGCGCAGACCGCCGCGGCCTCCAGCCCGATATAGCCGCCGCCCACGATCAGCACCCGCGCGCCTTCCTTGCAGCCCGGGGCCATGGCGTCGACATCGGCCAGCGTGCGCACCACATGGACGCCCTCCAGCTCTCCGCCGATGCGGCCGGGCAGGCGGCGCGGCACCGAGCCGGTGGTCAGTGCCAGCTGGTCGTAGGGGATGGCCTCGCCGCCGGCGACCACCACCTTGTCCTTTCGGTCGATGGCCACCGCGGTGTCCGACAGGCGCAGGTCAATCCCGTTCTCGGCATAGAAGCTTTCGGGGCGCAGGTAGAGCCGCTCCAGCTCCATCTCGCCCAGCAGGTATTTCTTGCTGAGCGGCGGGCGCTGGTAGGGCGGCGCGGGCTCCTCGCCGATCAGGGTGACCGGCCCGGTGAAATCAAGCGCACGCAGCTTGGCGACAAGGGCGCTGCCGGCCTGACCGGCCCCGACGACGACGATCCGTTTCATTTTCCTGCCTTTCCCTCTGGCCGTGCTCGGCCCGAACCCTATATGTGCGGGCGGGAAATTGGCAATGCGCAAGGGAGAACGCCGTGGGAATTTCGGTCGGAGACAGGCTGCCAGGGGCCAGGATGGTGCGGATCGGTGCCGATGGCGGCCCCGAGACGGTGCAGCTGGACGAGGTCCTCCGGGGTCGCAAGGTGGTGATCTTTGCCCTTCCGGGGGCCTTTACCCGCACCTGCTCCTCCGCGCATCTGCCCAGCTTCATGCGCGCGGCCGGGGCGCTCCGGAAAAAGGGCGTGGACGAGATCATCTGCATCGCCGTGAACGACGCCTTCGTGCTGGATGCCTGGGGCGAGGCGACGGGGGCCAAGGCTGCGGGGATCAGCTTCCTCGGCGATGCCGAGGGGCAGCTGACCCGGGCGCTGGGCATGGCTTACGACGCGCCGGAGCGCGGGCTGATCGGCCGGTCGAACCGCTATGCCGCGCTGGTCGAGGACGGGGTGGTGACCGCCGTGCAGGTCGACGCGCCGGGGGTCTGCGACCTGTCCACCGGAGAGAAATTCCTCGAGGCCCTGTAGGCGGGTCCGGCGGCGGGCGCCCCGCCGGACGGGGCGCCGCGCGGGTCAGGCCGCGCTGCGGATGACGGTCTGCGTGGGGAAGGGGATCTCGATCCCGCTGGCGTCGAAGGCCTCTTTCACGGCGCGGGTGAGGTCGAATTTCATTCCCCAGTAATCGCTCGAGTCGCACCAGACGCGCACCGTGAAATCGACCGAGCTGTCGCCGAGATTGGAGACCTTCACGAAGGGTTCCGGATCGCCATGCGCGCGGGCATCGGCCCTGATGCAGTCGCGCAGGATGGTCTCGGCCTTTTTCAGGTCGCTGTCATAGGACACCCCGAAGGCCAGGTCGCAGCGGCGGGTCTTGTGGTAGGAATAGTTGGTGATGGCCGAGGAGAAGATATCGCCGTTGGGGACGATGATCTGAACGTTGTCGGGCGTGGTCAGCTCGGTGGTGAAGAGCGTCACCGCCGAGACGGTGCCCGACTGCCCCGCCGCCCGGATGTAGTCGCCCACCTTGAAGGGGCGGAAGCCGATCAGCATCACGCCTGCCGCCACGTTCGACAGCGTGCCCTGCAGCGCCAGGCCGATGGCCAGGCCCGCGGCACCCAGCAGCGCGGCGAGCGAGGTGGTCTCGATCCCGAAGCGGCCGAGGATGAAGATCACGGCCACCGCCAGGATCAGGTAGCTGACCACCGAGCCGGCGAAGCGCATCAGGGTGACGTCCAGTTTCGCGTTCTTCTCGGCAAGGGCGGCGATCTGCCGCCTGGCGATGCCGCTGAGCCAGAGCGCGCCCAGCGCGATGGCCAGCGCCGAGACGGCATTGGTGGCGAGGGCGATCAGTATCGGGGTATCCACAGTCATCATCTTTGTCCCTGTTCCTGTTGTGCCAGTTCGTCCAGTTTCCGGGCGAGCCTGATGTCCAGCGCGCTCAGCCCGCCCGCGTCATGGGTGGTGAGGGTGACGGTCACCGTGCGGTAGACGTTGCTCCATTCCGGGTGGTGGTTCCACTTCTCGGCCCAGAGGGCGGCGCGGGTCATCCAGGCGAAGGCCGCGGTGAAATCGGCGAATCGGTAGGTCTTGGTGATCGCGTCGCGCCCCTCGGCCGCCGCCCAGCCCTGATCGAAGAGCGGCAGCAGGTCCTTCTCCCGTTCGGTCTCGGTCAGTGTCTCGGTCATTCCGGCTCCTCATGCGGCTGTTTGCGGAAGGGGCCCCAATCGGTCAGCAGCTCGATCTCCTCGCCCACGGCGTCGCGCTCGGCCATGAGATAGTCCTCCACCGCGCGGCGGAAGCCCCGGTCGTTGATCCAGTGCAGCGAATGGGTGGCCACGGGCAGGTATCCGCGTGCCAGCTTGTGCTCTCCCTGCGCGCCGGCCTCGACACGGGCAAGGCCGTGGGCGATGGCAAAGTCGATGGCCTGGTAATAGCAGGCCTCGAAATGAAGGCAGGGGTGATGCTCGGTCGCGCCCCAGTAGCGGCCATAGAGGGCATCGCGGCCGATGAAGTTCAGCGCGCCCGCCACGGGTTGGCCCTCGCGCTCGGCCAGCACCAGCAGGATGTCGTCGCGCATCGTTTCCTGCGCGATGTCGAAGAAGGCGCGGGTGAGATAGGGCGAGCCCCATTTGCGCGCGCCGGTGTCCTGGTAAAAGCGCCAGAATGCCTCCCAGTGCTGTGGCTGGATCCGGTCGCCCGTATATTGCCGGACCTTGCCGCCGAAGGCCTGCGCCGTGGCACGTTCCTTGCGGATGTTCTTGCGCTTGCGCGAGGACAGCTGCGCAAGGAAGGCGGCGAAATCCTCGTATTCCGCGTTTTCCCAGTGGAACTGTTGACCGACGCGGTGCAGCAGGCCCATCTGCTGGCCCGCCTCGGCCTCGCCCTCGGTGCAGAAGGTGACATGCAGCGACGACAGCCCGTTCTCGGCGGCGAGCTGAACCGCGCCCTGCACCAGCGCCGCGCGGCCCGTCGCCTGATGCCCCGGTCGGGTCAGCAAGCGCCGCCCGGTGGCCGGGGTGAAGGGCACCGCGATCTGCAGTTTCGGATAGTAATGCCCGCCCGCGCGCTCATAGGCGTTGGCCCAGCTGTGGTCGAACACGTATTCGCCCTGGCTGTGCGACTTGGCGTAGAGGGGGGCCACGGCGATCACCGCGCCGCCTGCGCGCACCGCCAGGTGATGCGGCTCCCACCCCGTGCCGGGGCCGACCGAGCCGCTGTCTTCCAGCGCCTTGAGGAAGCGGTGGGTGGTGAAGGGGTCGATCGGGCGGCCATCGGTGGCCTCGGGGCAGGCGCAGGCATCCCAGTCGCCGGCCGGGATGTCGGCCAGCGAGGACAATACGGTTATGTCGACCTGTGTGTCGCCCATGGTCCCCATTAGGTGGTTCCCCGCGCGGGGGCGTCAAGCGGGCGGGTGGGCCGCGGCGTAGCCTTCGAAGGTGATGTTGTCGGCGAACCGGCGGGCGTGGTTTTCCGCCTCTTCCGTGCGGATGGTCCAGCACAGCACCGGCACGCCGCGGGCCTTCAGCTCATGCACCCGGGGGTGGTCGAGATCGGCGGCGGCATGGGAAATGAAGCTGGCGCCGACCCGTTCGAAATCCGGGATGCCGCGGAGATGGGCGCGGGTGGATTCGGGCAGCAGCGGGAAATGCTCGGCGGCATAGCCGCAGGTGGTGATCCCGCGCGGCAGATCCGGCGCGGCCTCGGCCAGGGCGGCCACCGAATGCGGGTTGAAGGACATCAGCGCCACGGCGCCCGCATAGCCCGCCAGTTCCTCGGCCACGGCCTGTTCCAGAGGGCCGACATCGGCGCCCAGGGCACCGTCCTGATCCTTGATCTCGATGAGCAGTGGCGCACGGCCGGCGACCAGCGCCAGAACCTCGCGCAGCGTGGGGATGCCTTCGTCCCCGCCCTTCAGCGGAATCGCCGACAGCTCGTCCGCCGGGCGCTGGCCTATGGCGCCGGTCTCGGGCGTGAGCCGCCCGAGGTCGTAGTCGTGGAACACCATCGCCCGGCCGTCGGCGGAAATCTGGATGTCGATCTCGATGGCGTAGCCCGCCGCGATCGCGGCCGATATGGCCGCGCGCGAGTTCTCGGGCCGGCCGGCCGCGAGGTCGTGAAAAGCGCGATGCGCGATCGGGCGGGTCAGGAAGGGGGTCATCGGATTTCGAAGATCCCCTCGATCTCCACCGCCACGCCGAAGGGC
>ENA-ORCT01000597-ORCT01000597.1-marine-metagenome-genome-assembly--contig:-NODE-597-length-16656-cov-3.223415_pt1 | contig 16656 bp, 10 predicted proteins | sample MGYA00248632_ERZ508511 | MGnify/ENA primary metagenome ERZ508511 (study PRJEB26182, sample SAMN06268839) | marine metagenome | isolation source: Tt an P1-techrep anaerobic enrichment on pine from sediment...
TTCCGTTGGTGGTTTCATCATGATGCAGCGTGCGCTTCTCCCGTCCACCTTCAGGCAGATGGCCTGGGGCAGCCGGACATACCGGAGATAGGCGGTTTCCTGGATCGGCGGTTGTTCATCCAGCCAGGCCCACTCAAAACGGTCCTCGGTTCCTTCGGTAACGGTGATGTAGAAGATGCCCAGGGATGTGATGTTCTGGAAAAAATGGGATCCCTGGGAGGGTTCCGCATTGAGGTTGTGATTTCTCAGCTCAACAATGGCACCTGCACCGGAGATACTGCCCCATGTAACCGGTATTCCCAGCCACCGGTCAGAAGCTCCCCATCGCCCGGGGCCCACCAGGAGATAGGGGCGTTTCCCCTTGAGCAAACGGGCGTTTACCTTATGGATTTCCCCGGCAATTTTAACTGTTGCATCGGGTTTGAAATCATCGGGCTTCACGTAGACGATATCGGAAATTTTTTCATTGATGCCATTTCCAAGTGCGCGGGTGGAGCGGCAGAAGGCGCGCTGCTGGTCGTCAGGGGTGATGGAGACTGCCACGCTGCTCGTATCGGCGGGCATGGGGCGAATCTGCAGGAAAGCGAATTCACTTTTTCGTGATTTTTCCGGATACAGATTCACGGAAAATTCAATTTCCACGGGAGCGCCCAGTCCCTGTTTGCCCAGGTCCATAAGATCGCCCAGAAGCTGGGAAAGGCGAATGGTGTTGTACTTGAGAACGGGGGCAAAGGTCAGCACTTTGGGACCGGGAACATGAAAGGTGTCCCGGATGCGGTTCTCTTCCATCACATAGGTGCTGCTGAGTGCCCGTACGGGAAATTCCGCCTCCGCCGTTTCCACCCCTCTTTTTTCCAGATTGGCGTCCTGCAGAAAGTTCAGCGAATCGGGATTGCTTTTCATCCGAAGCGCGTAGAAGGATTGCTGGGCGTTTTTCAGAATGTCCTCCACCCTGGAAAACTGGGGCAGGCTGTGAGGGGATCGAGGCGAAAAGCGCAGGCTCTGTTCTCCTTCCACCACAGTTTTTCCGAATCCCAGCGCCACGTGGGCGACACCGTCTTCCGCTTTCATGCCGGAAAATGGATAATAATTAACCGACTGCACAACCCCGGAGAGGGTCGGATAAAAATAGTCCCCGTGAACCTCGCCGGTGAGCTGCTGAATGATTACCGCCATGGCTTCGTTGAAGGGCTGGGTTGCCGATGTGTTGCGATAAAACGTTTTGGGTGCCCGGTAACAGGTGGAGGCATAGACCCGCTTGATGGCCTCGGTAAGTTGAGCGAGCCTTGTGGATGGGTCGGGATGGTTGTTGGGAATCATAAATGTGCCGTACAGCCCGGCATAGGGCTGGTAGTGGGCATCCTCCAGCTGACTGGAGGAGCGAACGGCAATGGGGCAGTCAACCTGCATGAGAAAGGTTTTCAGTTTACGAATCAGCCACTTGGGCAGGCTTGCGTCCAGGAATCCCTTGCGGACCTCGTCGTCGGTAACGTCATCACCGGCGAAGTGCTGCAGATGGTTGATCCGGATAAATTCTTCAAACACATCGGTGCAGATCACCAGGGTTTTGGGGATGTGAATGTCGATTTCCGGATATTTTTTCTGAAGTGCCTCGAACTGGCGAAACAGACCGGACATGAACGCCAGCCCCCGGGCTTTTCCGCCCAGGGATCCTTCACCGATTTTGATAAATTGCCGCACGTCGGAATCGAAGTGTCGGCGGTTGAATGTGGAGACAATGCCGTTTTGCCGCCGCCTGCGCACATCGTGGATGTTGGTGATGATGTACTGGCGCAGCTCCTCCTCATGGGTGAAATCGTGCGGTTTTACCGAACGGAACTGCAAGGCCAGCGGAATCTCGGAGCGCGCCATCAGATAGTTGGAAAAATGGTTCCGGCTGGCGTGGTATGCGATGGACGGCGTCGGTATGTCCGCAAGTTTTCGCTCCAGCTCAAGAAGATTGGCGGCCCGGTCGATTTCCCTGCCGTCGGGCATGCGGAAGACAAAATCGCCGAATCCCAGATGGGTGAGGAAAAAATCGTGCAGTTCAAGACGAAGGTTGGCCGAATTTTTATCGAGAAAAACTGCCGTCTTCAGGCCTTCCGCCTTTTTCCTGTTTTCGGTCTCCGAGCTCATCAGCAGGAGGGGCAGCTCGGGTATTTCCTCTCGGATTCGGGAAAGAAACCGGATGCCCGCCTCTCCGTCCATTTTTCCGCGCCGGGGCACCCGGGTATCGGAGATAACGCACAGCAAGTGGGATTGATAGCGCTCATACAGGGCCACGGCCTCTTCATGGTCCCTGGCCAGGAGTATTTTCGGCCGCATGCGCATGGTGAGCAGTTTTTCGTTGTCGTTGAGCCCGATGTCCATAAGGGCCTGGGTCTGAGTGACGATCTCACGGTAGATGATGGGCAGAAAAAAGGAATAATAATCCGGAGAATCCTCCAGAAGGAGCACCACCCGCACATCGGCGCGCCGGGTATCGGCTCCTGCGTTGAGGTGGTCTTCGGCGTTTTTCACCAGAGCTAGCAGCAGGTCGGGATGGCCGGACCAGATAAAGTGTTTGTCAATGCCTTCGGGATGATTGATTTCCAGAAGAGGGATCAATCCCCGAGCGGTGGGAGAAAAAAGAATCACCGGCAGCTCGGGGTTGATTTTTTTGATTTCCGACCCGATAAAAAACGCGTTCATCTCCGCCAGTTGAGGCACGATGAGCACCATGTCGAACTCTTTTACGGCCAGAAGATCTAGCGCCTCTCCCAGCGAGGATGCGCCGGTTATCCGTGGTGGATAACACAGATTCAGCCCCTTGTATTCATTGATAATCCTGGAGGTAAGCCCGCCGTCTTCCTCCAGGTTGAAAATGTTGTAGGGGCTGGAGATCAACAGGATCTCATGGATCTCATGGGCCATGAGATCCCGAAATGTTTGTGACCGGGCACGAAAGTCACGGATCAGGTTGCTTTCGTTCGAATTCATTTGATTGCATCACATCGGGTTGCATACCAGTCGGCAGATCGTCCGGCGGACCGCATGGATTAAAACGTTCAGTGTTCCGGTGGTGTCCTCGGATGGCTCTACGGGATGGTACGATAAAAATACGATAAAACTGCGCATATTTTTCACGCAGATGTGAAAGGCATTATTAGGGGAAATCCAACCTTAGGACAACGCGATAAAAACAGGATAATAATGCGTGAAAAATTTACGCATTCCGACGGGAGAAAAAGCGGTGGAATCGGCGGTAAGTGCATAAAATCAAAACGGAATGCTCTGTTGCCAATTCGAGTGAATTCGCCCGAATACACCTGTGGTGGATTTCTGGATGGAGTGATTAGCAGCTAGGCGCTTGGCTGTGTCGTATCGACAATGTGTTGTCGATATTACCGGGTGCTTTGATAATTCTGAGGCTTAAGGTGTCAGGTTTCGGGTGTCAGGCCTCACAGGCGCCACTATCTGAAACCTGACGCCTGAAACTCAAAATTTGCGCCATTAAATGATCCGGGCGTTTGCTGCGCGGGGCTTTGCCGATGGTCATCACAAATCGCCCGCATCCATTTGCTGAATGTAATATTCATACCCCTGTTCGCAAAGCCAGAACTTTTTTGCTCGATCTTCTGAAAAACTGTGAAAGCAACGTCTGGTAAAGCACAGCATCGCTCGTCGCGTATCTCAAGGCCGAGCATCCTCGCCGTCCCTGGAAAGCCATACCGTTGAAACCATCTCCCCGACCCTGAAAATTGTTCGGTCACCGGATAAGCTTTACCTCGATCTTGAACGGGAAGAGCGTGTGCCCATGTGGGTGAGGCATCCCGAAAAATCGTTCAAGTCCCTTCCCAAAGAGGTCCGAACCGTATTTCCCCGAAAAACGGCAGCGGCAAAGCAATCAAAAAAGAAAAAATCCTGTGTGTTGAAGCGTACCACCCGTATAACCCTGCAATTCCCGTCAAAATCCCTGCTGGAAAAATGCCGCGAGCTGCTGATTCGGGAAAAATGCCCCATTGACGTCAATATGTCCGAAAAGACCCTGACCTACCTTGTCCGGGATAAGGCGCTGGTCACTGCTGCGCTCAAGATCCTGAAAAAGGATTTTTCTATCCGTATCGAGGATGTTGGGTGAAGCGAGTATTATGGAACTAAAACCCGCAAATCGGCCGGATCAGCCGTGTTCAACGTCCGGCAGCTTTTCCACTTCGCTGATTTGCCGGGCAAACCGGGCCGGATCGCTGGCGGGAAGTTCGCAATTTCCTCTTATACAGACAAAGGCCGTGGCCGTCCCGTTTATGGCGAGTTTTTCCCGGACATAGGGAATGCGTTTACTGTGGGCGTTCAGTTCTTCCCCCTCGGTGGTCACTGCAAGGATCCGGTTTGGAATAAACTGCTCCCGGAATGCCTGTAAAAATTTTTCAGCATCGTCTTTTTTTCCCGTTGGGGTGACAATGGCGATTGATTTTGGGCTGTCCAGATAAAAATCAAGCGCCAGGAGCATGTGGGAAAGAGCGATGGGACTGGATTCCGATCTGCCAAAAAATGTCGTAAACACTTTTTCCGCCCGTTTCAGATAGCGGGTATCTGCCGTATATTCGGCGAGTCGAAGCAGGTTGAGAGCGGCCACAGAATTTCCCGACGGTTCGGCGCCGTCATAGCCGGGCTTTTCCCGGGCGATTAGATTTTCGTGATCATCGCCGGCCATGAAAAAGCCTCCGTTTTTTTGGTCCTCAAAACGGGTTATCAACTCGCTGTCCAGCACGATGGCTTTCTCCAGCCATGCGATATCATGGCTCGCCTCAAAAAGGTCCAGCAGCGCGGCGGTAAAAAAGGCGTAATCTTCCAGGAAGGCTTTATGGTTGGCGCGACCGTCTTTATAGCTGCGGTACAGCCGGTTTCGAAGATAAAGATGCTCCAGAACGAATCGGGCGGCCCGCACCGCCCGGTCGGTGTATTGCGGCTCTCCGAGTATAAGGCCCGCGCGGGCATGCGCTGAGATCATCAGGCCGTTCCAGGCTGTGAGGATCTTTTCATCGCGAAGGGGAGGGGGGCGCCGGCTTCGTTCTTTGTATAGCAGTTCCTTTGATTCTTCTACCACTGAGAGAAGGCTCTCCGGTGTCATGCCGAGTGACTCGGCGACGTTTTCGACCGCCTTCGGGGTGTGCAGAATGTGGCGTCCTTCGAAATTTGGGGTTTCCCCCACCGCATAAACGGTTTTAACAATTTTGGCCCGCTCGGCCCCTAGTACCATCTCCATCTCCTCCGGGGTCCAGGTGAAAAAATATCCTTCCTCTGAATGTCCCGCGGGAGTAAGGCTGTCGGCGTCCGTGGCCGAGAAAAAGGCCCCTTCCGGTGATGTCATATCCCGTTTGACGTAGCGGAGAATGTCCCGGGTGATCCGTTTAAACGCCGCGTCGCCGGTGACCTGCCAGGCTTCCAGATAGTCCATGGCCAACAAGGCGTTGTCATACAGCATTTTTTCAAAGTGGGGGACCAGCCACTTTTCATCGGTGGAATACCGGTGAAATCCCCCACCCACGTGATCGTACATTCCGCCGGCCGCCATGCTGTCGAGGGTTGCCCTGGCCATGCGAAGGGCATCCTCATCGCCGGTTCGCCGGTAATAGCGAAACAATACCCGGACCGGCATGGTGCTGGGGAACTTCGGGGAACCGGCTATTCCGCCGTTGTCAGGGTCAAAGGCCTTTTTGTAATAGTCAACGGCCTGGTGAAGGAGACTTGCCGTCGGCAGGCCGTCGCCGGCTTTCGGGTGATGCTTTTCCCGGATGATATCGGTCAGCTGCCTGCCGGCCTGCTCTACCCGGTCCGGCTGCGCGTGGTACATCTCGTTTATTTTTGTCAGCAGGGTCAGAAAGCCCATGGTGGTCCCCCGGTCGCCGTCTCTGGCCGGAAAATAGGTTCCCCCGTAAAAGGGTTTGCGGTCCGGGGTCAGCCAGACGGTCATGGGCCATCCGCCCCGGCCCGTGATGGCCTGTACCGCATTCATGTAGATGGAGTCGATGTCGGGCCGCTCTTCCCGGTCAACCTTGACGGCAATGTAGTGAGTATTCATATACCGGGCGATCTCCTCGTCCTCGAACGACTCTTCTTCCATCACATGGCACCAGTGGCAGGTGGAATACCCCACGCTCAGCAGAACGGGGCGATTTTGTTTTTTCGCGGTTTCAAATGCCTCGTCCCCCCAGGGATACCAGTTGACGGGGTTGTGGGCATGCTGCAGAAGATAGGGACTCGACTCGAGAAACAGGCGGTTGGTGTATTTAGGCGCACCGTCGGGATGGATGTGACGCGTTCGGGGCCGATAGGCTGTGTCGCGTTGTTTTTTCATGGCACTCGCAATCCGGGAAAGGTGACGTGTAAAAAAGTGTGCGTTCTGCTGTGATTTAAACTCGTAAGAGAATAAGCATCCATTCTCAGGCGACAAGGCAAGCGGGGGACAGAGAGAGCACAGCCCTCACGTAAGTGAACTGAGCTCTTTCCTGTATGTTAAATGGATCGCACGATCAAGTAACGCATTCAGTCTGAATAGCGGGTGGCATGCATAAACTTAGGATCGTGTGGCTATACCTGCATGGGGGTGCTGATATGGAATACCGAAGCCGGTGGGTATGTTTTAATTGCCGCAAATCATTCTCAAAAGTAAAAGATACTGATGAAAGGGAATTGATGAAAAAGGCGGTTAAATGCAATGAGTGCAACAGCATTATGGTGGATATGGGGTATCTTTTCCCGGCACCTCGAAAACGGGATACGAAAAAATGGAAAATCATGCAGCTTCTCGCTCGATATGGATTCGGATTTCATACCGGCGGTCAAAAAGACTATATCCAAACGGTGATTACAGGCAATTATAAGCTTACTCTCAAACAGATTGAAGAGAACATCCGAAATGCTCTGCGTGGCAGCTGAATATCGGCCGGAACAAGGATTCCGTGTCCGCTCACCCATTTGTTCTTGGATACGAGTTTTACGCAGCGTTAATTTTCAGATACCGATGCTCAGGATCCCGACGGTTTTACTTTCGCATCCCCAGTTTGTTCATCCGGTTATACAGACTGGTCCGTTTCATGCCCAGAAGCTCTGCAGCTCCCCCCGAACCGGCGATTTTTCCATCTGTTTTCTCAAGGATGAACCGGATGTAGCGGCGCTGAACCTCCTCCAGCGTTGGGGTATCGACAAACGGATGGTTCGGCAGGGATTTTCTGACCGACGGCAGGGTGAATTCGAGCCCTTCTCCGGAAGAGAGCAGTGCCGCCCGTTCAACTACATTCTGAAGCTCCCGGACATTTCCCGGCCAGTGGTACTCGAGAAGCTCGGCTTCTTCTTTCGGGGAAAGAGGGCGCGGCCTCTGGTTGTATTTCGCACAATAGCGGGTTTGAAAATGTGATGCCAGCAGCAGAACATCATCCCCCCGGTCCCGCAATGGCGGAAGGACCATCGGGATCACATTCAGCCGGTAATACAGGTCCTCTCTGAACCGTCCGGCGGCGACCTCGTTTTCAAGGTCGCGGTTGGTGGCGGCGATCAGGCGAAAATCAGAACAAATGGTGGCGGTACCCCCAACGCGGGTCAGCGTCTTTTCCTGTATGGCGCGCAGGAGTTTCACCTGGATGGAAAGGGGGATTTCGCCCACCTCGTCAATGAACAGGGTTCCCTTGTGAGCCAGCTCCAAGCGGCCGGGTTTGCGGCGATCGGCACCGGTAAAGGCTCCTTTTTCGTGGCCAAACAATTCACTTTCCACCAGCGATTCCGGAATTGCCGTCGGATCCACAATGACCAGGGGGTGCTCGCTCCGGTGACTTTGGCTGTGAATCCGCCGGGCCAAGAGTTCTTTGCCGACCCCGGTTTCTCCGAGGATCAGAACGGTGCTGTCCGTTGTTGCAATCCGGTCGGCCTGGTCGAGTATGGTGGCCATAACCGGGCTTTCGGTTATGATTCGTGAGGGTTCGACTCGATCCAGCCGATTCAAATGGGCTGTGGTTTTTTGCTCCATTTGGCGGTTGTATCGCATGACCTGGGCGATAAACCGGGTGAGCGCCCGGGCCATGCGAAGCAGCTGTGCGTCGTCAAAGTGGGCAAAGCAATCGTTCAAGTAGGAGTTATCATGGTACAGCACACCCTGAACCTGACCGTCGACCTCAAAAGGGACGCCCATCATGGCTTTAAGCTGGCTCGGCAGCAGGGATTGCGAGCTCCGGACCACCTGGGGTTTGTTTTCACGACAGGCTTTGAATATGACGGCGAGGCTCGATTTGAACATCTCCGATGCCACATCGCTTTGAGACAGATTAAACGCAGCTCTGAGTTCCGGGCCCCGGCGGGCGGGTTGTCGAGGGAACCAGAATATGCCCCCGCGCTCGGCACTGAAAAACCGGTTGGTGGCCTTTACCGTTTGGCCCAGCAACTCCTCGATGTCTGAACTGGGCACCAGGTTTTCGATCATATCGGTGAACATCTCCATCAACTCGTTGTGCCGTGTGCTGCTGGGCAGTATCTCCTCCTTGAACGCCAGCAGATGCCTGAGATCATCCGGGTAAAATGCATCGCCATAGCCGGAGATGGCTTTCCATGCCTTTTGCGCAAGAGCGCGTGCCGCCTCCGGTTCTCCCTGTCTGAGTTTCAAACGAGCCAGCTCAATTCGCGTTTTGGCGAGCTGAACCGGGTCTCCGGAGCGCTTGAGACAGGCCTCGCTGCGTTGAAGGGCCGATTCGATCGAGCGGGGATTATCATTGTTTGCCGCCGATTCCATCGCTCTCAGCCGCAGTGCCACTCCCCGCAGGTGTATGTTGGGTTCCTGCAGGATTCGCTGGGTTTCCCGGGGATACGTCAGCTCGGGAATCGGCTCCAGGCCATGACGGTGATATTCAAACAGCAATTCCAGGACCCAGGGAGAGGCGTACTGCCGGATAAGGCCGGAAGGCGCTCCTACGTGTATAGCCTCCTGCAGCCATTTCCTGGATTCTTCAATTCGCCCCTCGATAAGATGATGATAGGCCAGCCCTCCCTTGGCGAAATAGCAGGCCATGGCATTGCGGTCTCGTTTGGCTTCCTGAAGAGCGCCGGAAAGATGAAAGGCGGCCTCTCTGTGTTTATTGATACCGGCCAGAGTGATGCCGAGAACCGCCCGCAAGGTGGTTGCCAGCGGCCGGTCACCCCGGTCGGTAGCAATCCGCCGGTAGTAATCCAGGGTGCCGATAGCGCGATGATAGTGGCCCAGGAAAGCGGCGCAGTAGCTCATCCACATGGGGCCTGATGGATTGATCGCCTGCCCTGTCTTGAAAAACTCGAAACTCTGTGTGGCCTGTTCAAAGTAGTGGAGGGCGTCGTCAAACAGGCCCTGGACAAAAAAATACAACCCGATAAATTCTGCCGCCTGGCTTTGTATATCGTCATCGCCCAGCGCTTCAACTTCGGATTTGCCGCGCTCAAACAGCGCAAGGGCCTCCTGTCGCTGCTCGGCAAAATACATGAGGCGCGCGATATGCAGGGTGATGATGGCGTGTGATCGCCGGTCGCCAATTCGTCTGGCCGCCTCTCTTGCGCTTTCCAGAAACACGCTGAGATCGCTGAAGCCCTTCCCCAGTACAAAACTCACATTGGCCAGCTCCAGGCTGGTGGAGACAAACAGCTCATCGGTTTCACGTGAAACGGTCCGGTTGGAAAGCCGGGTCAGCACAGTATACAGGTTCTGCCATATGATGTGGCGATCCTGATGATCGAGTCCGGCCGGCGCGGCGTAGTTTTCAGCGGCGGTCATCCCCGGCCCGGGGTGATCCGGGCTGATGCCGTTGGTCGATCCCATATTAAGCCTCCCTGCGTGATGGAGCTATTAGCGTAGCTATTTGTTTATTTTTTAAAAATTAACAGCGTGCATCCAGATGGATGACCTCAGCGTATACCGAGTGATCGGGCGGATCAAGCAAATTGTCCATATAAGGACATAAAGCTGTCCACATACGGACAATTTCGGGTTTATAGATTTTTTACCGCTCGAAAAAATAAATAAAATTCATTTAGTTATGCATCGGCATAATTTTGGCCCGCTAATTGCTCCTCTGATTTCCATGCGCGCTTGAATTCCCTGTCACCGGCCGGCTGAGATTTCACATAAGAAATCAGCCGGTTCAACCCGTTAAAATTTTTAAGGAGGCAGCAATGACCGTTTTCAAAGACACCCAGCACATTTACGAAGTCCTCAGCGATCTGTGGAATTACGTGATTCGGGAAACCGAATTCGGCCCAAAGTTGAAGGAGTACGAGATCACTTACAAATTTGTTTTAAAGGAACCCAGCGGTTACCTGTTTGTGGACCATGACAAGGTGCTCACCGGCGATGCGGCCAATCAGGATGCCGTGATCACCATGGAGCTGTCCGGGGATACGATCCACAAGTTCTGGCGCAAGCAGATTGCACTTCCGGTGGCTCTGGCCACCCGTCAAATCAAATCCAAAGGTCCCATCCCCAAAGTGTTGAAAATTCTGCCCTACCTGAAGCCGGTATACGAACTCTATCCCCAGTACTGCGAAAAATACGGCGTCCCGCTGGATTGATGGGCACCTCATTTTTTTCAAAGAGGAAAGAGAACGTAACGTTGGAGGATTACTCATGGCTGTAAGTAAAGTTCCCGGACTTTTTTCTTTCGAACTGGACGCCAAGGCAGAAGAGCAGCCGGATGCGCCGGTGTTGACATTTGAGAACGGAGTCCATCCGGAGGAAGTGCTCACCTATGAAGCCATTGTGACCCGCGGCAGAAAGCTGGCGGGAGCGTTGAAATCATCCGGTTTTGGACAGGGAGATGTGCTGGCGCTGGTAATGCGCAATCACCCCGAGTTTATTGTCTCGCTCTATGCCGTCAATGCCATCGGAGCGGTGCTTTTGCCCATCGATCCGCGCACCCGGGGCGACCGGCTCCGCTATGTGCTGGGCGATGCAAAGGCAAAAGGAATTATCTTTACCAGCGAGTTCATGGGCGATGTCAAGGAGGTGCTGGATACCCTGCCCCAGGTGGATGTGGTGGGCGTGGCGTACAAAGACGGGATGAACGTGCCTGTCGATCCGGATCTGCCCCGTTTGAATGACATCCTGGCCGGACCGGAGCTGCCGCCCCCGGATCATCGCTGCGACGATCCCAATGCACCTATGGAGATCATCTATACGTCCGGAACCACCGGCGATCCCAAGGGCGTGGTTTTGAAAAACGCCCGTCTGGCGCCCTTCGGCAAGCTGGCAAGAGGAGTATTTCAGTACTCCGAGGAGGACAAGCTGTATACCGGCCTTTCTCTGACCCACGGAAATGCCCAGGCGGTAACGCTGATTCCCTCCCTTTTTCTGGGCATTCCCTCAGTTTTCAGCCGGACCTTTACCAAGAGCAGAATCTGGGACATCTGCCGCACTTACGGCTGCACCGCTTTTTCCCTTCTGGGCGGCATGATGATGGGTATCTTCAGCGAGCCGGAAAAACCGGACGATGCCGACAATCCGGTCCGCCTGATCCTCAGCGCCGGTACGCCGCGGGTAATCTGGGAGGAATTCGAAAAGCGCTTCGGTGTTTTGATCCACGAGTGGTACGGGGCGGTGGAAGGCGGATTTGCCCACAAGCCGCCGGGGATCGGACCCATCGGCTCCTTCGGCAAGCCTCTTGAGGGCGTGATGGAGATGAAAGTGGTGCGGGAAGACGAAACCGAATGCGAGCCGTTTGAAACCGGCGAGATCATCTGTCGCACGGTCGCCCAGAAAACTGAGGTCAACTACCTGGGTAAAAAAGATGCATCGGAAAAAAAGACCCGCGGCGGCTGGCTTCGTACCGGGGATATGGGCCACCGGGATGAAAACGGATGGTTTTTCTTCGATTACCGGAAAGGCGGCGGCCTGCGTCGTTCAGGGGACTTTATCCAGCCGGCGTATGTGGAGGCGGGTCTGGCCAAGCATCCGGCAGTTACCGATGTCTGCGTCTACGGCATTCCGGCCGCATCCGGCGCCCCCGGTGAAAGCGATCTGGTGGCCGCTGTGGTCCCGACGGACGGTACAACGGTCGATCCGAGTTCGCTATTCCGGCACTGTCGGGAGCACCTCGAGGGTAATGCCGTCCCATCTTTTCTGCAGGTGGTGGACAGGATCCCCAAGAGCGCATCGGAGAAGAACCTGGATCGCTTGCTCAAGGCAGCCTTTTTCGAAACCGGCGAAAACATTTTTTCATATCAAACCTATCGGTAACCCCATCCAGTACACTTCTCAATGTGGAAAGGAGAAAATCCCCATGAGGCGATATGTGGAAGACCTCAATTTTCAGGGTGAAGAATACGTCAGCGAATGGACGCCCTGGTCGCCCCAGGATATCCGTCGAAAAAAAGGCGTCCTGGAGGCCGCCCGCCTGATGTTGAATTCGGCGCTCACCGCGCCCTTTGCCGGCGGGGTGCCGTCAACGGAAGCTCACCTGGTTTACGGCCAGGAAGAGCTCGAAGCCCTGGCCCGCAAAATGGAAGAGCTGGCCCACACCAACTCCGCATGGAAAAAGGCGTTTCTCTACGAGGCTGTCATGGTGCGGGATTCGGACGTTATCCTCCTGATTGGGAATACCCGCTGCCATGAAACGCCGCTGGACGCCGGGTGCGGCATGTGTGGAGGCACCATGGATTGCGGTTACTTTTATGAGAAGAAAAACCACAAATACGGCCTGGTGGACATTACCGACCGCTCCTCACCCCGGATGATCGACGGCCCGCTTTGCTCTGCACGGGTCAATGACATGGGATATGCGGTGGGAAGCGCCTTGTGGACCGCCCGCACCCTGATGGTCGATGCCAGACCCTTTGCCAGCGTGGGAATCGCCGGGCACAAATTGGGGTACTGCCCCAAATCGGGAATGGTCGTCGGTATCCCGGTGGCAGCCAAAGCCAAGAATCCCTACGTGGATGTAAATGTGGACTATCACCTGATCAATATGGACAAGGTGCTCGACAACACCCGGAAAATCTACCAGACCGCCCGCATAATCCGGGGCTTTGACTACCGCAAGTGGGTGCCCAAGCCGGTGAACACCGATAAGGAGGAAGACTGATGGGACATTTGATCGGAAAAGAATACTGCCTCGATCACCTCGTCGAGGTGGCCAAAAGCATTGTCCTTGCCATTCACAAGGCGCCCCAGATCACGGGCAAGACTGAAATCCAGGCGGAAATTCTCTGGGGCGACGACCTGGAGCCCATCATCGAGGTGCTCGGGCCGGTGGCCAAGGTGGCCCGGTATGTGCAGTGGGATTACGAAACCATCAAGCGGTGCCACGAGAAGGGCGAATCACCGGTCATCATCAATCTGGGCGCCAAAGTCAGCACCTCCAATCTGGGGTGGAATTGCGGGGCCTGCGGATTTGACACCTGCCGGGAATTCAACCGGTACAGCAAAAATGACAGCGGTGGCGGCGGTCAACTGGGCGGTCCCTGCTGCAATTGGAAACTGCTGGATTATGCCATTGCCTGTGACTGGGCATGCGCATCGGCCTGGCACTACAACGTGGACAACCGGATTATGGGCTCGCTGGGATTTGCGTTGATGGCGCTGGGCTACCTGCCCGAAGCGGACGTCCGGCTCGGGTTGGCCCTGGGGCCGCCGCGGGATATGGTCTACTACAGCCGGGAAGAGATGCACAAGACGCTGGATTACGAACAGGACAAAATGGATATGATCCGGTGCGTGCCGACGATGTTTACCGGATTCCCCGGCGGCGGAAATCCCATGTACAAAACCAAGCAGGACTGGTGGGCACCGCCGGAATACATGGGGGTCGGCTATTCGGATGCCGCCATGGAAGTGATGCAGGAGGTTCTCTACGAGCAGGTCCCCGAGATTGTCGTCAAGCACGCTGATGCCGTTGCGGCACGATACACCAAATCCAATTAATAAATCGTCCCGGACGATGGGAGGGATACCATGGATTATCTGGATCTTAATCTGAATATAACCAAAGAAGACATCCTGCTGAAAAAAGCTGCCCGCGAATTCGCCCGCGACGTGATGCGGCCGGTGGCCCAGGAGATGGACCGGATGACCGCCGAGGAGGCTGTGGGACCGGATTCACCCCTGTGGGAATTTAAACGGAAGGCGTACGAGCTGGATTTTCACACCATTCTGATTCCCGATGCCTATGGCGGTATGGGACTTTCCCCGCTCCAGCAGTCCCTGGTCATCGAAGAGCTGGCCTGGGGCAGCGTGGGGCTGACCGTGGATCTGGTCGTGGCCGCGTTTCCCGCCTATCTGGCCTCGATGGTACCGGATGAGGAGATTATCGACGAGATCATCGTTCCCTTCTGCGAGTGCCGCGACGGTAAAATCTGCGGCTGCTGGGCCATCACCGAGCCGGGGCACGGGTCCGATACGCTCTTGCCCCATTATCCCAGTTTCCACGATCCCGCCATCCCGGCCGACTGCCGGGCCGTCGAAGAAGACGACGCCTTTGTGATTAACGGCCAGAAAGCGGCCTGGGTTTCCGGAGCCCCGTATGCCACTCATGCCGCTCTGTTCTGCCAGATGGATCCGTCCATGGGCCATGCCGGCGGCGGAATATTTGTCGTTCCCCTGGACCTGCCGGGCGTCAAACGGGGCGCGCCGCTTGAAAAAATGGGGCAGCGGGACGATCCCCAGGGAGAACTCTTTTTCGACAACGTGCGGGTGCCGAAGAAATACCTGATTGCCGGATCGGAGGCTTACGAGGCCATGCTGGAGATTACCCTGTCGGCCACCACGGCCCTGATGGGCACGCTTGGCATCGGCGTTGCCCGGGCGGCCTTCGAGGAGGCGCTGGTCTATGCCAAAAGCCGGGTTCAGGGCGGAAAACCCCTGGTCGAACACCAGGATGTCCAAAAGAAACTCTTCTCGATGTTCAGTAAGGTGGAACTGACCCGACAGATGAGCCGGGCGGCCCATCTCTACAACCAGAACACCTCCATTCCGGCAGAGGAGTATTCGGTCATCGCCAAGGTGTTCGGTTGCCAGTCCGCCTTTGAAGTGGCCAGCGAGGCCATTCAGATTTTCGGCGGCAACGGTCTGACCCAGGAGTACATTGTGGAAAAGCTCTTCCGGGATGCACGGTCCATGCTCATCGAGGACGGTTCCAATGACGTGCTGGCCATCGCGGCCGGCCACAAGGTGATCCAGAACTACCCCCGCCGGGACTGATCCGGCTGTCTCGTGGTAGCGTATTGCTGCCGGACAATCCGCGGCGGCCGGGATGAAGGCGCCGCCGCGGATGACTTTCACGCAAGCGACAAGCTAATCGTCTATCTAAATTAAACATTATGGATGCTCGTCGTTAGCTTTCGCTATCGGATTTTAGTAAAAAAATGAATAAAAACAATATTTTAATCTGATAACTAATATCTAAGAGCTAACGACTGGTCTGGGAGCAGCTATGTCAAATGTCTACATCCTCGGTCTCGGCATGATCCGGTTCAATAAATATCCGGACAGCAGTGTGCGGGAGATGGCCCACGAAGCCACAGATCTGGCCCTTGCGGATGCCGGCCTCGAGAAAAACGATCTGCAGGCCGTGTACTTCTCCAATACCTTTTGGGGTATGTTCTCCAACCAGCACTCCATCAAGGGGCAGGTGGTGATGCGCGCCATGGGCGTTGACCGGATCCCGGTGACCAATGTGGAGAATGCCTGCGCCGGGGCCTCCACGGCCCTTCACCTGGCATGCACCGGCATCCGGGCCGATATGTTCGATGTGGCCCTGGTGCTGGGCGCCGAGAAGATCACATCGCCTGACAAGGTCAAGTCCCTTAACGCCTACGCCGCCTGCATGGATGTGGAAAATTTCGACAGCCACATGAATATGCTGGTCGGTCTCAGTAAAGCATTCGACGTAAACCTCCCTGAAGGGCAAACCCCGCCCGGGGCCGGGCGGAGCGTCTTTATGGATGCGTATGCCACCTTTGCCCGCTGGCACATGGCCCGTTTCGGGTCCACCCAGCGCCAACTGGCCCTGATCGCTGCCAAGAATCACTTTCACGGCTCCCTGAACCCCCTGGCCCAATACCAGAAGGACATGACCCCGGAGCAGGTGCTGGCCGATGTGCCCGTCACCTACCCCCTCACCCGGTCCATGTGCGCGCCGGTGGGCGACGGGGCCGCGGCGGCCATCGTCTGTTCGGAGTCTTACCTTAAACAATTAACCGGCGCCCGACCCATCAGAATTCGTGCCTCGGTACTGGGAACGGGCACCGACCGGGACCTGGACGGCGAAGACATCGGCGAACGCTTGGCCGTACAGGCCTACCAGGCCGCCGGCGTGGGACCGAAGGACATCAGCCTGGCCGAACTCCACGACGCCACGGCCTACGGCGAACTGCACCAGACCGAAGCCATGGGCTTCTGTCCGGTGGGCGAGGGCGGCCCCTGGGCCGAAACCGGTGCCACCAAACTGGGCGGCAAGCAGCCGATCAACACCAGCGGCGGACTGGAGTGCCGCGGCCATCCCATCGGCGCTTCGGGACTGGCCCAGATCTACGAGATCGGCGTCCAGTTGCGCGGCGAGGCCGGCGCGCGCCAGGTGGAAGGCGCCCGGCTGGGCCTGGCGGAAAACGGCGGCGGCAATATCGGCGTGGAGGAAGCCGCCATGTGCATTCATATTCTAGAGAAATGAAGAAATC
>ENA-ORCT01000598-ORCT01000598.1-marine-metagenome-genome-assembly--contig:-NODE-598-length-16652-cov-3.373816_pt1 | contig 16652 bp, 16 predicted proteins | sample MGYA00248632_ERZ508511 | MGnify/ENA primary metagenome ERZ508511 (study PRJEB26182, sample SAMN06268839) | marine metagenome | isolation source: Tt an P1-techrep anaerobic enrichment on pine from sediment...
GACCGAGGCCGAGAAACGCCTTGCCGAGCGCGAGCGTTTCGTCAGCCTCGGACGGCTGTCCTCGTCGCTGGCGCATGAGATCAACAACCCGCTGGGCGGGCTTCTGAATACGGTCGACACGATCCGCACCTACGCCAACCGGCCGGAGGTGGTGGAGAAGTCCGTCGAACTGCTGGAGCGCGGCCTCGTTCATCTGAAGGACGTGAGCCAGGCCATCCTGGACGAGAACCGCCTCGACCGGGTCGGGCTTCCCTTGCGGCAGACGGATTTCGATGATCTGAAACTGCTTTTCGAGCCCGAGGCGGCACGCAAGGGGCAGAGCCTCGACTGGCAGGTTGAGGCAGATGCGACCGACCTGGCGACACTGCCGGCCGCGCCGGTGCGCCAGGTCGTTCTCAACCTGCTTCTGAACGCGTCCGCGGCGGCGCCTGAAGGGGGCCGGATCAGCCTGAGCGTCCGATCCCAGGACGGCGGGATCGAACTGACGATCACCGACGATGGGCGGGGCCTGAGCGCGCAGGACCTCGACCGCCTGATGTCCTCGGCGCCGGTCGCGCCGGGAGGCGGCGTGGGGTTGCGGCTTGTCCATGATCTTGTCGCCGGTCTCGAGGGGCGCATCCGGCATGCCAGGGAGGCCGGCCGGACCTCGCTGGCGGTGTTCCTGCCAAAGCGGGAGGCCGCATGACCCTGCAAGGGCGGCATATCGTGCTGGTCGAGGATGACGAGATCATGGGCGGATCCATCCACCAGCGGCTGGAACTGGAGGGCGCATCCGTCACCTGGGTCAAGCTGATGGGGCGCGGGTTGTCCGCGATCCGCACCCCGCGCCGGCCGGTCGACGGCGTGGTCTGCGACATCCGCCTGCCGGACGGCACGGGGGAGGAGCTCTACGAAGCGCTGTGCCGCACCACGACACCTCCGCCCTTCCTGTTCATCACCGGCCAGGGGGGCATCGACCAGGCGGTGCGCCTGCTTCGCGCGGGCGCGGCGGATTACGTCACCAAGCCCTTCGACATGGGCGGTTTCCTCGACCGGCTGGCGCTGATCCTGCGCCCCGAGGAGAATGTCGATCTGCCAGCTCAAACCGGCATTTCTGCGCCAGCGCGCCGGGTCGATGCGCTGGCCGCCGAATACGCCGCGGGCGACCACCCGGTCCTGATCCGGGGCGAAAAGGGCCTGGGCAAGGCGCGTCTGGCGCGCAGGATCCATGACCTTTCGGACCGTCGCGCTGCCCCCTTCATCGAGGTCAATGCGCATCGCAACGACCGGGCCGGGCCGGCGCTGAGCGGCGGCATCGCCGAGGTGGGCGAAGGGACCCTGCACATCAACGGGCTGGGAAGCCTTTCGCGGGCGTCGCAAGACCATCTGATCGAAGCCCTGGCCGCGGGCGCGCCGTTCCGGGCCATCGCGTCGGCCTGGCCGGACATCGACCAGCGCGTTGCGGCAGGGGAACTGAGAGCGGACCTTCTGTATCTGTTCAAGACGCATGAGGTTTTCATTCCGCCGCTCGCGGAGAGACCCGAAGATGCCGTCTGGCTGGCGAAGCAGTTCTTCGAGGCGCTGAACCGCCGGCGCGACGCGCCGCTCAAGGGCCTGTCCTCCCACGCCGAGAGCGCCATTCGCGCCCATGACTGGCCCGGCAATGGCCGGGAGCTTCGGGCGCGGCTGCTGCGGGCGGTCGAGGCCGCCCAGGGCGACTGGCTGTTCCCGTCCGACATCTTCCCTGAGCTGGGGGCGGAGCGCGACCGTTTCTCAACGCTGGCCGAGGCGCGCGAGGCCGCCGAACGGCAGCAGATCATCGCGGCGCTGGCCCGGACCGACGGCCATATCCTGGAGGCGGCGAAGCTTCTGAAAGTGTCGCGCACGACTCTGTGGGAAAAGATGCAGAAATTCGGCCTCTGACGACCGCCAGGAATGTTCGGATTTCCGAACGGCCGAAAAAATCATTTGAAATCAGTGAAAAGCCGCGGCGCGGCATCGCCCTCGTGCGCGTCGCGCGGCCGCCGTGCCGCCGTCTACCATGGTATGCGGAAAAGCAAGGGAGGGTTTTTCAATGAAATGCAATCGGCTGGTCGATGCGGGCCGCCGTCAGTTCCTGCGTGGCGGCCTGGTGGGTGCCGCAGGGGCTGCGGCGTCCACGGTGCTGCCTGCGCAACAGGCGCAGGCGCGGAGCCTCGCGCGGGTGGAGTATCCGCCGAACAGGCTCGCCAATGTCTCGGAGCTCGTGGTGAACGAGCCGATGGACATCGAATATCCCGACGCCGACAGCCCGGGCGTTCTGCTCAAGCTCGGCCAGGCGGTCGAGGGCGGCGTCGGGCCCGATGGCGATATCGTCGCCTATTCGGTGCTCTGCCCGCACAAGGGCTGGATGCTGAGCTACAACGGCGAGGACAAAACCTTCAACTGCCCCGGCCACCACTCACGCTTCGACGCCGAAGCGGGCGGTCAGCAGGTCTGGGGCCATGCCACCAACAACCTGCCGCAATTCGTCCTGCGGGTGGACGACAAGGGCGACATCTATGCCGAAGGGGTGGACGAGCTGATCTACGGCCGTCTGTCCAACGTGCTGTGAGGGGGAAGAGATCATGGCTTACAAAAGACAGATTGACCGGCTTCCGATCATCCCGGCGGATGCGAAGGAGCACAATGTAACCTGCCACTACTGCATCGTCGGCTGCGGCTACAAAGCCTACACCTGGCCGATGAACAAGCAGGGCGGCACCGCGCCCGGCGAGAACAAGTTCGGCGTGGATCTGAGCGAGCAGCAATATCAGGACACCGAGGCCTGGTACGCGCCCTCGATGTACAACATCGTCAAGCAGGACGGCAAAGACGTGCAGCTTGTGGTGAAGCCGGATGTGAACTGCGTGGTCAATTCCGGCCTCGGCTCGATCCGCGGGGCGCGGATGGCCGAAAACCGCCCCTCGGCGGTGACGGGGACGCAGCAGCAGCGCCTGTCGGACCCCAAGGTCTGGCGCAACGGCGTCTGGCAGCCCACGACCTGGGACGACGCGCTCGACCTCGTGGCGCGGGTGACGGCGCGGGTGGTGACCGAAGGCTCCGAGGATGATCTCGTGGTGTCGATGTTCGACCACGGCGGCTCGGCCGGCGGGTACGAGAACACCTGGGGCACCGGCAAGCTCTATTTCGAGAGCATGAAGATCAAGAACTGCCGGATCCACAACCGCCCGGCCTACAACTCCGAGGTCCATTCGACCCGGGACATGGGCATTGGCGAGCTGAACTACGCCTACAAGGATTACGGGCTGACCGACACGATCTTCATGGTCGGCGCGAATTCGATGGAGACGCAGACCAACCTCTATCTGAACCACATGGTGCCGGCGCTTCAGAACGGGGCCAGGTTCATCGCGGTGGACCCGCGGCGCACGCTGACGATCAGCGCGTCCGAGCAATATGCGGGCCAGGAGAACGTCCTGCATCTTGCGATCAACGAGGGCACGGACATGGCGCTCTTCAACGCCATCCTGACCCATATCGTCGACAACGGCTGGGTGGATGCCGAGTTCATCGCCAATTCCACCTTCCAGGGCGGCGAGGCGGTGGCCGAGGACGAGGCCCATCCGGCGGGGCTCGGCAGCCTCGACTACGCGATGGAAACCTGCCGCACCTCGGTCGAGGAAGCAGCGGAGATCTGCGGTGTTTCGGCCGCCGACATCGTCAAGGCGGCCGAATGGATCGCCAAGCCGCATGACGACGGCAGCCGCCGCAAATGCGTCACCGCCTATGAAAAGGGCATCATCTGGGGCAACGACAACTACCGCACCATCGGCGCCCTGGTGAACATCGCGCTCGCCACCGGCAATATCGGCCGCGAGGGCGGCGGGGTCTGCCGCCTGGGCGGGCACCAGGAGGGCTATTACCGCCCGTCGGATGCGCATGTGGGGCGCCCGGCCGAATATATCGACCAGTTCCTGATCCGGGGTCTGGGCGGTGTCCACCACATCTGGGCCTGCGACCACTACAAGACCACGCTGAACGCCTCCGAGTTCAAGCGGGTCCACAAGCGCCGCTCGGACATGGTGAAGGACGCCATCGACGCCGCCGCGGGCGGCACCCGGGAACAGGTGGTCGATGCCATCGTCGCCGCGATCAACGCGGGCGGGCTGTTCGTGGTGGACGTGGACATCATCCACAGCCAGATCGGCCAGAACGCCCATGTCATCCTGCCGGCCTGCGAAGCCAACGAGATGAACCTCACCTCGATGAACGGCGAGCGGCGGATGCGCCTGTCGGAGCGCTACATGGACCCGTTCGGCAATTCCCGGCCGGACTGCCTGATCGCGGCCGGCGTCGCTCAGCACATGGAGCGCGTGCTGCGCGAAATGGGCAACGACGCCTATGCCGACCAGTTCAAGGGCTATGACTGGCAGACCGAGGAAGACGCCTTCATGGACGGCTACAACCAGGGCAACCCGGAAGTGACCTATGACCGCCTGCGCGCCATGGGGAACAACGGGGTCCAGGAACCGGTCGTGGGCTACGAGAACGGCGAGCTGGTCGGGACCGAACGGCTCTATGCCGACGGCACCTTCGACCGGCACGGGCGCGACGACAAGAAGGCGCTGTTCTGTGCCGCCGGTTGGCGGGGCTGGCAGGCGCCGGGCAAGGCGCGCGAAAAGGCGGCCCACAAGTTCTGGATCAACAACGTCCGGGCCAACATCTTCTGGCAGAACCAGTTCCTGGATCAGGAAAACGACTTCATCCAGGACCGTTTCCCGCATCCCTTCGTCGAGATGAACCCCGACGACATGGTCGAACTGGGCCTGAACCCGGGCGACCTGCTGGAGATCGTCAACGACAATGGCGCGACCCAGGGCATGGCCTACCCGACAGCGACGGCCAAGCGCGGCCAGGTGGCGATGGTGTTCGGCTCTCCGGCCGGGAGCCAGGGCAATGTGGTCAACCCCGGCGTCAACGAGCTGGTGCTGCCCGACTACAAGCACTGCTGGGGCGACATCCGGAAGATTGCGAACGCAACGCCCGAGACGCGCGCCATTTCCTTCAAGTCCAAGGAAGTGGCACTCTGAGCACCGAAAGCCGCGCCCGCCCCGGAACCGGGGCGGGCGTTTGTTCCATGCGCAAGGGGGAGGGCGCCATGGCGCAGCCTGATTTTTGTTCCGCCGGAAAGACAGGGGCGACGCTGTCGGTCGATGCGGCGCGCCTGCGGACCATCGCCGCCGTGGCGCCGATGCGCGAAACGGAGGAACTGCCGCTCGGCCAGGCCCTTGGCCGCGTGCTGGCCGAGCCGCCTTGTGCGCGGGTCCACCTGCCCCCCTTCGACAACGCCGCGATGGACGGGTATGCCGTCTCAACCCGGGATCTCGCCGGGGAGGGCCCCTGGCGCCTTCCAGTCTCGGGCAGGATCGCGGCCGGCGACACCCGCGCCGTCACCCTTCGGCCCGGCACGGCGGCCCGGATCTTCACCGGCGCCCCGATCCCTTCGGGGGCAGATGCCGTCATCATGCAGGAGCGCGTGCGCCGCGACGGCGATTGGCTGATCGTTTCGGAGGCCCCGCGCGCATCGCTGAACATCCGCCGCCGCGGGGAAGACCAGCGCGCGGGCGAGCCCCCCCTGCCCTCCGGTCACCTCCTGACCGCGCCGCGCCTGGCCCTTCTGGCCGGAACCGGCATTCCCGGGGTCTCCGCCTTCCGCAGGCTGCGCGTGGGCCTGTTCTCGACGGGGAGCGAGCTGCGCGAGCCGGGATCGCCGCTGCGGCACGGCCAGATCTACAACTCCAACCGCGTGATGCTGCGCGCGCTGCTCGCGCAGCCCTGGATCGAGCTTACCGATTACGGCATCCTGCGCGATGACGCCGGCGCGATCCGCGCCGCCATCCGCCGCGCCGCCGAAGAGAACGACGTCGTGATTTCCTCGGGCGGCGTCTCGGCGGGCGAAGAGGATCATATCCTCGACGCCCTGCGCCGCGAAAACGCCGCGCTGGACGTTCTGAAAGTGGCGATCCGGCCGGGAAAACCGTTGACCGTGGGGCGGGTCGCCGGCGCGCTCTATGTGGGGCTTCCCGGAAATCCCTACGCCGCGGCGGTGACCTTTGGCCAGATCGCGCGGCCCGCGCTGCGCAAGGCCGCCGGGCTGACCGAAATGCCGGACACGTGGATCCCCGCCGTGGCCGGCTTCGACTACGACCGCAGGGCGGGCCGGCGGGAATATGTCCCCGTGACCTGGGATCAGAGGGATGCCATGGGCAGGCCCATCCTGCAGCGTCTCGGGCCCGGGGCCTCCGCCAGCCTCAGCCCGATCGCGGCGGCACGGGGCATCGCCGTCATCGACCCGGACATGCCGCGCGTCAGCGCGGGCCAGCCGCTGCGGGTGGAGCCGCTTCTCGAATGAACCCGATCCTGGCTGCGATCCACGCACGCAGATCCGTCAGCCCGCGCCGCCTGACGGGCCGCGCCCTGTCCGGCGAGGAGCTCGCCATCCTCGCGGAGGCCGCGGCGGCCGCGCCCGACCACGGCAATCTCGGGCCCCTGCGGCTCATCGCGGTGGCGCCCGAGGATCGCGCGGCGCTGGCCGAGGTCTTTGCCAGGGCCGCGCTCGAGGCGGACCCTGCGGCCTCGGACGAGGATCTCGACCGGGCCCGCGACCGCGCCCTGGCCGCCCCGACCCTCATTGCCATCGTCGCGCGCATTGCAGACAACCACCCGGCCGTGCCGGCCAGCGAGCAATGGATCTCGGCCGGCGCGGGCCTTCAGAATGTCCTGCTGGCGCTGGAAGCGTTGGGATACAAGGGAAAGGTGGTCAGCGGCCGGCGCGTCGCGAGCGTGGCGCTGCGATCGGCCTTCGGGCTCACCGAGGGGGCGCATCTTGTGGGCTTCGTCACGATCGGCGCGTTCGACGGAGACCCCAAGCCTGCGCGGCGCCGGGCGCCGGAAAGCGTTCTTTCGATCTGGCGGCGGCCGGAGGAGCGTTGACATGAGCGCAGCCGTTGCACGCCGCCGAAATCGGCGGTGGCGCCGGCCAGCGCAGGTTCCAGTGGCTGCTCTTGAGGGTCGCGCCGGCAGTGCGGGCATCTGGGCCATCGAAAAAACGAAGAGCGAGAGCGTTCGCAGCTGCGCGGCGCCTATGCACGGCGACGGCTTCGTTCACATCGTTGACCCAGAGGCGATCTTCACTGGCGACACCGTCCAAAGCGAAGGGTTTCCGGGCATGGGAGAACGGAGCCCGACCGGGGTTCGAAACCCTGCCTCTCCGCATGGTTTGCCAGATCGTTACATCGTCGCCCCCGGACAGTGGCGTTTGAACGCCTCATCTCCCTACGGCTATCCTCGGCCGGAATGGCCGCTATGCTGGACCGCAGAGCGGCAGGGCACCTGCCGGGCGCCGGCATGCGCGCCATCTCCGCAACCAAGCTGAAAGGCCGAAACCATGAGCACATTCGACGAAGACCTCTTCCTGAAGGGATTGGAGAAGCGCAAGGCAACCCTGGGCGACGAGTATGTGGAAAAGAACCTCGCCGCCGCCGATGACTTCACCCGCCCCTTTCAGGAAGCGATGACCGCCTGGTGCTGGGGATTCGGCTGGGGCGACGAGGTGATCGACGCCAAGACGCGCAGCATGATGAACCTCGCCATGATCGGCGCGCTGGGCAAGATGCACGAATGGGAGACCCATTGCCGCGGCGCGCTGAACAACGGCGTCACCCGCGACCAGATCCGCGCCATCATCCACGTGGTGGGCATCTATTGCGGCGTGCCGCAGGCGCTGGAATGTTTCCGCGTGGCCCGCAAAGTGCTCGACGAGGCCGGCTGACGGTCGGTCGCAGTTTCCCCCCGCCGGAAAGGATGTATATTCGCATCCGAATACGTCTCCACGATCATCGCCAGGGAGGAATTGATGACCGTTCTGAAACCCAGCCGCCGCGACCTGCTGAAGCTCGCCGCCGTGGCGCCTGCCTTCGCCCTGCCCGCGCCGCTCAGGGCCGCCACGCCGCTGACCGGCGCCAACCCGCCCTTCTTCCGGTTCAATATCGGTGAGATCGGGCTCACCGTGGTCTCTGACGGGCATCTGGGCCTGGGCACGGATGGGCTGGGCGTGAATGCCGACCCCGAAGAGGTCAAGGCCTTCCTCAAGGCGCATCGCCTGTCGACCGAGGAGCACTATTCGCACACCAACCACCTGGTGATCGAAACCGGCGAGGCGACCATCCTGGTGGATGTCGGCTCGGGCGACCGTTTCCTGCCCACCGCCGGGCGGCTGCTGGACAACCTGGCCGCGGCGGGCATCGACGGGGGCGACATCACCCATGTGGTGATCACCCACGCCCATCCCGATCACATCTGGGGCATCCGCGACGATTTCGACGAGCCGATCTTCCCCGATGCCGAATACATCATCGGCGCCACCGAATACGACCACTGGATGCAGGACGGCCTGGTGAACACGGTCCCCGCCGAGATGCAGCAATTCGTGGTGGGCGCGGTGAACTCGCTGACCGCGGACGGGCTGGAATGGACCATGGCGCAGGACGGGCACGAGGTCGCGCCGGGCGTCAGCCTGATCTTCACCCCGGGCCACACCCTTGGCCACATGTCGCTCAGGATCGAGAGCGAAGGCAAGCAACTGATCGCGCTGGGCGATTCCATGACCCACGCCTATATCTCGATGGAACAGCCGGGCTGGGTGTCGGGCTTCGACATGGATGGCGACATGACGGTGGAGACCCGCAAGCGCCTGCTGGACATGGCCGCCACCGACGAGATCGCGGTGATCGGCTATCACTTCCCCTTCCCCGGCGTGGGCCACGTGATGCGGGCCGGCGAGGCCTACCGCTTCGTCCCCGCGCTGTGGCGCTGGAGCTGATCGGCGCGACCCAACGCAGAGGGCCAATCAGCCCTCCAGCCTGCGCACGATGAGGAAACTGAGCCCGGCCATCGCCCCGGCGGTGGCCAGGCACAGCGGCAGCCCGCCCAGCTGATAGCTCAGCCCCGACAGAAGCGTTCCCAGCAGCCGCCCGGCGGCGTTGGACATGTAGTAGAAGCCCACATCCATCGTCACCCGCTCGGCCTGGGTGAAGGCCAGGATCAGGTAGGAATGGACCGAGCTGTTCACGGCAAAGACGAAGCCGAACAGCATCAGCCCCGCCACCAGCGTCAGCGTCAGCCAGTCCTGCGGCCCGCCCGCGGTCCAGGCCGCCGCGGCCAGCGCCAGCGGGATCAGGCTCAGGACACCGACCCACAGCGCCGCCAGACGCGCGATCCCGGACAGCGGCTTGCCCGCCGCGCCCAGCAGTTTCGGCGCCCAGGCCTGCACCGCCCCATAGGCGATGATCCACAGCGCCATGAAACTGCCGATCTGGAAAAACGCCGCGCGGTTGCCCGCCTCGGTCCCGTCCGAGAGCACGGCGTAGAAATAGATGGGGATGCCCACCACGAACCACACGTCGCGCGCCCCGAACAGGAACATCCGCGCCGCCGACAGCCGGTTGATGCGGGCGTCCTTGGAAAACACCTCGCGGAATTTCGCGCCCTTCCTGCCCCGCGGCAGCCCCGCGGGCATGAACAGCGCCACCCCCGCCAGGATCGCCGTCAGCACCGCGGCCATGGCGTAGACCGAGGCGGTGAAGCCCAGCACCCCCAGCAGCGCCGCGCCCAGCAGGAAGCCCAGCCCCTTCACCGCGTTTTTCGACCCCGTCAGCACCGCCACCCAGCGGAACAGCGCCCCCTCGCCCTCCGGCGCCAGCAGCTTGACCGCGGATTTCGAGGACATCTTGGCCAGGTCCTTGGCCACGCCCGAGGCCCCCTGCACCGCCATCACGAAGATGACCGAGCCCGTCACCGACCAGCCCGGATCGAGCTGCGCCAGCGCCACCAGCGCCGCGATCTGGAGGCCGAGGCCCGCGTAAAGGGTCGAGGTCAGCCCGAACCGCGCCGCGATCCAGCCCGCCGACAGGTTGGTCACCATGCCCATGAACTCATATAGCAGGAACAGCCAGGCGAGCTGGATGGGCGAGAAGCCCAGGCTGTGGAAATGCAGCAGCACCAGCATCCGCAGCGCGCCGTCCGACAGCATGAAGGCCCAGTAGGCCGCCGTCACCGCCGCATAGGCCGCCAGGCCGTCGGGTTTGCCCGTCGCGGCGGTCATAGCTGCGCGGCCACCATCCGGGTCACATCCGCCAGCCGGCAGCAATAGCCCCATTCATTGTCATACCAGGCGAAAACCTTCACCTGCGTGCCGTCCACCACCATGGTCGAGGGCGCATCCACGATCGAGCTGCGCGGGTCGTTGGTGTAGTCGCAGGAGACCAGCGGGCGCTCTTCATAGCCCAGGATCCCCTTCAGATCGCCTTCCGACGCCGCCTTGAACAGGGCGTTCACCTCCTCCACCGTGGTCGGACGGCCGACCTCGAACACGCAGTCGGTGAGCGAGGCGTTCAGGAGCGGCACCCGCACCGCGTGGCCGTTCAGCTTGCCCTTGAGCTCGGGGTAGATCAGCGTGATCGCGGTGGCCGAGCCCGTGGTGGTGGGGATCAGCGAATTCAGCGCCGAGCGCGCCCGGCGCAGGTCCTTCGCAGGCCGGTCAACGATGGTCTGGGTGTTGGTCACGTCATGGATCGTGGTCATCGAGCCGTGCACGATGCCCACCCCCTCCAGCAGCACCTTGACCACCGGCGCCAGGCAATTGGTGGTGCAGCTGGCGGCGGTGATAATGTCATGCTTATCAGGATCATAGAGATGCGAGTTCACGCCATAGACGAGGTTCAGGGCGCCACCGTCCTTAACCGGGGCGGAAACCACGACCTTCTTGACGCCCGCTGCGAAATAGGGGGCGATCTTGGCCTCGGCCTTGAATGCGCCGGTGCAATCGACCACCAGGTCGATGCCCATTTCCTTCAGCGGCAGGTCCTCGATCCGCTTCTCGGCGCGCATCTCCATGCGCTGACCGTTCACGGTGACCGAGCTGTCGTCATGGCTGATTTCGGCGGGCCAGCGGCCATGCACGGTGTCGAACTCGAACAAAAGCGCGTGCTGTTCCGGAGTCCCGGCGATGTCGTTCAGCAGCACGATCTCGCCCGGCAGGCCCTGGTCGAAAAAGGCGCGCAGCACCAATTTCCCCATGCGGCCCAATCCGTTGATGGCAATTCTTGTCATGGTACTCTCCTGCGAAAGGTTGCGGCGGCCGGCCCTCGGTCGCCGGCCAGTCCGTGAGCGGACGGCATCAGGTGTCGTCGAGCAGCCCGATCCGGTCGACCTGGGCCTGCAAGGCGAGCCGGTCGAGCTGATCGAAGGGCAGCGCCGCGAAGGCCTGCACGCGGCGGCGCATCTGGGCGTAGGTGGTGGCGAAGGCCAGCGATTTCTCGGCGTCGCTCCCCTCCACCTTCACCGGGTCGGGCAGGCCCCAATGGCCGGTGATGGGCTGGCCCGACCAGGGCGGGCATTCCTCATTCGCGGCCTGGTCGCAGACGGTGAAGACGAAATCCATCACCGGCGCGCCCTCTTGCTGGAACTCCGCGATGTTCTTGGCCCGCAGCCCCGAAACGTCGTGCCCGTTGCGCTCCAGCAGCTCCACGGCAAAGGGGTTGAGCTCGGAATAGGGTTTGGTTCCCGCGGAATAGGCGTTGAACTTCTCACCGCCGATCGAGCTCAGCAGCGCCTCTGCAAAGATCGAGCGGGCGGAATTGCCCGAGCAGATGAAGAGAACGTTGTATTTGCGGTCAGGCATCGGGGTCTCTCCGACTTTGGCAAGGGCTTGGGCGGTCAGCGGCGCGCAGAGGTCGGGACGCCCGCGGCAGCAGTCGGCGGCGAGGAAATCGATCAGCCCGCCCATCCGGGAAAGGTTGACGCTGTAGAACACCGACCGCCCCTGCCGCTGTGACGTGACCAGCCCCGCCCGCTCCAGCGCGCCGAGATAGACCGACAGCGTGTTCGCCTTCAGCTCCAGCGCCTCTGAGATTTCGCTGGGGCGCACGCCCTCGGGCGCTCGCCGGGCCAGCAGGCGGAACACGGAAAGCCGGCCCTCATGGGCCAGGGCGGAGAGAATCGTGGCGGCGTCATTCATTTCCATAATTCATGAATAATGGAACCGCTAACACATGACCAGCCCAAACCGGCCACACTCGCCAGTTTTCTGAAACCGGCCTGCGCCGCCTGCCCCATTTCTGCCCCATTCGCGTGCTGCGCTGTTGCAGACGGCGCCAGATGCATGGGCGCCGGGCCTGGGGGGCCAGGGCGGGCATGTCCCGCAGAAAGAGCAGAGCGATGGCACGACAGACCCCGGCCGCCCCGACGGCGGAAAACGGCAAGACCGCCCCGCGCGAGGCGCCGGCCTCGCCGCCGGCCCAGGAACAAAAACCGCAGACGGGAAAGCCGGTGCGGTTCACCGACTGGGCCAGCATCTAGCCTTTGCCCCTCCGCGCGCCCCGCGCTAGGCTGGGCGGGCAAGGAGGGCGGGCATGGCGACGCCGATTTCAACCATCCGCAATCTCGGCCCGGCGATGGAGGCCGCCTTCGCCCGCGCGGGCATCCATTCCGCCGAGGACCTGCGCGCCCTTGGCACCGACGCCGCCTATGCGCGGCTGCTGGAAACCGGCCACCGGCCGCATTTCATCGCCTATTACGTGATCGAGATGGGGCTGCAGGGCCGCCCCTGGAACGACTGCAAGGGGGCTGAGAAGGCCGCGCTGCGCAAACGCTTCGACGCGCTCAAGGCGGCCAAACACGACAAGGGCCGCTCCGATCTCGAAGCGGCCCTCGATCAGATCGGGGTCGTCGCGCGCCGCTAGGGCCGCGCGAATTTTCGTAGAAAATTCGATTAGCCGACCAGTTCCAGGCCCGAGAAGAAATAGGCGATCTCGACAGCCGCAGTGTCTTCGCCGTCCGAACCGTGGACCGAGTTCTCGCCGATCGACAGCGCGAATTCCTTGCGGATGGTGCCTTCGGCCGCCTCGGCCGGGTTGGTGGCGCCCATCACTTCGCGGTTCTTGGCGATGGCGTCTTCACCTTCCAGCACCTGCACCACGATCGGCTCGGAGGCCATGAATTCGCACAGCTCGTCGTAGAAGGGGCGCTCGGCATGCACGGCGTAGAAGACGCCGGCCTGCTCCTTGGTCAGCTTGATCCGCTTCTGCGCGATGATGCGCAGGCCGGCGGCCTCGAGCTTGGCGTTGATGGCGCCGGTCAGGTTGCGCTTGGTGGCGTCGGGTTTGATGATCGAGAAAGTGCGCTGAATGGCCATGTCGGTCTTTCCTTGCTTGGGCGGACCGGGCCCTTTGCCCGGCCTGTCGAAATCGCGGCCCTGCTAGCACGGGTCCGCGCGGTTGAAAAGCCGCGATTGACCCTGCCCGCGGCTTGGGGCAAGGCTCGGCCATGCTCAGGATCACCGACATCTCCTATTCGGTCGAGGGGCGCCCCCTGTTCGAGGGCGCCTCGGCCACGATTCCCACCGGCCACAAGGTCGGCCTCGTGGGCCGCAACGGCGCGGGCAAGACCACGCTTTTCCGCCTGATCCGGGGCGAGCTGGCGCTGGAGGGCGGCGAGATCGACCTGCCGCCGCGCGCCCGCATCGGCGGCGTCGCGCAGGAGGTGCCCTCCTCCGAGGTGTCGCTGATCGACACGGTTCTGGCCGCCGATACCGAGCGCGCGACGCTGATGGCCGAGGCCGAGACCGCCGAGGACCCGAACCGCATCGCCGAGATCCAGACAAGGCTCGCCGATATCGACGCCTGGTCGGCCGAGGCCCGCGCGGCCTCGATCCTCAAGGGGCTGGGCTTCGACGACGTGGATCAGCGCCGCCCCTGCTCGGATTTCTCGGGCGGCTGGCGGATGCGCGTGGCGCTGGCCGCCGTGCTGTTCTCGCAGCCCGACCTGCTGCTCCTGGACGAGCCCACCAACTATCTCGACCTCGAGGGCGCGCTGTGGCTTGAGAATTACCTCACGCGCTACCCCCACACCGTGCTGATCATCAGCCACGACCGGGGACTTCTGAACCGGGCGGTGGGCGCGATCCTGCATCTGGAGAACCGCAAGCTGACGCTCTGGCCCGGCAATTACGACGCCTTCGCCAGGGCCCGGGCCGAGCAGCGCGCCGTGCAGGCCGCGCAGGCCAGGAAGCAAGAGGCGCAGCGCGCCCATCTGCAAAGCTTCGTCGACCGGTTCAAGGCCAAGGCCACCAAGGCCAAGCAGGCGCAGAGCCGGGTGAAGATGCTGGAAAAGATGCAGCCCATCACCGCGCCCGAGGATGCCGCGCGCGTGGTCTTCACCTTCCCCGAACCCGAGGCGCTGTCGCCGCCGATCATCGCGGTTGAGGGCGCCTCCGTCGGCTATGACGGCAAGCCGGTGCTGACCCATCTGAACCTGCGCATCGACCAGGACGACCGGATCGCGCTGTTGGGCAAGAACGGCCAGGGCAAGTCGACGCTGTCAAAGCTGCTGTCGGGCCGCCTGCCCCTGATCGACGGGCGCATGACCGTGGCCTCGAAACTGCGCATCGGCTATTTCGCCCAGCACCAGGTGGACGAGCTGCATGCGGACGAGACCCCGCTGCAGCACATCCGGCGCGAACGGCCCGACGAGGCGCAGGCGAAGCTGCGCGCGCGGCTGGCGGGTTTCGGCCTCGGCGCCGATCAGGCCGAGACCGAGGTCGGGCGGCTCTCGGGCGGGCAGAAGGCGCGGCTGTCGCTGCTCCTGGCCACGCTCGACGCGCCGCATCTGCTGATCCTCGACGAGCCCACCAACCACCTGGACATCGAATCCCGCGAGGCGCTGGTCGAGGCGCTGACCGCCTATTCCGGCGCGGTGATCCTTGTGTCGCACGACATGCACCTGCTCAGCCTGGTGGCCGACCGGCTGTGGCTGGTCCAGAACGGCCGCGTCGCGCCCTTCGAGGAGGATCTGGAGGCCTATCGCCGCCTGCTGCTGGCCGCCGACAAGCCCGCCAGACCCGCAACCGCCGCCGCGCCCAAGCCCAGGCGCCCCGGCCGCGACGCGCTCCTCGCCCTGCGCGCCGAGGTGCGCAAATGCGAGGAACGGGTCGAGAAACTGGCCGAGATGCGCGACAGGCTGGATGCCAAGCTGGCCGATCCGTCCCTCTACGAGGGCGGCAAGGCCGACGAGATCGCCAAGTGGCAGAAGAAGCACGCCGAGGTGGTGGAGGCCGAGGAACGGGCCGAAGCTCTGTGGATGGATGCCCTGGAAAAGCTCGAATTGGCAGAGGTATAGGCAGTGGAGTTCACCTTCTACATCAGCGCCTTCGTCACGCTCTTCGTGGTGATCGACCCGATCGGTCTGGCGCCCCTCTTCGTGGCCATCACCCAGGGCATGGCGGCGCATGAGCGCCGCGCCATCGCGTTGCGGGCCTCTGGCGTGGCGATCGGGCTCCTGACGCTCTTCGGCCTTTTCGGCGAATCCGTGCTGGGCTTCGCGGGCATCTCCATGGCCGCCTTCCGCATCGCGGGCGGCATGCTGCTGTTCCTGACCGCGATGGAAATGCTGTTCGAGCGCCGCAGCAAGCGGCGCGAGGACCAGGCCGGGGACGACCGCCCCGACCCGTCGGTCTTTCCGCTGGCCACGCCCCTGATGGCCGGCCCCGGCGCCATGGCCAGCATGATCCTGCTGACCGGCGAGGTGCGCGGCACGCTTTCGGGCATGGCCGGGGTGCTGGGGGTGATGGTGGCGGTGATCGGCGTGGTGCTGCTGCTGTTTCTCGCCGCGGGGCTGCTGGAGCGTGCGCTGGGGCGCACCGGCATCAACGTGGTCACGCGGCTTCTGGGGATGCTGCTGGCGGCGCTGTCGGTCCAGTTCGTGCTGGATGGGCTGCGCGATTTCGGCCTTGCGCCGATGTGACACCTAAACATTTCCGGAATCGCGCCTACCTTTTCCCTCAGACGCGTTCCAGCCAGAGGGTGACATGGCAGGCGATCAGATCGGACAATTGGCTTACCTGGTGGTCCTGGCGGCGGCCATCGGCGGCTATTTCATCGCGGCCAACCGCCACCAGCTGGGCCGGGTCGCCCGGCACGGCGCTCTCTGGGGGCTGATCTTCGTGGGCGTGATCGCGGCAGCGGGCCTGTGGTCCGACATCCGCTCCACCGTCGTTCCGCGCCAGGCGGTCTTTGCCGAGGACCGCCGGATCGAGGTGCCGCGCGCCCCGGACGGCCATTATTACCTGACGCTGCAGATCAACGGCACGCCGGTGCGTTTCGTCGTCGATACCGGGGCCTCCGACCTGGTGCTGACCCGCAGGGATGCCGAGCGCGTAGGGCTCGACCACGCGCAGCTTTCCTATCTCGAGAACGCGCGCACCGCCAACGGGGTGGTGCAGACCGCCCGCGTGCGGCTGGGCGAGGTGCGCCTTGGCCCGGTGGTCGACGAGAACATGCGCGCCGTGGTCAATGGCGGCGAGATGGACACCTCCCTTCTGGGGATGAACTATCTCCAGCGCTATTCCCGGATGGAATTCACCGGCGACAGGCTGATCCTGACCCGCTGAGCGCGGCGCTCAGACCGTCCCTTCGGTCTCGATGTTGATCACCGCGCCGCAATGCTTGCAATGCACCGCGTCCACGTCGTGCAGCAGCAGCCCGCATTGCGGACAGGGCTGGCGCACCTTGGTGGGGCGGAACAGGACCTGCGCCAGCCGCAAGAACAGCGTGACCCCGAAGATCATCACCGCCACC
>ENA-ORCT01000599-ORCT01000599.1-marine-metagenome-genome-assembly--contig:-NODE-599-length-16649-cov-3.945631_pt1 | contig 16649 bp, 19 predicted proteins | sample MGYA00248632_ERZ508511 | MGnify/ENA primary metagenome ERZ508511 (study PRJEB26182, sample SAMN06268839) | marine metagenome | isolation source: Tt an P1-techrep anaerobic enrichment on pine from sediment...
GCTGACCGGCGCCAGGTCATTCTGGCGGGCCAGCACGAAGGCCAGCTTGCGGTCGTGCACCCGCGCCAGCCGCTCGCCGCTGGAGTCGTGCAGGGCATAGATCCGCTCCATCCCCTGCGCCTGCTCGCGCAGTTCCTCGGGCAGGTCTTCGGCCTTCACGGGGCGGACATAGACGATCTTGTCCTCGCCCCCGGGCAGGAAATCGTATTTCGTGTTCATCGCGTCTCCCCTCCTGTTCAGGCCCGCTTGATCTCGATGCGCTGAACCACGGCGTCGGGCAGCGCGCGCTCCAGATCGATATGCAGCAGGCCGTTCTCCATCTCGGCGCCGGCCACCTCCATGCCATCGGCCAGCACGAAGCTGCGCTGGAACTGCCGCGCGGCGATGCCGCGATGCAGGAACATGCGGTCTTCGTTGTCATCACGCTGGCGGCCACGGATCACCAGCTGGCGGTCCTCGACGGTGATCGACAGATCCTCCTCACGGAAGCCCGCCACGGCGAGGGTGATGCGATAGCCCCGCTCGCTGGTCTGTTCGATGTTGAAGGGCGGATAGCCCTCGTTCCCGGATTTCGCTGTCCGTTCCACGAGGCGCTCAAGCTGCTCGAATCCCAGCAGAAAGGGATGCGAGCCGAGGGTCAGTTTCGTCATGTCTCAAGTCCTTGCATCAAGCGACCTGTAGGTGTTGGGCCCCTCGAAACAGGCGGCCTTCGGAAAATATGGGGCGATGGCCCGCGGGCCGCAAGGGCGCAGCTTCCCGCAAGCCCCCAAAAACGCTATCTTGTTCTCCTCCCCCCACTGGCGCCGACTCACCCTGGGAGTGCCCGATGAACATCCCGAACGAAATGAACAGCGAAGAGGTCCTTCGCGTGAAGCTCGAGGTGCTGCGCCGCGAGCATCGCGATCTCGACGATGCCATCCGCGCGCTCGAGGCCCAGGGCGGCGTCGCCTGCCAGTTCACCGTGAAGCGCCTGAAAAAGCAGAAACTGTCCCTCAAGGACCGGATCGCCGCGATCGAGGACCGTCTGACCCCCGATATCATTGCGTAAGCGGGCCATCTGGCTATAGTGCCGCTTCCTGAAAGCGAGAGGCGGGGCAGCGATGAGCGACGTGAAAGTGGGCATCATCATGGGCAGCCAGTCGGACTGGCCCACGATGAAGGGAGCCGCGGAGATTCTGGACGAACTGGGCGTGCCTTACGAGGCAAAGATCGTCTCGGCCCACCGCACCCCCGACCGCCTGTGGAGCTATGGCAAGACGGCCGTCGAACGCGGGCTGCAGGTGATCATCGCCGGCGCCGGCGGGGCGGCGCATCTGCCGGGCATGATGGCCAGCAAGACCCGCGTGCCGGTGATCGGCGTTCCGGTGCAGACCCGCGCGCTGTCGGGGGTCGATTCGCTTTATTCCATCGTGCAGATGCCCAAGGGCTTTCCGGTGGCCACCATGGCCATCGGCGCGGCCGGCGCGGCCAATGCCGGGCTGATGGCCGCGGGCATCCTGGCGCTGAACGACCCCGAACTGGCCCGGCGCCTGGACGCCTGGCGCGAGGCGCTGTCGGCCTCGATCCCCGAGGAGCCTTCCGATGAGTGACCCCCTCGCACCCGGCGCGGTGATCGGCATCCTGGGCGGCGGCCAGCTGGGCCGCATGCTGTCGATGGCCGCGGCGCGGCTGGGCTTCCGCTGCCATATCTATGAGCCCGGCGCCAACCCGCCCGCAGGCCATGTGGCCGAAAGCGTGACCACCGCGCCTTACGAGGACGAAACCGCGCTGCGCGCCTTCGCCGCCGGGGTGGACGTGATCACCTACGAGTTCGAGAACATCCCCACCTCGGCGCTGGACCTGCTGGAGCGGCACCGCCCCATCCGCCCCGGCCGCCGCGCGCTGGCCGTCAGCCAGGACCGGCTGGTGGAAAAGGCCTTCCTGTCGGATCTGGGCCTGATGACCGCGCCCTTCGCCGCCGTCGACGACGCGGTCGACCTTGCCGAGGCCATCGAGGAGATCGGCACGCCTGCCATCCTGAAGACCCGCCGCTTCGGCTATGACGGCAAGGGCCAGGCGCGGATCATGACGCCCGACGACGCCGGGCAGGCGCTGAACGATATGGCAGGCGCCCCCGCGATCCTCGAAGGTTTCGTGGCGTTCAGCCACGAGATCTCGGTCATCGCCGCGCGCGGGCTGAACGGCGAGATCGCCTGTTTCGACCCCGGCGAGAACGTCCACAAGGACGGCATCCTGCACACCACCACCGTGCCCGCCCGTCTGACCCAGGCGCAGCGCACCGACGCTGTGCTGCTGGCGGGCAAGATCCTGAACGCGCTCGATTATGTCGGCGTGATGGGGGTGGAGCTGTTCGTCACCCCGCAGGGCCTGCTGGTCAACGAGATCGCGCCGCGGGTCCACAACTCGGGCCACTGGACGCAGGATGGCTGCATGATCGACCAGTTCGAGCAGCATATCCGCGCCGTGGCGGGCTGGCCGCTGGGCGACGGGCAGCGGCACTCGGACATGGAGATGCTGAACCTGATCGGCAGTGATGTGGACAAGGTGCCGGAACTGGCGAAGGACAGCGCCAACGCCATCCACCTCTATGGCAAGGCCGAGGTCAAGGCCGGCCGCAAGATGGGCCATGTGAACCGCCGCCTCGGCCCGGCGGGCTGACGGCGGCGGCGCCCCCCTTCACGATCCGGAGGAGCGGATCGCGGGACGGGGCCGCTTGAGCACCCCCAGCGCGACCCCGCCCAGGACCAGGGCGGAGGCCAGCAGCGCGCGGGCCGTCAGCTCTTCGCCCAGCAGCAACGCGCCCGCCGCCATCGCCAGCACCGGCACCGAAAGCTGCGCCACCGCCGCGACGGAGGCCCCGAGCCGCGGCAGCAGGCTGTACCACAGGGCGTAGCCCAGCCCCGAGGTGACCGCGCCCGAGGTCACGGCAAGCAGGATGCCCTCGGCCTCTGCCGCTGCCGCGTCCGGCAGAACCGCGGCCAGCAGCACAGCCAGCGGCAGCGCATAGAGGAAATTCGCCCCCGTGGCCTGCAGCGGGTCGGCCACGCCCCGCCCGATCAGCGAATAGACGCCCCATCCCACCGCCGCCAGCGCCATCAGCAGGGCGCCGAGCGCGGGCGGCGCGCCGGTGCCCGCCGGCCAGAACAGCAGCGCCAGCCCGCCGAAGGCCAGCCCCGCCCCGGCCCAGCGGCGCGGCGGCAGCGGCTCGCGCGCGGCCCGCGCCCCGAGGAACATGGTGATCTGCACCCCGCCGAACAGGATCAGCGCGCCCAGGCCCGCGTCGAGGGCCAGATAGGCATAGGAAAAGCCCAGCATGTAAGCCGCCAGCCCCGCCACCGCGCCGGGATGCGGCGCGCCGGGGCGCGGCAGGCGGCGGTCGCGCAGGGCCAGCAGCAGCCCCAGCATCGCCACCCCCGCCCCCAGCCGCAGCGCGGCGAAGGCCCCGGGCCCGATCGCCCCCTCGGCCAGCGCGGCGCGGTTGAGAATCGAGTTCGCGGCAAAGGCCGCCATGGTCAGGGCAGTCAGCAGAAACAGGCGCATGCAACAGGCTACCCCGTCCGGCATTCCCGCGCCAGACAAGGCGGCCGCGCCTCAATCGAGGAAGCGCTCTGCGACCGCCCCCGAAAGATAGGAGATGCGCCCGCCGCTGATCGTGGCGCCCACCCGGCCGCTCTGCCGCTCCAGCACCACCAGGTCGGCGCGTTTTCCCGGCTCCAGCGTGCCGCGGTCATCGAGGCCCATCAGCCGGGCCGGGCGGCTGGAGACCAGCGCCCAGGCCTCGGCCAGCCCGGCCTGCGCGGCAAGGGCCAGCGCGGCCTGGCGCGGCGCGGGATAGTGGTAGTCGGAGACCAGCGCATCGCAGGCACCCTGCGCCACCAGTCCGGCCGCGCCGACCTTGCCCGAATGCGAGCCGCCGCGCACCACGTTGGGGGCGCCCAGGATCACCCTGTCCCCCGCCGCGCAGGCGGCCTGCGCGGCCTCGGCGGTTTCGGGGAACTCGGCGATGGTCACGCCCATGGCGCGGTAGGCGGCGCGCGCCTCGGGCGTGACGTCGTCATGGCTGCCCATCCGCACGCCGCGCGCGGCCAGCCGCCCGGCCAGTCCGGCCAGCGCCCCCGGCACCTCGCCGGAGCGCTCATGCAGCCCCTGCATCAGCGCCATATGCGCCTCGGGGCTGCGGCCGCTTTTCAGGGCCTGCCCGGTCAGCCGCGGCGGGCGCCTGCCGGCGGCCAGCGCCGCGTGCGGCAGGTGGTCGTTGAACACGACATAGGAGATGCCGGCCCGGTCGATCAGCGCCTCGGCGCGGGGGTAGTCGTCCAGCAGGTGGGTCTCCAGCCGCAGCTGAAGCTGCATGTCGCTCAGCAGCCGCGGACGGGCGGTCGCCAGGGCCTCTGCCAGGCCTTCGGCGAAATCGGGGCCGCGCATCCCCCCCTCCCAGGAGAAGAACTGCGCCAGCACGGCGGTGGTGATGCCGTTGGCGGCAAGTTCGGCATCCAGCGCGGCCAGCCCCTCGCCCAGATCGCGCATCGCGCCGCGCCGCGGGGCGAGGTGGCGCTCGAACCCGTCGCCATGCAGGTCGACGATGCCCGGCAGCACCACGCAGCCCGACAGGTTCACCGCGCGGCCCGCGGGTGCGGATGCGATCCGCCCGGCCTCGATGGCCAGCATGGCGCGGGTCAGGCCGGCGGGGGTCAGAATCTCGGCATTGGTCAGGGTAAGGCTCAGCATGAGCCGCTTGTGCCACGGCGGCCGGAGGAAGGGAAGCGTGCGGCCGGCGCAGCGCGCAAGAGGCGGCCGCCCGCTCCGCGGCGCGGCGCATCCAAGCCGGCTGTCGGCCCCCGGCCCAACGGCGCAGTCAGCCCCTCGCGCCCGTCCCTGCGGCTCACGCCTGCGCCGCGCGGGGCGTCACGCGGTGAAGAAAGCCGGGCGGAACATCCGCATGACCAGCCCGCCCGCACCCGCCAGTCCAAGGGCAAAGACGAACAGCCAGCCCAGAAACGGCACCAGGCCGATCAGCCCCGCGACAACCGCCCCCACCGCGCCGGCAAGCGCACGGTCGGCCAGGCTGGCCGGTTCGGCCCGCCCCACGGCCATGAGCAGCCCCACGCCAAAGGCGTAAACGGCGATGAAATAGCCGATCACGCCAAACAGGAAGGCCAGGATCAACACCGCCGGGGTCAGCACCATGCCGATCAGCGTCATGGCCAGCAGAATGGCCGCGCCGGTGATCGTCGACAGGCCGAGAAAGCCGAACCAGAGCGAGCGCAAAGGCGCCGACAACAGACGCCGGCGCATTTCGGCCAGGGGTCCGGGCAGCACGGCCGCGATCAGCGCCACCAGGGCCGCGGTCACCGCCACCCCGGTCAGAGCGCGCCAAAGCACCTGCCACCAGCTGATGCCGGCCACGGGGCGCAGGTCGCGCGGCCAGCCCTCCATCTCCCGGCGCGTGATGCGGTCTTCGGGGAGGACATGGGGCGGAACCTCGATCTCGCCCGGTGCCTCGCTCACAAGGGTGAGCGTACCGTCGATCCGCGCCTCCGGCCCGAACTCGACCTGCCGCGCGGAGAGCTGAACATCGCCGCCGATGACATTCTCCAGCCGGAGGATGTCGCCGGCCAGCAAGGCGGTGCCGGCAACCGGGCCGGCGATGGTCAGGTTCGCCCCGGACGCCCGCAGATCACCGCCCACCGCATCGCGGATTTCCACCGAATAACCCGACAGGTTCGCATCTCCGGCCAGCCTGCCGCGCAGGACCACGTCCATTCCCGCGGCGTAGAGGTCGCGGTCTATGCTCTGCCCGATCTCCACCCTGCGGCCCGCCAGATGGGCCGAGCCGGAAATCGCGGCCTCGACCCGGACGGTCTCGCCGGCCATGAACAGGTCGTCGGCCCCTTCGTCGCTGTGAACGACCGTCGATCCGGCCATATAGGCGTCCTGCCCGAGGCGGAAGGTTTCGACCTCTTCGGCATGGGCGAGGACAGCAGAGAGGGAAAAGCACAAGGTGAGAAATAGGCGGGTCATGGAAACGATCCCTTCTGATGCTTGAAACGGGATCAGGGTAACCGCGAATCGCCCTTCCTGCCCACAGGACAAAAAAAGGGCCCGCCTGAGCGGGCCCTTTCCTGTTCCGAAGGCAGGGGCGATTACATCATGCCGCCCATGCCGCCCATGCCGCCCATGTCGGGCATGCCGCCGCCGGCTGCGCCCTTCGGCTCGGGCTTATCGGCGACCATGGCCTCGGTGGTGATCAGCAGGCCGGCGACCGAAGCGGCGTCTTCCAGCGCGGTGCGGGTCACCTTGGCCGGGTCGATCACGCCGAAGGAGAACATGTCGCCATATTCCTCGGTCTGAGCGTTGAAGCCAAAGTTGACGTCCGAGCTTTCGCGGACCTTGCCGGCCACGACGGCGCCGTCGACACCGGCGTTCTCGGCGATCTGGCGCAGCGGGGCCTCCAGCGCGCGGCGCACGATGGCGATGCCGGCGTCCTGATCGGCGTTGGCGCCTTTCAGGCCTTCCAGCGCCTTGCCGCCCTGCACCAGGGCAACACCGCCGCCCACGATCACGCCTTCCTGCACGGCTGCGCGGGTGGCGTTCAGGGCGTCATCGACGCGGTCCTTGCGCTCTTTCACTTCGACCTCGGTCATGCCGCCGACGCGGATGACGGCCACACCGCCGGCGAGCTTCGCCACGCGTTCCTGCAGCTTCTCGCGGTCGTAGTCCGAGGTGGTTTCCTCGATCTGGGTGCGGATCTGGGCGACGCGCGCCTCGATCTCGGCCTTCTCGCCGGCACCGTCGACGATGGTGGTCTCGTCCTTGGTGATCTGGACCTTCTTGGCGGTGCCCAGCATGTCCATGGTGACGCTTTCCAGCTTCATGCCCAGGTCTTCGCTGATCACCTGACCGCCGGTCAGGATGGCGATGTCCTGCAGCATGGCCTTGCGGCGGTCACCGAAGCCCGGAGCCTTGACGGCGGCGATCTTCAGGCCACCGCGCAGCTTGTTGACCACCAGGGTGGCCAGCGCCTCGCCTTCCACGTCCTCGGCGATGATCAGCAGCGGCTTTTGCGACTGGATCACGGCCTCGAGCAGCGGCACCATTGGCTGCAGCGACGAGAGCTTCTTCTCGTGCAGCAGGATCATGCAGTCTTCCAGCTCGGCGACCATCTTGTCGGGGTTGGTCACGAAATAGGGCGACAGGTAGCCGCGGTCGAACTGCATGCCTTCGACGACCTCGACCTCGGTGTCCATGCCCTTGTTCTCTTCGACGGTGATCACACCCTCGTTGCCGACCTTCTGCATCGCGTCGGCAATGAAGCGGCCAATCTGGACTTCGCCGTTGGCCGAGATGGTGCCGACCTGCGCGACCTCGTCGCTGTCCTTCACTTCGCGGGCCGCGGCCTTGATGGCGTCGACGACGCTGTCGGTGGCCAGGTCGATGCCGCGCTTCAGGTCCATCGGGTTCAGCCCGGCGGCAACCTGCTTGAGGCCTTCCTTGACGATGGCCTGGGCCAGAACGGTGGCGGTGGTGGTGCCGTCGCCGGCCTCGTCATTGGTGCGCGAGGCGACTTCCTTCACCATCTGCGCGCCCATGTTCTCGAACTTGTCCTCGAGCTCGATTTCCTTGGCGACCGACACACCGTCCTTGGTGATGCGGGGCGCGCCGAAGGATTTCTCGATGACGACGTTGCGGCCCTTGGGGCCCAGGGTGACCTTCACCGCATCGGCGAGGATGTTCACGCCTTTCAGCATGCGGTTGCGGGCATCGGTGTCGAACTTGACGTCCTTAGCAGCCATTTTGCTTGCTCCTGAATCTTCTGTGTCTGGAAAGGGATTGCGACGGGCTTAGGCGATGATGCCCAGGATGTCGCTTTCCTTCATGATCAGCAGTTCCTTGCCGTCGACGGTGACCTCGGTCCCCGACCATTTGCCGAACAGGATCTTGTCGCCTTCCTTGACGTCCATCGCGATGCGCGCACCGCTTTCGTCCTTGGCACCGGCGCCCACGGCGACCACGATGCCTTCGGCAGGCTTTTCTTTGGCGCTGTCGGGGATGATCAGACCACCGGCGGTTTTCTCGTCGCTTTCGACGCGTTCGACCAGAACCCGGTCGTGCAGCGGAGTAAATGCCATTTCGGAACGCTCCTTCGTTCGAGGTTTTGCGTGACTGTTAGCACTCACCTCCTTGGAGTGCTAATGCGCCGTAGCTAGGCAAGCCGGGCGGGGGAGTCAACTGCCCGATGCACGAAATTTCCAACTCCTTCCGAAGGCGCCCGGGACTTCGGCGCCTCCGCCCGACCACAGCGCCGGCCTCCCCCGCCTTGGGGCGGGGCGCGGGCCGGGCGATGCCGCAATGCAGCAATTCCTCGCTGCGCGCGGCAGAGCCCGGGTGACAAGCGCATCCCGCGCGCCTATAAGGGCCGCGATTTTCGCAGCTTGAGACGGACCATCCCATGACCATCAAAGTTTTCGGCCACAAATCCCCCGACACCGATTCCACCGGCTCGCCGCTGATCTGGGCGTGGTACCTGTCCGAGATCAAGGGCACCCCGGCCGAGGCCAAGCTGCTGGGCGAGCCCAACACCGAAGCCAAGTTCGTGCTGGAACGCTGGGGCTTCGAGCAGCCCGAGATCATTGCCGACGTCACCGCCGAAGATGACGTGGTGATCGTGGACACCAACAACGTGGCCGAACTGCCCGCCTCGATCAACGACGCCAATGTACAGACGGTGATCGACCACCACCTGCTGCAGGGCGGCCTGAAAACCAAATCGCCGATCGAGATCACCATCCGCCCGGTCGCCTGCACCGCCACCATCATGTACGACCTGATGGGCGACGATGCCGCCAAGATGCCCGAGAACATCAAGGGCGCGATGCTGAGCTGCATCCTGTCCGACACGCTGGAATTCCGCTCGCCCACCACCACCGACGCGGACCGCGCCGTGGCCGAGACGCTGGCCGGCGAGCTGGGCATCGACATCGCCGGCTACGCCGCCGAGATGTTCGCGGCGAAATCCGATGTCTCGGCCTTCTCGGATGCCGAGCTGCTGCGGATGGATTCCAAGGAATACGAGGTCGACGGCACCAAGTTCCGCGTCAGCGTTCTGGAAACCACCTCGCCCGCGACCGTTCTGGCGCGCAAGGACAGCCTGATGGACAGCATGGTCACGGTGGCCGAGGAAGACGGCGTCGATCAGGTCCTGCTGTTCATCGTCGACATCCTGAACGAGGAATCGACGCTGCTGGTGCCCAACGAGATGGTCAAGGACGTGGCGTCCAAGTCCTTCGGCGCCGAGGTGACGGGCGACACGGTGGTTCTGCCCGGCGTGGTCAGCCGGAAAAAGCAGATCATCCCGAACCTGAAGGTCTGATCCGCCCGACAACCGAAGATGCCAAAGGCGCCCCCAGCGGGCGCCTTTTTTCTTGGGCGTGCGGTCCGAGCGGCACATGGCCTTCAGAAAGCATCTTTTTAGAACGAAGGGCGGCGCCCGTCCCCGGGGCGCAAGGTGACCGCCCGTCGCTCGCCTCGCCCGCGTTGCAGCCTCAGCGGAACCGCCCGCCCTTCTCGATCACCTCGATCTGGTATCCGTCGGGGTCCGCCACGAAGAAAAACTTCGCCAGCAGGCTGCCGCCCGGCGAGAACTCGACGATATCGCGCGGCGCGGCCCCAGCCGCCCTTGCGGCGGCATGGAACGGCTCCAGCTCGTCCACCACGAAGGCAATGTGGCCATAGCCGCCGCCCAGATCGTAGGGCTCTTGCCGGCCCTTGTTCACCGTCAGCTCCAACTCGAATTCCGAGCCCTCGCCGCGCAGGTAGATCAGGGTGAACGTGTCGAATTCCAGCCGCTCGGCCACGGACATGCCGAAGACGGATTCGTAAAAGGCCAGCGAGCGTTCCTCGTCCAGCACGCGGATCATCGAATGGATGGGTTTCGCCATGGGGTATCCTTGCCTTTGGCGCCGTTGCGCGCCTTTTCAATGAAGTGTTATGAGCGCGGTGATAGCCGCCCGAAGGACCCATTTCCATGACCCGTATCATCGACTCCCTCGCCGAGGTCTCCTCGCAATATGACGCGCTGTTCGTCGATCTGTGGGGCTGCGTGCACAATGGCCACGCGGCCTATGGCGAGGCGGTGGCCGCGCTGCAGGACTACCGCCGGGCGGGCGGCATCGTGGTGCTGCTGACCAACGCGCCGCGTCACCGCGCCAGCGTGGCCAGGCAGCTCGAAAAACTGGGCGTGCCTCAGGATGCGTACGACACCATCACCACCTCGGGCGACAGCGCGCGCGCGGCGATGTACCAGGGCGTGGTGGGACAGAAGGTCTATTTCATCGGCGAGCCGCACGACCTGAGCTTTTTCGACCCGCTGCACATCATCAAGGACCCGGTGGAGATCACCCGCGTGCCGCTGGACGAGGCCGAGGGCATCGTCTGCACCGGCCCCTTCGACCCCCATGCAGACCCGGCGGTGATGCGGCCCGAGTTCCTGCTGGCCAAGCAAAAGGGGCTGAAGCTGCTCTGCGCCAATCCCGACATCGTGGTCGACCGCGGCGAGACGCGCGAATGGTGCGCCGGCGCGCTGGCCAAGCTCTATTCCGACATGGGCGGGGAATCGCTCTATTTCGGCAAGCCGCACCCGCCGATCTACGACCTCGCCCGCCGCCGGCTGGCCGAGATCGCCAGGGTGCCCGACGACCGCATCCTGTGCATCGGCGACGGTCTGCACACCGACGTGGCCGGCGCCCTGGGCGAGGATCTGGACGTGATCTTCATCACCGGCGGCCTCTCCGCGGCCGAGACCCGCACCGACCGCCAGCCCGACCCGGACGCGCTGAACGCCCTGCTGGAAAAGGAAAAGCTGTCGCCCACCTACGCCATCGGCTTCCTGCGCTGATCGCCGCCGCGCATCCTGCGCGAAACAAAATTGCGTCATTTTACCCCTTCAGGGGCGGAAAATTGCTTTCGCGATTGAACCGCCCCGCCGCTTCCCCTATGCTGCACTGCAACATCACGCCGAGGGGACGCCATGACAAAGGGGGAGCCCATGCTGGACAACCTGCCGCGCGGAACGATCTGCATCGAGGATATCGAGATCGGCATGCGCCGCCATATCCGCAAGGAAATCACCGACCGCGACATCGCGCTCTTCGCCGAGGTCTCGACCGACCACAACCCGGTGCACCTGGACGAGTCCTATGCGCAGGACACGATCTTCGAGGGGCGCATCGCGCATGGCATGCTGACCGCGGGGCTGATCTCGGCGGTGATCGGCGAGCAGCTGCCGGGCCACGGCACGATCTACATGAAGCAGTCGCTGACCTTCCTCGCCCCCGTGCGCCCCGGCGACGTGGTCTTCGCCGAGGTGGTGGTCAAGGATATCGAGCACGCCAGACGGCGGGTCGCCCTTGATTGTCACTGCATGGTGGGCGATACGGTCGTCCTGAAGGGCGAGGCGCTGGTTCTGGCGCCCAGCCGCAAGTTTGACTGACCGTGCCGGGCCCCGGCGCGCCGGGAGCCGATGAAGACCTACACCACATGGACGGACCTGCCCCCTGAAGATCGCGGCGCCAGCGCCGCGATTGGCAATTTCGACGGGGTGCATCGCGGCCACCAGGCGGTGATCGACATCGCCCGCACGCAAGCCGAGAAAACCGGCGTCCCCCTTGGCGTGGTCACCTTCGAGCCGCACCCGCGCGAGTTCTTCTCCCCCGGCGCGCCCCCTTTCCGGCTGATGAACGCCGAGGCGAAATCGAACCGGCTGGCCAAGCTGGGGGTGGATCGCCTCTACCAGCTGCCCTTCGGCGTCGCTCTGGCCGGTCTCAGCGCCGAGGCGTTCGCGCGCGACGTGATCGTCGACGGGCTGGGCCTGAGCCATGTGGTGGTGGGTGCCGATTTCTGTTTCGGCAAGGGCCGCAAGGGCACCGCGCAGGACCTGGTGCGCTTCGGCCAGGAGATGGGCTTCGGCGTGACCCTGGCCAAGCTCTTGGAGCATGGCAGCGGCGCGGTCTCCTCGACCGCCATCCGCAGCGCGCTGAGCGAGGGCCGCCCGCGCGACGCGGCGGCCATGCTGGGCCACTGGCACCGCATCGACGGCGCGGTGATCGGCGGCGACAAGCGCGGGCGCGAGCTGGGCTATCCCACCGCCAACATGTCCATCGCCGGGCTGCACCCGCCGCGCTTCGGCATCTACGCGGTTCTGGTGGACGTGATGGCGGGGCCGCACCAGGGCAGCTATCACGGCGCGGCCTCGGTCGGCGTGCGCCCGATGTTCGGGCAGAACGTCCCGAACTGCGAAACCTTCCTCTTCGACTTCGACGGCGACCTCTACGGCACCCACATCTCGGTCGCGCTGGTCGAGTTCCTGAGGCCGGAGGAGAAATTCGACAGCCTCGACGCCCTGATCGCCCAGATGGACGCCGACTGCGCCCAGGCGCGGGAGATCCTCGCCGCCCTCTGACCCCCCTTCCCTTTCCGCCGCAAAACGCTAGGCTCCGCCCCATGAAAGACCCCATCCAACGCGACGGGCTGCGCCCCCGGTTCTGGGAGCGCGTACCGCTGAAGAACCTCGCTCCCAAGGAGTGGGAGGCGCTGTGCGACGGCTGCGGCAAATGCTGCCTGAACAAGCTCGAGGACGAAGAGACCGGCGAGGTCGTCTTCACCCGCGTCGCCTGCCGCCTGCTGGATGACGAGACCTGCCGCTGCGCCCATTACGAGGTGCGCAAGCAGATCGTGCCCGAATGCGTGGTGCTGACGCCGAAGAACATCGGCGAGATCGCCTATTTCATGCCCGCCACCTGCGCCTACCGGCTGCTGCACGAGGGCAAGCCGCTCTATGACTGGCACCCGCTGATCTCGGGCGACCCGGAAAGCGTGCACGAGGCGGGCCAGTCGGTGCGCGGCTGGACGGTGCCCGAGTTCGACGTGCCGGTGGAAGACTGGGAAGACCACCTGATCGAAGAGGAGCTTTGACAGATGTATTTCGCCTCGGACAATTCCTCGCCCGTGCCGCCGCAGGTCATGGAGGCCGTGGCCCGCGCCAATGAGGGCTACGCCATGCCCTACGGCAACGACCCGATCATGGAGGGCGTGCGCGCGCGCATCCGCGAGGTTTTCGAGGCGCCCGAGGCCGCGGTCTACCTGGTGGCCACGGGCACGGCGGCCAACGCGCTGTCGCTGGCCTGCCTCTGCCCGCCCTGGGCCACGGTCTATTGCCACCACAACGCCCATATCGAAGAGGATGAATGCGCCGCGCCCGAGTTCTACACCGGCGGCGCCAAGCTGACCCTGCTGGAGGGGGCCGACGCCAAGATCGACCCCGCCTCGCTGAAAAAGGCCATTGCCTTCACCGCGCGGGCGGGCGTGCACAACGTGCAGAAAGGGGCGCTGTCGATCACCAACGCGACCGAGGCCGGCGCCGTCTACACCGCCCATGAGGTGGCCGAGCTCTGCGCCATCGCCAGGGACGCGGGCCTCCCCTGCCACATGGACGGCGCGCGCTTCGCCAATGCGCTGGTCAGCGCGGGCTGCAGCCCGGCCGAGATGACCTGGAAGGCCGGGATCGACGTGCTGTCCTTCGGCGGCACCAAGAACGGGCTGCTGGGGGTCGAGGCGGTGGTGATCTTCGATCCGGAGAAGGCCTGGGAGTTCGAGCTTCGGCGCAAGCGCGGCGGGCACCTGTTCTCGAAACACCGCTACCTGTCGGCCCAGATGGCCGCCTACCTGGAGGATGACCTGTGGCTGAAACTGGCGGGCCGGGCCAACGCCGCGGCTCAGCGCCTGTCGCAGGGGCTGCAGGAGGCGGGCGCCACGCTGGTCCACCCGACCCAGGCCAACGCGGTTTTCGCAAGCTGGCCGCGCGCAGGCCACATCCGTGCGCAGGAGGCCGGGGCCGCCTATTACTTCTGGCCCTTCGACCAGTCGCTCGACGGCCCGGGCGACGAGGCGCTTTCGGCCCGCATGGTCTGTTCCTGGTCCACGACCGAGGAAGATATCGAGACCTTCCTCGGCCTGATCCGCGGCTAAAGCTTGCCCTGGAGGTGCAGGTCCAGATCATCCAGCCGGTCCTGCCCCCAGAACCTCTCGTCGCCGACGATGTAGAAGGGCGTGCCGAACACGCCGCGGGTCACCGCCTCCTCTAGATTGGCGGCAAAGGTCTCGGCGCCCAGCAGCAGCCCGCTGGTGACAAGCTCGGGGTCGAAGCCGGCCGTCTCCAGGCAACCGCGGATCACCGCCTCGTCCGCCACGTCCTTTTCCTCGGCCCAGCAGGCGCGCAGGAGGCCATGCACCAGCGCGCCCATATCGCCGCCGCCCGCCGCCTGGGCCGCGATCACCGCATAGGACGAGGGCGCCGCGTTGGTGGGGAAATGGGCGGGCTTCAGGTTGATCGGCAGCCCCGCCTTGGCGGCCTGGCGGCGCATCTCCTGAAGCCTGTAGACCTGCCGGCATTCATGCCGCTGCCCCACCGGCGTGCCGCCGGTGCGCGTGAAAAGCGCAAGAATATCCACCGGCTTGTAGGTGATGGTCGCGCCGTTGCGCTGCGCGATCTGCTCCAGCCGGGTACCGGCGATGTAGACATAGGGGGAAATCGTCGAAAAATAGTAGTCGATCTGGGTCATCTGCGCCTCTCTCATCCCCACATGTGTTTGCAAACCTTGGGCCGGGTGGTAAGCGGTGTCAACGTCACGATTCTGTCATCCTCACCACTCTGCGGGGACTATCTGCCATGCCTTCCGTCACCGAACCGAAACTGATTGCGGGAAACGCCAACCGCCCGCTTGCCACCGCGATCGCCCGCCGCATGTCGCTGCACCGGGGCGTGAACGTGGGGTTGGTCGATGCCCGCGTGGAACGTTTCAATGACGGCGAGATTTTCGTCGAAGTGTTCGAGAACGTCCGCGGCGAGGACATGTTCATCATCCAGCCCACCTCGAACCCGGCCAATGACAACCTGATGGAGCTCCTGATCATCGCCGACGCGCTGCGGCGCTCCTCGGCGGCGCGGATCACCGCGGTGATCCCCTATTTCGGCTACGCGCGCCAGGACCGCCGCACCAAGGCGCGCACCCCGATCAGCGCCAAGCTGGTCGCCAACATGCTCACCGGGGCGGGGATCGAGCGGGTCCTGACCATGGATCTTCATGCCGCCCAGATTCAGGGCTTCTTCGACATCCCGGTGGACAACCTTTATGCCGCCCCCGTCTTCGCGCTGGATATCGAGCATCACTTCAACAAGACCCTGAACAAGATCACCGTGGTCTCGCCCGATGTGGGCGGGGTGGCCCGCGCCCGCGATCTGGCGACGCGCATCGGCTCGGGGCTGGCCATCGTCGACAAGCGCCGGGTGCGCCCCGGCGAGGTGGCCGAGATGACGGTCATCGGCGACGTCAAGGACCAGACCTGCATCATCGTCGACGACATCTGCGACACCGCCGGGACGCTCTGCAAGGCTGCCGATGTGCTGATCGAGAACGGCGCCAAGGAGGTGCATTCCTACATCACCCACGGCGTTCTGTCCGGCCCCGCGGTGGAGCGGATCACCAATTCGAAAATGAAATCCCTGGTGATCACCGATTCCATCCAGCCCACCGAGGCGGTGAAGGCGGCGCGGAACATCCGCATCGTGCCCACCGCGCCGATGTTCGCCCAGGCGATCATGAACATCTGGCACGGCACCTCGGTCTCGTCGCTGTTCGACCGCCAGACCCTGGCGCCGATCTACGAGGGCCTCTACACCGCGGGCAACTGAGCCGCCGCTCAGTCGACCTCCCAGTCATCCGGGTTCGGCAGCGCGCCGATGGCCGTCCAGTCGGCCCGGATGCGGGCCACCCTTGTGTCGCCCCAGGTGTTGAACACGATCTCGAACCCCTCGCGGGTGATGTTCTCGGCCCGGATCTCGGCCCGGGCATTGGCGTCATGGGCGATATCCCACAGCGAGATGCCCACCGTCACCGCCGGCTTGGCCCGGAACGGTTGCGAGAACCGCACCTCGCGCCGGATCGAGCGCGGGCCGGAGCCCGACCACATTTCTCCGCCATGCTCGAAATCCTGAAACAGCATGGCCGAGCCCTGATCGATGCCGATTTCGGTGGCGTTCAGATGCAGCATGTCCCCTGCCGTTTCCCTCCCTCGTCTCCCTTCGTGCCATAACAGCGCATTTCGGGCGCAAAGGGCAATGCCAAAGCAAAGGCCCCGGAACGTATCCGGGGCCTTCGAACATTCGGTATCCGCTGTGTGGCGCAGCCTTAGGGCAGTTCGGGCTCCAGCCCGATATGGCCGCCCATGGCCACCATGTCGGCCAGCATCTTGGCCGCCGCGTCGACGACATCCGGGTGCGCCGCCTTGTGCGCCTCATGCGCCTCGGCGACCCAGGCGTTGATCATCTCCTGCGTGACCTCCTCGACGGCATGGGCACGCTCGGCCAGGACGGTGGTGCCTTCGCCGGTGATCTCGGCGAAGCCGCCGGTCACCAGGTATTTGGCCTCACCTTCCGGGCCCTGCACCGTCAGCACGCCGGGACGCAGCGTCGTGATGGTCGGCGCATGCGCCGGCATCGCCGTCAGGTCGCCTTCGGCCCCCGGGATCTGGACCGCGGTGGCCTGAACGGAGGCAAGCCGCCGCTCAGGGGACACCAGGTCGAATTGCATGGTCTC
>ENA-ORCT01000600-ORCT01000600.1-marine-metagenome-genome-assembly--contig:-NODE-600-length-16631-cov-3.605594_pt1 | contig 16631 bp, 19 predicted proteins | sample MGYA00248632_ERZ508511 | MGnify/ENA primary metagenome ERZ508511 (study PRJEB26182, sample SAMN06268839) | marine metagenome | isolation source: Tt an P1-techrep anaerobic enrichment on pine from sediment...
GAAATTGCGCGAATGCCTAGTCCCTTGCGGCCCGTCGCGCAAGTGTGCCGCAGTGCGGCGACGGTCGCGGAGCGGGTTCCGCAGCGCGGCGATTTACTCTAAGCCGGGAGAAAATGTCGCATTTTCAGGGGGCAGGATGCTGAGCTTCGACCTGACGTTTTTTGCGCTGGCGATCCCGGCGGTGGTGTTCGCGGGCATCTCCAAGGGGGGCTTTGGCTCGGGCGCGGCCTTTGCGGCGACCCCGATTCTGGCGCTGGTGCTGGAGCCCGCGGCGGCGCTGGGACTGATGCTGCCGCTGTTGATGCTGGTCGATCTGGCGACGCTGGGACCCTATTGGCGACAATGGGATACGCCCACCGCGCGGCGGCTGATCCTGGGTGCGGTGCCCGGTGTGGCGCTGGGTGCGATGCTCTACCGGATGGCCGACCCCGATCTCTTTCGCCTGCTGATCGGCTCCATCGCGATCGCCTTCGTCGGGTGGCAGATGGCGGTGCGGCTGCGGCTGGTGCGGTTCCGCGCGCGGCCCTTCCCGCCGGCGGCGGGCGGGCTGGCCGGGATGACCGCCGGGTTTACCAGTTTCATCAGCCATGCGGGTGGGCCGCCGGTCGCGGTCTACATGCTGGCGCAGGGGCTGGGGAAGACCGCCTTCCAGGCCACGACGGTACTGACCTTCTGGGTGATCAACATCCTGAAATTCGGGCCCTATGCCTTCATGGGGATCTTCACCTGGGACACGGCCAAGGCCGACCTGATGCTGGCGCCCTTTGCCCTGATCGGGGCCTGGCTGGGGGTGCGCGCGCACCGGCTGGTGCCCGAGCGGCTGTTCTTTGCCATCACCTATGTGCTGCTGGTGCTGACCGGATCCAAACTGATCTGGGACGCGCTGAGTTGAACGGTTTTTCTGCGTTGCGGCAAATCAGGGGTTGCGCAATCGTTCGTAACTGTGATGTTTTGCGCAACAAAATTGCGGAGTGAGGAATCATGGACATTGTCGCGCGGCCCTATCGCTCGGTTCTCTATATCCCCGGCTCGAAGGAGCGGGCGCTGGAAAAGGCCAAGGGCCTGCCCGTGGATGCCATCATCTTCGACCTCGAGGACGCCGTCGCGGTGGAAGAAAAACCCGCCGCCCGCGCCCTGCTGGCCGAGACGCTGAAATCGGGCGGCTATGGCCGGCGGGCCAGGATCGTGCGCATCAACGGGCTGGAGACCGGCTGGGGCCGCGATGACATCGCCGGTTTCGTGGGGGCGGATGTCGACGCCATCCTGATCCCCAAGGTGAACGGCGCGGCGGATGTGCAGGCGGTGGCCGACCTGATCCCCGATGTCGACCTCTGGGCGATGATGGAGACCCCGCGCGGCATGCTGAACGCCGCCGAGATCGCGGCGCATCCGCGGATGAAGGGCTTCGTCATGGGCACCAACGACCTGGCGAAAGAGCTGAAATGCCGCTTCCGCCCCGACCGCCTGCCGATGCTGACCGGCCTGCAGCTGTGCCTGATGGCGGCGCGGGCCGAGGGGATCGTGGCGGTGGACGGGGTCTACAACGCCTTCAGGGATGACGACGGGCTGAGGGCCGAATGCGCGCAGGGCCGCGACATGGGCTTTGACGGCAAGACCCTGATCCACCCCGCGCAGTTGGCCATCGCCAATGCCGCCTTCGCCCCCACCGAGGATGAGATCGACCTCGCCCGCCGCCAGATCGAGGCGTTTGAAAAGGCCGAGGCCGAGGGGCAGGGCGTGGCCGTTGTCGATGGCAAGATCGTGGAAAATCTGCATATCGTGACCGCGAAGGAAACGCTGGCCAAGGCGGCCGCGATCGCGGAAATGGAAGGATAGCCATGACACTGCTGGTTCTCGGCGTCGCGCTGTGGAGCGCGGCCCATCTGTTCAAACGGCTCGCGCCGGACGCGCGCGCCGGCATGGGCGAGGCGGGCAAGGGCGTGGTCGCCGTGCTGGTGGTGGCCGCCGTGGTGATGATGGTCCTGGGCTATCGCGGGGCGGAGTTCCGGAACCTCTATTTCCCGCCGGCCTGGACCGTGCACCTGAACAACACGCTGATGCTGATCGCGGTGGGCCTGTTCGGCGCGGCCCATTCGAAAAGCCGCCTGCGGGCGAAACTGCGCCACCCCATGCTGACGGGCATGCTGACCTGGGCCGTCGCGCATCTGCTGGTGAACGGCGATCTGGCCTCTCTGCTGTTGTTCGGGGGCCTCGGCATCTGGGCCGTGGCCGAGATGCTGATCATCAACCTCAAGGAACAAAGCTATACGCCCTGGCAGGGCGGCAGCGCGGCCGGCGACGTCAAGCTGGCCGTGATCACGCTGGTCGTCTTCGGCGCCATCGCGGGCATCCACGGCTGGATCGGCCCCTCGCCCTTCCCCGGAGGTGCATCATGAAAGCCTATCGTCTGCTGACCGAGGAAGACACATCCGCCTTCTGCCACAAGGTGACCGAGGCGCTGGCGAAGGGGTGGGAGCTGTATGGCGACCCGGCCTACGCCCATGATCCGGCGACCGGCAAGATGCGCTGCGCGCAGGCCGTCGTCAAAGAGGTGGAGGGCGAATATTCGCCCGATGTGAAACTGGGGCAATTGTAATGGCAAAGACCAATCCGGGCCGGTTCTTCGAGGATCATTCCGTCGGGCAGGTGATCGCGCACGCGGTGCCGCGCACCCTGTCGGGCGGCGAGCGGGCGCTTTACCACGCGCTCTACCCCGCGCGGCACGCACTCTATTCCTCGGATGAATTTGCCCGGGCCTGCGGCCTGCCCGCCGCGCCGCTGGACGACCTGATCGCCTTTCACACCGTGTTCGGCAAAACCGTGCCCGATGTGTCGCTGAACGCGGTGGCCAACCTGGGCTATGCCGAGGGGCGGTTCCTGAGACCGGTCTTCCCCGGCGACACGCTGCGTTCGGAGAGCGAGGTGATCGGGCTCAGGCAGACCTCCAACGGCAAGTCGGGCGTGGTCTGGGTGCGCACGCGGGGGCTGAACCAGAACGGCGAGGCGGTGCTGGACTACGTGCGCTGGGTGATGGTGCGCAAGCGCGACCTCGATGCCCCCGCGCCCGAGACGGTGATCCCGGACCTGACCCCGGCGGTGGACGCGTCCGACCTGGTGGTGCCCGGGGGGCTGGATTTCTCGGGCTACGATTTCACCCTTGCCGGCGAGCCGCATCGCTGGGGCGACTATGCCATCGGCGAGACCATCGACCATGTCGACGGCGTGACCATCGAGGAGGCCGAGCACATGCTCGCCACCCGGCTGTGGCAGAACACCGCCAAGGTGCATTTCGACGCCACCTTCCGCCCCGATGGCCAGCGGCTGATCTATGGCGGGCATGTGATTTCCCTGGCGCGGGCCTTGTCTTTCAATGGCCTGGCCAATGCGCAGATGGTCGTGGGGCTCAACGGCGGCGCCCATGCCAACCCCTGTTTCGCGGGCGACACGGTGAAGGCCTGGACCGAGGTGCTGGACAAGGCCGACACGGCCGCGCCGGGCGTCGGCGCGATCCGGCTGCGGCTGGTGGCGACCAAGGGCGGCGCGCCCTTCGCGCTCAGGGACGAGGACGGGAAATACCTGCCCGAGGTGCTGCTGGACCTCGATTACTGGGCGCTCATGCCGCAGTAGCCCGGAGGGCGGACCTTTGTGATCACGCAAATGCGCGGCGTGATCACAAACCCGGATTTTTGCGTGCATCCGCAGAAAAATCCGCCCGTTTCGCGCTAACGAGCCGTGACTCGCGGCGAAAAATCCGTATCACGCTATCAAAAAGAGCGGACATGACCGCGATTGCGAGAAGGGACCATCATGGCTGACGTGAACCGGGGGAACCGGCCGCTTTCCCCCCATCTGCAAGTCTACCGGCCGCAGCTCACCTCCATCACCTCCATCCTGACCCGGATCACGGGCAACGCGCTGATCATCGGCGCGCTCCTGACGGTGTGGTGGTTCCTGGCGGCGGCCGCGGGGCCGGAATATTTCGCGCTGGTCGATGGCATCGTGACCTCGTTCATCGGCGATCTGGTCATGCTCGGCTCGCTCTGGGCGCTGTGGTACCACGCGCTCGGCGGCGTCCGGCACCTGATCTGGGACACCGGCCGCGGGCTTGAGATCGAGACCGCGGAGAAGCTGGGCTGGGCGGTGATCATCGGCTCGGTCCTGCTGACCGTTCTGACCGTCATCGTGATCTGAGGGGGCGCATCATGAGATTTCTCACCGACCGCAAGCGCGCCGAGGGCCTGGGGGCCGCGAAATCCGGCACCGAGCATTTCTGGAACATGACCGTCAGCTCTGTCGGGCTGCTGGTTCTGGTGCCGCTCTTCATCTTCACCTTCGGGCCGATGCTGGGCGAGTCCCACGAGGCTGTCATCGCCTATTTCGCGCGGCCCTTCCCGGCCATCGTGGCGGCGCTGACCCTCCTGGTGGGCTTCATGCATTTCAAGAACGGCGTGCAGACCCTGATCGAGGATTATGCCGGCGGCCTGACCCGCAAGGTGCTGATCATCGCCATGATTTGCCTGTCCTACGCGGCGGCGGCCACCGGCCTGTTCGCCATCGCCCGCATCGCGCTTTGAGGAGCTGAAAACACAATGGCTGCATACGAATACGAGACGCATAGCTATGACGTCGTGGTCGTGGGGGCCGGCGGCGCGGGCCTGCGCGCCACGCTGGGCATGGCCGAGCAGGGCCTGAAAACCGCCTGCGTGACCAAGGTCTTCCCGACGCGTTCGCATACCGTCGCCGCGCAGGGCGGCATCGCCGCCTCGCTGTCGAACATGGGCCCGGACCACTGGCAGTGGCACATGTATGACACGGTGAAGGGCTCGGACTGGCTGGGCGACACCGACGCCATGGAATACCTCGCGCGCGAGGCGCCCAAGGCGGTCTACGAGCTGGAGCATTACGGCGTGCCCTTCTCGCGCACCGAGGAAGGCAAGATCTACCAGCGCCCCTTCGGCGGCCACACCACCGAGTTCGGCGAGGGCCCGCCGGTGCAGCGCACCTGCGCCGCGGCCGACCGCACCGGCCATGCCATCCTGCACACGCTCTATGGCCAGTCGCTGAAGAACAACGCCGAGTTCTACATCGAGTATTTCGCCATCGACCTGATCATGTCCGAGGACGGGCAGTGCCAGGGCGTGGTCTGCTGGAAGCTCGATGACGGCACGCTTCACGTCTTCAACGCCAAGATGGTGGTGCTGGCCACCGGCGGCTATGGCCGGGCCTATTTCTCCTGCACCTCGGCCCATATCTGCACCGGCGACGGCGGTGGCATGGTGGCCCGTGCAGGGCTGCCGCTGCAGGACATGGAATTCGTGCAGTTCCACCCCACCGGCATTTACGGCGCGGGCTGCCTGATCACCGAGGGCGCGCGCGGCGAGGGCGGCTATCTGACCAATTCCGAGGGCGAGCGGTTCATGGAGCGTTACGCGCCCACCTACAAGGACCTCGCCTCGCGCGACGTGGTCAGCCGCTGCATCACGCTGGAGATCCGCGAGGGCCGCGGCGTGGGGTCCGAAAAGGACCACATGTATCTCAACCTCAGCCACTTGCCGCCCGAGGCGCTGGCCGAGCGGCTGCCGGGCATTTCGGAATCGGCGCGCATCTTCGCCGGCGTCGATGTCACCAAGGAGCCGATCCCGATCCTGCCCACGGTGCATTACAACATGGGCGGCATCCCCACCAATTACTGGGGCGAGGTGCTGAACCCCACCGCCGACAACCCGGACGCCATCCAGCCCGGCCTCATGGCGGTGGGCGAGGCGGGCTGCGCCTCGGTGCACGGCGCCAACCGGCTGGGCTCCAACTCGCTGATCGACCTGGTGGTCTTCGGCCGCGCCGCCGCGATCCGCGCGGCCGAGGTGGTCGATGCGAACGCCCCCAACCCCGAGCTGAACAAGGCCTCGGTCGAAAAGGCGCTGGACCGCTTCGACGGGCTGCGCCATGCCAAGGGCAATGTCGCCACCGCCGAGCTGCGGCTGGAGATGCAGAAGACCATGCAGGCCGACGCCGCCGTCTTCCGCACCGACAAGACGCTGGCCGAGGGCGTGGAGAAGATGAAGGGCGTGGCGGCCAAGCTCGACGACCTGCAGGTCACCGACAGCTCGCTGGTCTGGAACAGCGACCTGATGGAAACGCTGGAGCTGACCAACCTGATGCCCAACGCCATGGCCACCATCGTGGCCGCCGAGGCCCGCAAGGAAAGCCGCGGCGCGCATGCGCATGAGGACTACCCCGACCGCGACGACGAGAACTGGCGCAAGCATTCGCTCTCGCGCGTCGAGGGCGCCGAGGTGGAGCTGAGCTATCGCCCGGTGCATCTGGAGCCCCTGACTAGGGCCGAAGAGGGCGGCATCGACGTGAAGAAAATCGCGCCCAAGGCGCGGGTCTACTGAGGAGGACGGGACATGGTTCAATTCACGCTTCCGAAGAACTCCAAGATCACCACGGGCAAGACCTGGCCGAAGCCGGAGGGCGCGACCAATATCCGCAAGTTCCAGATCTATCGCTGGAACCCGGATGACGGGAAGAACCCCCGGGTCGACACCTATTTCCTGGACATGGACAAGTGCGGCCCGATGGTTCTGGACGCGCTGATCAAGATCAAGAACGAGATCGACCCGACGCTGACCTTCCGCCGCTCCTGCCGCGAGGGGATCTGCGGCTCCTGCGCGATGAATATCGACGGGATCAACACGCTCGCGTGCATCTACGGCATGGACGAGATCAAGGGCGACGTGAAGATCTACCCGCTGCCGCATATGCCGGTGGTCAAGGACCTGGTGCCGGACCTGACGCATTTCTATGCCCAGCATGCCTCGATCATGCCCTGGCTGGAGACCAAGACCCAGCGCCCCGAAAAGGAATGGCGCCAGTCGATCGAGGACCGCAAGAAGCTCGACGGTCTCTATGAATGCGTGATGTGCGCCTCCTGCTCCACCTCCTGCCCGAGCTACTGGTGGAACGGCGACCGCTATCTCGGCCCCGCCGCGCTGCTGCACGCCTATCGCTGGCTGATCGACAGCCGCGACGAGGCCACGGGCGAGCGTCTGGACGAGCTGGAGGATCCCTTCAAGCTCTACCGCTGCCACACCATCATGAACTGCGCCAAGACCTGCCCCAAGGGCCTGAACCCCGCCAAGGCGATCGCGCAGATCAAGAAGATGATGGTCGAACGGATGGTCTGAGCAAGTCCCCCGAGGATTGCGACAGCGGCCCGGCCCCTTGGCCGGGCCGTTTCCTTTTCGGCAGTGGCCAGGCCTGAGAGATGAGGGCAGCGGCCGCCCGCGGTGGGCGCTGCCCGGCGTGAACGCCGGGCGGGACCTTGGATCAGTGGACCGCCTCGTGCTGCGATGCAGCGAATGCATGGCGAGGATGCAGGAATGATGGATGTGGGGCGGAGTGCCTCTGCCTATGTTGCGCGCAGGGAGGGAGTTCGGAACAGCCGGAGCCAACAATGGAAAAGATCGCCCAATTCCCCAAGCAGGCCGAGCAGGACGCGCTGACAATCCTCGAAGAGGCCTGGGCCTACTATACCCCCGCGCCCTACGCCGCCGCCAAGGACGCCGAAAAGCCCGAGCCGCAGCTCTTCGCCTATTACGACGCGGCCTGATCGCGATCCCGGCGCGCCGCAGGGGTTGCGCCGGAACCCGCGCCTGCGGCATGCAGGCGGTATCTGCCCCCGAGACGGAAACCGCCGCCCATGCCCGTGCTGCTGCTCATCCTTCTGGTCGGGGTGCTGGCCTATCTGGGCTGGCGCCGCACCACCACCACCCTGACACGCGACTGCCGCTGGCGGGCCGACCGGGCCAAGGGCCACTGGCGCTGCGCCTTCTGCGGGGCCGAGACCGAGTCCGACGGCCCGCCGCGCCACTGCCTGCGCGACCGCACCGGTCGCTAGGCCTTGATCTCTGCCCGCCGCTCGTGCCTCCATGCGCGCGAGCTACAGGAGAGGCCGCCGCGATGACCCAAGCCCCCGATGACGCCGATGCCCGCCGCGCCGTGGCGCCGGTAATCTGCTACCCGACCGAGACCCTGCCGCAGCCCGACCTCGCCCTCTACCGCGCCGCGCGGGAGGGGATGGAGCAGGTGTCGGAAACCACCGTTCCCCCGCGCGAGGCCGCCTGTTTCCGGGTCAAGGCGGGGCAGGTCTTCCGCATCTCCTCCATCGAGGGGCCGCAGGTGGGCGACCTGAACCTGTGGAACGCGCAGGACCTGTCGGAGCGCTTCTATTCCGGCAAGACCCGCGCCCTGCACGGCACGCATCTGAGCACCGGCGACAGGATGTGGTCGTCCTTCCCGAACATGCGCCCGATGGCGACGATCACCGGGGACACGCTGGGCTGGTATGGCATCGACCAATACGGCGGATCGGTGCATGACGTGATTGGCACGCGCTGCGACCCCTATACCAACAATCTGTTGACCGGCGGGCAGTATCACCATTGTTGCCATTCCAACCTGACCCGGGCGCTGGCCGCCGAGACCGGCCTGCCGCTGGATCAGGCCGAGGTCCACGTGCATGATGTGCTGAACGTCTTCATGTGCACCGGCTTCACCCGCGACACCGGCCAGTATTTCATGAAGGCCAGCCCCGTGCGCCCCGGCGACTACCTGGAATTCTTCGCCGAGATCGACCTCTTGGGCGCGCTCAGCGCCTGCCCGGGCGGGGATTGCTCAGCCGAGCATTCCTCGGACGCCACCGCCTGCCATCCGCTGCTGGTCGAGGTCTTCCAGCCGCGCGCGGGCGCGCTGGAGGGCTGGCGCTCGCCGCCCCCCAACGGCTATGACCGCAGCCACGGGGTGGCCTAGCAGTAACGCTCCACCCCGAGGATCTGCGCGTCGCTGTAGCGGTCGCCATGGGCGAAGCCCGCGGGCAGGAGCCGTTCGATCTCGGCCCGGTCCTCGTCGGTGAAGGCGATGTCGAAGGCGCCCAGCCATTCGCGCAGATGCGCGGCGGTGCGGGTGCCGGGAATGGGGATCAGGTGCTCGCCCTTTTCCAGCACCCAGGCCAGTGCGGCCGCCGAGACCGCCCAGCCGCGCGCGTGGCAGAACCGGCGGAAGCCGTCGATCGCCGCGGCGTTGTAGCTGTAGTTCGGCTCCGTGAAGCGCGGGTTGGTGCGGCGGAAATCCTTTTCCCCCATGTCGGCCGGCTTGACCGAGGTCTCGCCGAACATGCCGCGCGCCAGAGGCGAGAAGGGGATGAAGGTCACGCCCAGCTCGTCGCAGGCCTGGATCATTCCCAGCTCGGGCTGGCGCGTCCAGAGCGAATATTCGTTCTGCACGGCGGTGCAGGGATGCACCGCATGCGCCCGGCGCAGGGTGGAGGGGGCGACCTCGGACAGGCCGTAGCCGCCGATCAGCCCTTCCTCGACCAGCCGGGCGAGGGTCTCGACCACTTCCTCGACCGGGCGCTCGGCCTCGCGGCGATGGATGTAGTAGAGTTCCACCTTGTCGCGGTTGAGCTTTTCCAGCGAGCTTTCCAGCTCCGCCCGGATGTAGTCGGCGGAATTGTCGAAGCGGCGCGGCGGGCCGGGGATGATGCCCACCTTGGTGGCCAGCACGATGTCGGGCTTGCGGGCGGCGATGTATTTGCCGACCACCCGCTCGGAAATGCCCATGCCGTAGATATTGGCGGTGTCCCAGAAATTGATCCCGGCCTCTTCGGCGGCCTCCAGGCAGGCGAGGCTGGTGTCCTCGTCGGTGCTGCCGAAAAAGCCGGCAAAGCTCATGCAGCCCAGGCCGATGGCGCTGACCTCGGGGCCGTTCCGCCCCAGCTTGCGTTTTTGCATTGGTTGTCTTTCCTCAGGTGAAGGCGGCCTCAAGCGCGATCTCGACCATCTCGGCAAAGCCGCTCTCGCGCTCGGCGCTGTCCAGATGGCCGCCATTGATCAGGTGATCGCTCACCGTTAGCACCGCCAGCGCCCGGCATCCATAGCGGGCGGCGACGGTATAGAGCTCGGCCGCCTCCATCTCCACCGCCAGGATGCCGTGGCGGGTCATCTGCTCGTTCAGGTCGGGGCGTTCGTCATAGAACACATCCGCCGAATAGATGCCGCCCACATGGGTGGTCGCCCCCCTGGCCTCGGCGGCCCGGGCGGCGGCGCTGAGCAGGCCCCAGTCGGCGCAGGGGGCGAAGTTCAGCTCGCGGAAGATGCCGCTGGAGGGGGTGGAGATCGTCGACGACGTCATCGCCAGGATCACGTCGCGCAGCGCCACCCTTTCCTGCATCGCCCCGCAGGAGCCGATGCGGATCAGCGTTTGCGCGCCGTAGTCGCGGATCAGTTCATTGGCGTAGATCGACAGCGACGGCATCCCCATGCCCGAGCCGTGGATCGTCACCCGGTTGCCGCGCCAGGTGCCGGTGAAGCCCAGCATGCCCCGCACCTCGTTCACGCAGACCGGGTTGTCGAGGAACCGCTCGGCCGCCCATCTGGCGCGCAGCGGGTCGCCGGGCATGAGGACGGTCTCGGCAATGTCGCCGGGCTTGGCGCCGATATGGATGGTCATGGGACCCTCAGATCTCGAAATCGGAGAGGCTCTTGCCCTTGGCCAGTCCTTCTTTGATCCAGCCCGGCTGCCGGCCGCGGCCGCTCCAGGTCTGGTTGGGGTCGGCGGGGTTGCGGAAGCGGGCGGGGGACTTGGGCTTTGCCGTGCCGCGCACCGTGCCGCCCGTCAGTTCCGAGAGGCTGAAGCCATGGGCGCGCGCCGCCTGTTCGGCCGCTTCCAGCGCCAGTTTCCGTTCCGTCTTGGCCAGGCGGTCCAGCGCTTGCTCGACCTTGCGGCGCAGCTGCTCCAGCTCGGCCCGGGTCATGGTGCTCAAATCAATCGTCATGGCAAACTCCCTTTTCCCGCCATAAAGACAGGAAAAACGCGGATTTGGCAATTTTTTTAGGCGGTAAGGGGGCTGTGCGCGCAGAGGTTGATCTGAGCCTGGCCGGCCCCGTCCGGCCGCCTATTCGGCCGCCACCGGGGCCGGGTCGGCCAGCGCCACGATGTCGAACATGATCCGGTTCAGTTCGAAATCCTTGGGCGTGTAGACCTTCGCCACCCCCATGGCGCGCAGGCGCTCGGCATCCTCGTCGGGGATGATGCCGCCCACCACCACCGGCACATGACCCAGCCCCGCGGCGCGCATGCGGTCCATCAGGTCCTCGATCAGCGGGACATGGCTGCCCGACAGGATCGACAGGCCCACCACATGCGCCTTTTCTTCCTGGGCGGCGGTGACGATTTCCCCGGGCGTCAGGCGGATGCCGGCATAGGAGAAATCCATGCCGCAGTCGCGGGCGCGGGCGGCGATCTGCTCGGCGCCGTTGGAATGGCCGTCGAGCCCGGGCTTGGCCACCAGGAATTTCAGCCGCCGGCCCAGCCTGTCGGAGACCGCATCGACCTGCGCGCGGATCTCCTCCAGCCCCTCGGTGCGGTTGGAGGGGCTGCGCGACACGCCCGTGGGGCCGCGATACTGGCCGAAGGCGGCGCGCACCACGTCGCCCCATTCGCCGGTGGTGGCGCCGGCCTTCGCCGCCTCGATGGAGGGAGGCATGATGTTGGCCCCGCTCTGAGCGGCCTCGCGGACGCGGGCCAGCGCGGCCTGCACCGCGGCCTCGTCCCGCGCCTCGCGCCAGGCGGCCAGACGCGCGATCTGGTCGGCCTCGGCCTGCGGGTCGGCGGTCATGATCGCCTCTTCGCCCGCGGTCAGCGGGCTTTCCTCGCCCTCGGTCCACTTGTTCACGCCCACCACGACGGTTTCGCCGCCCTCGATGCGGGCGATGCGCTCGGCATTGGCCTCCACCAGGCGCGACTTCATGTAGTCGATGGCGGCCACCGCGCCGCCCATGCCGTCGATCAGCGCCAGCTCCGCCCGCGCGCCGTCCTTCAGCGCCTCGACCTTGGCGGTCACCGCCGGGTTGCCGTCGAAGAGGTCGCCGTATTCCAGCAGGTCGGTCTCATAGGCCAGGATCTGCTGCATCCTCAGCGACCATTGCTGGTCCCACGGCCGGGGCAGGCCCAGCGCCTCGTTCCAGGCGGGCAGCTGCACCGCGCGGGCGCGGGCGTTTTTCGAGAGCGTCACGGCCAGCATCTCGATCAGGATGCGGTAGACGTTGTTCTCCGGCTGCTGCTCGGTCAGGCCCAGCGAGTTCACCTGAACGCCGTAGCGGAAGCGGCGGAATTTCGGGTCCTCCACGCCGTAGCGGTCGCGGCAGATCTCGTCCCACAGCTCGACGAAGGCGCGCATCTTGCACATCTCGGTGACAAACCGGATGCCGGCGTTCACGAAGAAGGAGATGCGCCCCACCATGGCCGGGAAATCCCCGGCCGAGACCTTGCCCTTGAGGTCATCGAGCACGGCCGTGGCCGTGGCCAGCGCATAGGCGAGCTCCTGCTCGGGCGTCGCGCCTGCCTCCTGCAGGTGGTAGGAGCAGACGTTCATCGGGTTCCACTTGGGCAGGTTCCCGCGCGTGAAGGCCGCGACATCGGTGATCATCCGCAAGCTGGGCTGGGGCGGGCAGATATAGGTCCCGCGCGAGAGGTATTCCTTGATGATGTCGTTCTGCACCGTGCCCTGCAGCCTGGAGATGTCGGCCCCCTGTTCCTCGGCCACGGCGATATAGAGCGACAGCAGCCAGGGCGCGGTGGCGTTGATGGTCATCGAGGTGTTCATCTGCTCCAGCGGGATCTGGTCGAACAGCACCCGCATGTCGCCCAGATGGCAGATCGGCACGCCGACCTTGCCCACCTCGCCGCGCGAGAGTTCGTGATCGCTGTCATAGCCGGTCTGGGTGGGCAGGTCGAAAGCCACCGAAAGCCCCGTCTGCCCCTTGGCGAGGTTGCCGCGATAGAGCGCGTTCGAGGCCTTGGCCGAGCTATGCCCTGCATAGGTGCGGAACAGCCAGGGGCGGTCTCTGTGCGTCTCGGTCATGGCGGGCCTCGTGAATCGGGGGTATCGCAACTTTATTTCGCTCAGAGTGTGATACTTGGAAGATTATGGCGTTGTCAATTCGCTGCAATGCGGCGTGCCTTTGGCGGCGCCGCAGCGAGTGGACGTCCCGGGCTTAAATGCTGCCTGATTTGGGAAAATATGCAAGAATAGCGCGTGCTGTCGTGATTTCGGCTGATCGAGCGAGACATAAAATTTCAAAAACAGGCATTTGATGATTGCAAAGTTGCGCCGCGAAACGTATCTCACCAAAGATCACCGCTGCGATTCTGCGATGCGGCAGATGGATGGATGAACAGGAGGCTCTGACATGGCTCTCGACACCGACCCGAACATCGTGTCCTACGACGCGCCCGAGAAAGACCTCTACGAAGTGGGCGAGATGCCGCCGCTCGGCCATGTGCCGAAAAAGATGTACGCCTGGGCCATCCGCCGCGAGCGTCACGGCGAGCCGGACAAGTCGTTCCAGGTCGAGGTGGTGGATACCTGGGAGATCGACAGCCACGAGGTTCTGGTCCTGGTGATGGCCGCGGGGGTCAATTACAATGGCGTCTGGGCCGGGCTCGGCATTCCCGTCTCGCCCTTCGACGGCCACAAGCAGCCCTATCACATCGCGGGGTCCGACGCGGCGGGGATCGTCTGGAAGGTCGGCGACAAGGTCACGCGCTGGAAGGTCGGCGACGAGGTCGTCATCCACTGCAACCAGGACGACGGCGACGACGAGGAATGCAATGGCGGCGACCCGATGTTCTCGCCCAGCCAGCGGATCTGGGGCTATGAGACCCCGGACGGCTCCTTCGCGCAGTTCACCCGGGTGCAGGCCCAGCAATTGCTGCCGCGGCCCAGGCACCTGACCTGGGAGGAATCGGCCTGCTACACCCTGACGCTGGCCACCGCCTACCGGATGCTCTTCGGCCACCACCCGCATGAGCTGAAGCCGGGCCAGAACGTGCTGGTCTGGGGCGCCTCGGGCGGCCTCGGCTCCTTCGCGATCCAGCTGATCAACGCCGCGGGCGGCAACGCGATCGGCGTGATCTCGGACGAGGACAAGCGCGACTTCGTGATGAGCCTCGGCGCCAAGGGCGTGATCAACCGCAGGGATTTCAACTGCTGGGGCCAGCTGCCCAAGGTGAACACCACCGAATACAATGAATGGTTCAAGGAGGCCCGCAAGTTCGGCAAGGCGATCTGGGACATCACCGGCAAGGGCAACAACGTGGACATCGTGTTCGAACACCCCGGCGAGGCGACCTTCCCGGTCTCGTCCTTCGTCTGCAAGAAGGGCGGCATGGTGGTGATCTGCGCCGGCACCAGCGGCTTCAACTGCACCTTCGACGTGCGTTACATCTGGATGCACCAGAAGCGCCTGCAGGGCAGCCACTTCGCCCACCTCAAACAGGCCGCTGCGGCCAACCGCCTGATGGTGGAGCGCCGGATCGACCCCTGCATGTCCGAGGTCTTCCCCTGGGCCGAGATCCCGGATGCCCACATGAAGATGTACCGCAACGAGCACAAGCCGGGGAACATGGCGGTGCTGGTGCAGGCGCCCCGGACCGGCCTGCGGACCTTCGAGGACGCGCTGGAGGCCGGCAAGGCCGGTTGAGGCGGCAGGCGGGCGCTCACCTCCCCTTTCGGCCCCGCGCCGGAAAGGGGCGGGGCTTTGCGGGGGCCGGGGCAGAATTCTCTTTTTGCGCGCTGTCTTCGTGCTAGGGTTGAGTCGCAAATATGGTCTCAACCGATGTGATGCCTGCCATGCCCAATGACTGGATCCTCGACGTCCTGGAGGACCTGCGCGCCTTTGCCAGGCAAAACGGCCTGCCTTTGACCGAGGCCGAGATGGAGCGGGCGCTCGCCGTCGCGCGGGAAGAGCTGCAGGGCTCGGCGCGCCCGGCGGTGCTGCCTTTTCACCGCCGGCAGTAATGGCTCTGGCCTTGGGGGCGGGGCGGCGCTAGGGTCCGCGCATGTCCGTGCCCGCGCTGCAATTTTCCGATGACCAGGCCGAAGCCCATGACCGCGTGGCCGAGATGCTGCGCGGCGTGGGCGTCGATATCGACGAAAGCCATCTGACCCCGCGGGCCGAGGGGCAGGCGGGGCGCGTTCTGGCGGTGATCGGCAAGGCGGGCTCGGGCAAGACGATGCTGCTGGCCAAGCTCTACGAGGCGCTGGAGGAGGCCGGGGTCGAGACCGTCTCCGGCGATTACGAGGGCAAGCGCCGCAAGGACCGGCGCACGCTGGCCATCCTCGCCCCCACCAACAAGGCCGCCTCGGTGCTGCGCGCGCGCGGCGTGCCCGCGACCACCATCCACCGCATCCTCTACACCCCCGTCTACGACCCCGAATACGAAAAGATCGCCGACTGGCTGGCCGGCAACGGCGACCGCCCCGAGGTCGAGGGGCTGACCGATGCCGCGCTCGACCGCGCCTATGCCTTCTACCAGTCCAACAAGTCGATCCCCGGCGCGCTGGCCGCGGCCGGGCTGCGCGGCTCGGATTTCATCCTGGGCTGGAAGCGGCGCGAGGACCCGCTGGATATCGGCTTCGTCGACGAGGCCTCGATGCTGGACGAGCGCCAGTTCGAGGATCTGAAGGAGATCTTTCCGACCCTGATCCTGTTCGGCGACCCGGCGCAGCTGGCGCCGGTGAACCAATCGGGGCAGATGGTCTTCGACGGGCTGGACGACAAGCGCAAGCTGGTGCTGCACCGCATCCACCGGCAGGCCCAGGACAACCCCATCCTCGATCTCGCCCATGCGCTGGCCGACCCCGATCTGGGCTTTGAGGATTTCGAGAAGATGGTGGAGGAGACCGCCCGCCGCGACGACCGCGTGGTCTGGGCGGGGCGGGTGGAAAGCGACCTGATGGCGCGCTCGCCGGTTCTGGTCTGGCGCAACGCCACGCGCATCCGGCTGATCCATGCCTTCCGCGCCGCCTTCGGCGCGCCGGCGGACGCGCTGCTGCCGGGCGAGCCGCTGATCTGCGACGGGATCGAGCTGCCGCTCAAGCACCGCAAGAAGCGGCTGGACCTGGAGGCGCGCGGCCTGATCAAGGGCGCGCAGGTGATCTATCTCGGCCCCGGCCGCAGGGCCGGTTTCTCGCGGCTGCACGTGCTGGGGGCGGAGGACCCGCAGGTCTCGGCCGCCTCCATCGTCAAGATCGAGATGCCGGACGAGGAAGAGCCCTTCATCCCCTTCGCCGCGACCATGGGCGCGGCCTTTCTGCACGGCGCGGCGGTGACCATTCACAAGGCGCAGGGGTCCCAGTGGGAAAACGTGCAGGTCTTCGCCCCCGACCTCTGGGCCGCGGCGCGGATGGGGCGGGTGGAGGCCGGGCAGCCGCTGTGGAAGCGGCTGGCCTATGTGGCCATCACCCGGGCCGAGAAGCGGCTCTACTGGGTGGTGCGCAACCGGCTGGCGCGGCCCTCGGCGCCGCTTTCGACCGAGGACCTGCGCGCGGCCCCGGTGGCCCTTGAACTGACAGCGGAGGAGAACGATGGCTGAGAAATCGATCCTGATCACGGGGGCCAGCAGCGGCATCGGCCGCGCCACGGCCGAGTTGTTCCTGGCCGAGGGCTGGCAGGTGGGCCTGCTGGCGCGGCGCGAGGACCTGCTGGAGGAGCTGGCGCAAGGCCAGCCCAACGCCCATGTGCTGGGCGCCGACGTGACCGACGCGGCGGGGGTCGAGGCGGCCTTCG
>ENA-ORCT01000601-ORCT01000601.1-marine-metagenome-genome-assembly--contig:-NODE-601-length-16622-cov-3.291145_pt1 | contig 16622 bp, 17 predicted proteins | sample MGYA00248632_ERZ508511 | MGnify/ENA primary metagenome ERZ508511 (study PRJEB26182, sample SAMN06268839) | marine metagenome | isolation source: Tt an P1-techrep anaerobic enrichment on pine from sediment...
CCGCCGTTTTTTACGTTGGTTGCGGTTCGGGCTATTGCTCCGGTGGCGGGAATTCCGCCAAAGATAGGTGTGACAACATTGGCAATTCCCTGGGCAATTAGCTCGGTGTTGGAGCGGTGATTCCCTCCGATCATGCCGTCGGCAACAACTGCTGAGAGCAGCGACTCAATTCCTCCGAGCAGCGCAATCGTAAGGGCAGGGGCGAGATAGTTATCCAAATTGCTAAGATCAAAGGTCGGGAAGGCAATCTGAAAATCTTTTGGTATTTCGCCAAAAACAGATTCTATGGTGGTCACCGGAAGATCAAGCCATTGAACCATGGCGGTGACGAAGATAATGGCAACAAAGGATCCCGGAATTTTTGTGGTCACCCTTCGGAAGAATACTGTGATAAAGATCGTAACGATGGCAATAGCCAAAGCCAAAGGATTAATGGATTGCAAATTTGCTACATAGCTACTCCATTTGGGCAAAAAATCTGATGGTAAGTTGGCAATTTCGAGTCCCAGTGCATCCTTTATCTGGGTCGTGAAAATGACCAGGGCGATCCCACTTGTAAAACCAACGATGAGTGGATGTGGAATGAATTTGAGTAGCGAGCCCAATCTCAGTAGTCCAAATAAAATCAGCATGACGCCTGCCATCATTGTTGAAATGATCAGTCCATCCATCCCGTGGGTTTGCAAAATCCCGTAGACAATAACGATGAATGCTCCGGTTGGACCACCTATTTGTACCCGGCTGCCACCCAATGCTGAAATGATAAGCCCTGCAACAATGGCCGTGATCAGTCCTTTTTCCGGTGAGACCCCGGATGCAACTGCAAATGCGATGGCAAGCGGAAGCGCTACGATGCCAACAATGACACCGGCAAATATATCGTTGGAAAGCTGTTTTTTGGAGTATCCGTGCCTGAGAACACTAACTAACTTTGGATTGAACAAATGTCCCATAAAATCATCGCTTGAATTTGAAGGCGCAAAGGTATGCAGAAATTGCTGCCATTATTCTCCTGACTTGTGGTATTTTCAACTCATTTTTGAATGGATACAAAAGGAAATAGTGTGGTCAGATTTGAATAAAATTTGATAGTTTTGCGCATTAATTGTGCGCGTGCGATGAATAAATTTGAGGTGAAAGAAGAAATGGGTATTATCCAGGCCTGTTTCTATGGGGAGACCAGGATGGAAAACTTTGAAAAGTATTTTCAAGTTCTTGGGCAGATGGATTTGCCGGCTAGAATCAGGATTTTGCATGATCACCGGAAAGCAATTCCCGGTCTGACTACTGCAGAGCTAGATGCCTTGGCGGTTTTGTTAATCAATCGTCTCTCAAAATTTGAAGAAGTAAGAATAGCTTACATCAGTGACTCCCCGAAAGGAATTGCCATGGCGATGCTGTTTAGGGATAAGCTGTCGGCAGCGAACGTGAAAGGCGAGATTTTTTCAGAAAAGGAATCTGCTCTGGCATGGCTTAACATGTATGCCTGACTTTGATTCAATGGTCTAACGTAACTTTTTCATCTCGGAGATCTTCCAGTGTTACACTTTTGAAGTAGTCAACAATCATTGTATTCAAATTTTCCCAAAAACCATTGACCTGGCAAATCTCCTTTCGTTCGCAGATGTATCCCTTAGCCATGCAGTCAATCACGCAAATGCCGGGTTCAAAAGCATTATGAATATCAAGCATGGTGATTTCGGCGGCCGGGCGGGTAAGGATGTAACCACTTTTTTTCCCTCGCAGGTTAATGATTAAACCAGCCGTTTTTAATCCATGAATAATTTGATCGAGATACTTGACAGATAATCCCTGCTTTTCGGCAATGTCCTTTTGGAAAACGCCATTTTGCGATTCGTCCTTGGCAATTTCAAGCATAGCACGAATTCCATACCGGGTTTTGGTACTAAATTTCAAAAGCTGACTTTTTGGTTTTTACGAAAATAAAATCCTAAAATTAATAAATATTTCATCCCGGACCTTCACCATACCCAAAAATTTGGTCGGAGGCTGAATATTAAAATCGGTCAACTTTATCTTTAATTCCCCGGTTAAGCACCATTGGTTTGCAAAACAGGCATCGGAATACGTTCGGCTTTTGAACTCTTTGGTGATGCCATTCATGGTGATGAGAATGTTTTTTAAGTCGGATTTTCCTGCTTCGTCAAATGTAATTTCATCAGCATCAATTTCTATTTCAATGGTCGGATATTTGTCAGCATGGACTAGCTCTAAAAAATCTTTCAGCATCATCTTCGAGTCGGCTTGAATCTGACTCGCAGGAATTTCAATTTCTATCACAGAACTTTCATTTCGGAAGTCTCCCGGCACTTTGCAGAAATCACTCTCCCGGTATTCCATGTGAAATTCGTTGACATTGGTTGTCCCCAAAATATGGACCTGATCGAACATGTACCGCGTGAAAGTCTCTTTCACGGCAGCCATTTGTCCGGTAGCCGGGGTCCATATGCTACAAAGTGCCGCTATCAGGGATATAAACCAGGTTTTCATCTTTTGCGATGCTTTGTGTTTGCTGAAAAGTATAAAAGGCAGTACTGCCGGAGCAGAACTGCCTCATGGTTAATGAATAAATTTTTTAGAATGAGATGGCGGCTTCCAAAACCACACCATTGAATTTTCCGCCGGCAATAGCACCGTGAGCCGGACCATCATATTCCTGGTTCACATAGTCCAATTTCATGGTAACATAGTCGACCATTTGCCAACCACCGCCAATGTTTGTGCGGGTAACTTTCGATCCGTCGTTGTTCGATACTTTGTTCAAACGGGTGCCCAAGTAGAAATCGCCAATATTGTAAATGGCCTGAAGCGCTGTTTGGGTGAAATGTTGGTCGTTACCGCCTTTCACACCTTTCATATTTTCATAAATTCCAAACAGATCCAGTCCGTGAAATTGAACAAACAGGTTTGCCATGTAGCTATTCATCTCGGTTTGTCCACCACCCGGGCTCCAACGGCCTGAACGGAAATTATCACCTTCGGCCGAAGCCAGTTGCATGACGTTGTAGTAGCGGGCTCCGGCGCGGTCGCCGTCCCAAAGGGTCGATCCGCTGTGGCCTTCGCCAACGTGGTAGCCCGAAAGGCTTGCCCGTACGCGCAGGTCTTCGTTGATGTTGGTGTCATAGGCCAGTTTCCAGTTGAAAACAAGATCTTCGCCAATATCGTTACCGCGTCCGTAGTTCATGCGTCCGTTGTTGGTTCCGACCAGCGCCAGAATGCCTTTATTGCGGTACATCACTTCCAAGCCCGGATTTGTGGTGTAGTTGTCCATAATCCAGTTGCCTACAAACGGGTTGTTGGTAACAGCTGCATTATTGCTTCGGAAAAAGTGGGCATCGCCATAGTTTGGATTCATCACTCCGGCTTTAATGGTCAGGTACTCCATCAAACCATCGGCAGCGGGTGCGAAGGGTAGATGGTCAATTGTAAGGTACCCACCTTCAACCCACGCTTCGTTGTGGTGACGAGACGACATGTAGTTGTTGATGTACAACTGAATTCCAGGCGCCAAATCAGCAGTGATATTCAAATTTGCTGTTGGCAGGTTGAAGTTGTGTTTAAGGTCAATCAGCTCAGCAGGTGCCTCATGGTCGAGCCATTGGAGTTGGAGCGCAAAGTCAGCACCAACTTTCACTTTTAAATCAGAAAAATCCTGGGGATCTATTTTTTCAGCTTCGAATTGCTGGGCAAAACTTGTTACTGCAATTAATAAACTAGCAATAATTACTGTAATCTTTCTCATAATTAATAAATTAAATTTAAAATACTTCTCTCGCTATTACTTGTTGTAAACCAATTTATATGCTACTTTAATTTCATCTCCGGTTTTTATGGTTCCCATCATGGCTGTGGGCGGTTCAATGGCAAAGTCTGACATTTTAAGATCTAAAATGCCTTCAATTTTAATCGCTCCATTGCTGTTTGTCAACTGAAAGTCTTCGGAAATTTTCTTGGTCTTACCGGCGATAGTTAATTCCAATTGGACATTTCCGGTACTTCCGTTTTGCTTAACTTTTACCAGTTTTGCTGTGATTTGCGGATGTTTATTTTCCTGCAAAGCATCCCAGGCTTTCTTGTTCATAATGTTCCTGTCACTTTTGATTGAGGCAACATTTACCGTGAAACTACCAGTTGTTAATGTTTCCATCGATTGATCTTCCTGAAGTGTAAACGAACTGGTTGGCGCTTCTACAATCATTTCCCAATCATGAATTGTTGAGGTGCCCGTAACGAGTATTGAACTGTTTTTAGCATCGAGTTTATACTGAACTTGTGCGGTCGTTGCCAGACTTGCGGCAACAAATAACATGGCTAATACACTAAATCTTAAACTTCTAATCATTGTCTTCATATTTATCCTACCTTTCCTACTGTATTGGTAGCGCAAACATAGAAACAATTTACGTTCCTGCAAATGACGGGCGTTACAAGGCGATCAATTTAGAACAAGACTAAAATGTCTTATTTTCACAACTTTATAAAATACAGGGAAATAGAAATCGTAGCAATAATCGATATGGAACAATAATAATTAAGAAATGTTTTCCAAAATATCAGTCAAATGCTTCCAAAACTTGTCAACCGTATCGATATTTATCCGTTCATCGGGCGAGTGGGCTCCTAAGATGGTTGGACCGATGGATACCATGTCCAACTCCGGGTACTTTTCAAGAAAAAGTCCACACTCGAGGCCGGCGTGAATGGAGCGTACAACTGGTTTTTCGCCAAACAGTTTGACATACGAGTCGACCGCGACTTTGAGAATGGGACTCGATGGGTTGGGTGTCCATCCGGGGTAGCCATCAGAGTGTTTGACAGCGGCACCTGCCATTTCAAAAACCGAACGAACCATCTCTGATGCATAGTATTTTCGGCTTTCAATTTCGCTGCGCTGGCTGGTGGTTATAAGTATGTTGTGGGCGTCCATAAATTTAACGGATGCCAGGTTGGTCGAGGTTTCAACCATATCTTTCATTCGGGTACTCATTTCCAAAACTCCGTGTGGGCAGGAATAAAGCAGATTTAGTAAGTTCTCTTGACTGGATTGTGTCAGTACCTTTTCGGGAAGCACCGTTGAGCTTTGGTCGACCACCAGATTCGGTTCGGTTCGTTCGTATTCAAATTCAACATCAGCCGAAAACATATTGATTTCGGCCACCAACTGCTCTTTTTGCACGCTGGGCACAATAACCGTAGCTATTGCTTCACGGGCAATGGCATTGCGCAGGTTTCCTCCTTCAAAATCAGCAATGCGAACACCAAACTTTCGGACTGCCTGCCATAGGAAACGGGTCAGGATTTTTATGGCGTTTCCACGTCCTTTATGGATGTCGTCGCCTGAATGGCCACCCATCAATCCTTTCACCATGATTTTCATGGCAAACGATTTGCCTGGCGTCTTTTCCTTTTCGATGGTGAGCGTTCCCAGCGTGTCAATTCCGCCGGCACAACCAATAAATAACTCGCCATCATCTTCCGAATCAAGATTGATCAGGATTTTTCCGCTCAAAAAACCAGTTTCCAATGCAAAAGCGCCACTCAATCCGGTTTCTTCATCTACTGTAATCAGGCATTCAATGGGGCCGTGCGCAATGTCTTTTGATGCGAGGATGGCCATTTGCGCTGCAATCCCAATGCCATCATCAGCCCCTAAAGTTGTCCCATCGGCTTTAACCCAGTGACCGTCAATCAACGGGACGATGGCGTCGGTATCGAAATTGAACAGTTTGTCACTGTTTTTTTCACAAACCATATCCATGTGCGATTGCAATATAACGGTGGGCACCTTTTCTTTTCCTGCTGTTGCTGGTTTGCAAATCAAAACATTACCGATGGCATCTGATTTGGCTTCCAGTCCGTTTTGTGCAGCAAAATCGAGCAGGAAAGCGCGGATTTTTTCTTCTTTTTTTGATGGCCGGGGGACCTGGCAAATGGCTTCAAAATAGTTCCACAAAGGTTGCGGCCGGAGTGTATCGAGTTTATTCATGTGCGGTAATATTTCTAACAAAAAACAATTCTAACTATAAAATGATCGCAAATAGATCGTACGAATTCGAAGGTAATAGCCCGGAGGCAAAAATTACTCCAGATATTCGGACGAATAAAATAAACCCGTTTTCTGAAGCCAAACAATGATTTTAGCCAAAAAAATCGCGTTTGTCAACTTTTTGACTAAATCTTGTTGTGTGAAATCAGCGTGTCTATCCAAGGTCAAATTTGTACTTAATTTTTAAAACTTAAAAAAATAAGTACATGAATGAATTTTTTTGACCTCGAATTCATCGACTTCGTAACTTCAATTCTCAGTTTTGTTCAGAACTGCACATTTGTTTTGGATTGCAGGAATTTTATATCTTCATCGCATTTAACTTTTGAAAATTAGCCGATGTTTCATCTCTATCTTACTCTTGCTTATGTTATTCCAAATGTTTACGTTTTTACCCGAATCAATCAGTTATTCATCGGTAAAGGATATAAATTATGGTACACGATAATTTACCTGGTATTTTTTGCAGTTTACCCACTATCAAGGAATCTGGGTGATCACGGTGGAAATCTTGCAATTCAACTGTTATCAGTTTTTGCAGGTTACCTGTTACCCTTTTATTTATACCTGTTTTTATTTGTTCTCTTATTCGATTTAATCTTACTGGTGAACCTTTTTCTTCGGTTCCTTCCGACTAAAAAGCGAAAGAGTTACAGATTTCGGGTTTACACATTTTCCGCAATCATTTTGCTCTCGGTTTTTGTGGTTGTTGGTGGTGCAATTAATCTGAATACAATTCGTGTTTCAAATTACAAAATTCGTGTGCCAAAAAAGGATTCGAAAATTGAAGCACTTCGGGTTGCTTTTGTCGCTGACATTCATATTCTTGAAAGTACCAGGCTACGCTATATCGAACAGTTTGTTGACAAAGTGAATGCATTAGAGCCTGATATTGTACTGTTTGGTGGTGATATTGTAGAGGGCGACAGTGAAAATGAAACGACCATCGAGATTGAAAATGCCTTCAGGAAAATTCAATCAAAATATGGATCATACGGAGTTGTTGGCAATCATGAATTTTATGGAGGAAAGGTGCATAGCCCGTTTTTCATGAAATCCGGAATAACGATGCTGTACGATACGGTAATCAATGTTGACAATTCGTTTTACCTTGGTGGCCGATACGACGAACGACTCAAAACTCGTAAGTCCATTGACCAAATTATGGAAACTTTTACCGCAGACTTACCGGTAATCTTTTTAGATCACCGTCCCACACAATTGAAGGAGGTTAGTCAAACACAGGTTGATGCCCAATTTTCGGGACATACGCATAACGGACAGCTTTTTCCCATCAATTTTATTATTCGGCAAATGTATGATTTGAGTTGGGGGTATAGGGAGATTGGAAATACGCATTTTTTTGTGACAAGTGGTTTGCGTTTGTGGGGACCACCAGTAAAAACGGCAGGAAAATCAGAGATAATATTGGTAGATTTTATGTTTGAATAATGATGCCTTTCAAATTAACAAGGTTTTCCCATGGGCACACCATAAGTTTTAAGCGATCAAAAAAATAGCCAAAAACCCTCTGATTCCTTTCGAATTAGCAGCCGTTTCCCGGTGCTCTGAATAAGCACAAATTTAACTTCTGGCTAAATCAGTTATACTTGTTGAAATACTGACTTAGGCGATCGGTTAAACGGGCATAAATTGGTTTGGTAAACTCGACAAACAAATCCTGAGGCCCCGGAGGTGGAACAGCTTTATTGTTGATGATATGCACCTGTTGTTCTGTCAATACACCTTCATCGCCAACAAAAATACCATACTGATTTCGCCATAAAAATTCACCTGGAACTTCTTCGCTTAAGATTAGTTTTTGTGTCTGAAATTCTTCAATTTTCACATTGAGCAGCCCTTGCGAAACTACTTCGTCGGTAATAATTTTGATCTTGCCCCGGAGGCGCTCCTGGCGTTTTTCAATGCGTGTGGAATCACGGCTGACCTTTACTTCAACCTCACGCTCCACCACGCGGTCGAGTGTTTCCTGTTTTTCAAAATGCTGAGGTTGACCAACAAAAAAGTCATAAAATTCCATTCGAACCACCATGTCTGGATATTGAACCTGCTGATTTTCCGCTTCTTCAGGGGTGTAGAATGCGACAAAGCCAGAACTGGGAAAGCGCTGCTTCATGCGGTTAATCACTTGCTCGTAAAAGAATTCGGAGGATAACTCGTATCGTTTAAGCGGGAGTGCAACCGATTCGAGAATAACATGGATGGTCGCCCGCTCTTTGGCCTCGGCCATTTTCTCCAAAACATTTTTGTAGGAGGGCACCAAGTTATCGGCTTGGGAAAAATGATAGTATGCATCCTTGGCATCTTCCCGGCTTGGGCGCGCTATGCTGATGAGACCTGCCTGGTAACGCTCTTCGGCGGCCCGCTCGGTAGCCTGACTTAGCTCTGCATTATACATTTTGGGTGACGGAACCAAGCTGCGTGCAGCCGGAACTCTTCGGATCAGGTTGCTTAGGTGGTTTACCCGGTTCATGATGTTAAGTGTTTTACCCCATTTGAAGGCGTCATTTCCACTTAGGATATGATCAATTTCTTCCTGGTAGTAATCCATGGCCAAAGAATAGCCATCGCTTACAACCTGTTTGGCTTTTTTGTTGTTCGGGTCACTGCTCAGCCGATTCACGGCCTTTTCTATCGCTTCAATGTAATCGCCCCGATCCAATGCTTTTTTTCCTGAAGAACAAGCTCCAAGCAGAAAGATCACTAAAATGAAAGATCCCCATTTTTTCATAAGTCTTACGCTGTTTTTCATTTAACTGGCTAAAAGTAATTATTTTTTTCTTGTCTCCTCGTTTTCCTGCTATAGGGTATATGCCAGACGAAGTCCTTGCATTTTTCCTGATGAAAATGGCACAATGACAATTCGCCTGGCGTTGTTGTGTTTGCTACTCACCAAATTACCCACAGCAATGCCAAGCGCAGCGCCTCCAACGATGTCGCTAAGCCAGTGCCGGTTGTCGTATATGCGCGACAAACCTGCGGCTGTTGCGATTGAATAAGCGATGATGGGCACTGTTGGCGTATGTGAATATTGGTTGGCGATCACCGAGGCCACGGCAAAGACTGCTGTTGTATGGCCTGATGGCAAAGCTGAACCCTGGAATGGGCCGTTAAGTTGGAATGGGTCATCTGCAGCGTTTGGACGTGCTCTGCCAATCAGGCGTTTGGGGATTTGCAGCACCAGACTGGCCAGCACGAAACTTTCGCCTGCAAGCAAGGCAGTTGATTGACTTTTTCGATTGTTTGCCAGTAAGCCATAACCCATTAAGCCCCCCATGACGGCCAGCGAATATTCGGCGCCCCAAGGTTCCAGAAAATTGGCAGATATCCGCTCACCCGATGTTCCGGCGTTTTCATTCCAATCCTGGAAAGCCTCTTGAACCGGCTCATCAACCAAAAAGAGGGCTGCCACCGAAGCCGTAACCACCCCAAAGGTTGCCCAGTCGCGGCCATCCCAGTGCGCGGGAGCTGTAAACAAAGTTTTGGTATCGTCCCATCCCTTTTTGATAAATGCCCGGTTGAGCTGCAGCGTATCAATCTGGGCGCTGAGGACAAGTGGGGCCAAAAACAAAAGCAGGAGCATTTTACACTTCTTCATAAACTTAAAGATAAACGAACCGGATTATCCATTTCCCGTGATCGGGAATACGGTTACAATAATCACAACTTTTGTCGAATGAAACAAATTCTTGCGTGTCGGAGAGATCTTTCTGGTAAAAAAAACAAATTGGGGTAACTTAGCCCGCAAATAAAGATTCCGATGATTGAACAAGCCAATTACGATAAAACCTATACCCAAGTTGATTTTTCGAAAAAACAGCTTGCCGGCTGCGAATTTGCCGGCTGCCGATTTGTGAATTGCTCCTTTTCAAACAGTGATTTGAACGGAGTCGATTTTGTGGACTGCAGCTTTGATGATTGTAATTTCATGTTGGTCAAACTCAATGAAACAGGGCTCAAAGGCACCCGCTTTAAGCGATGCAAGCTGGTGGGCTTTGATTTCAGCCTGTGCAGCGATTTTCTGTTTCAAGTGGCATTTGACACCTGCCAGTTGGACTATGCATTGTTTGTCAAAAAGAAGATGAAGCAAACCGGCTTCCGGCATTGCTCCATTGTTGAAGCCGATTTTACCGAATGCCAGTTGGCTGAATCTGTTTTTGATGAATGTATTTTAACCGGCTCAACATTTTATCGCAGCCGACTCGACAGGGCAGATTTTCGCACAGCAATTGGTTTTTCAATCGACCCTGAAGAAAACTACCTGAAGAAGGCCCGGTTTTCGCATTCGGGCTTGATCGGCCTACTTGGTAAATATGATCTTGTTGTCGAGGACTGAGATTTCAACCTCGGAAATTGTCAAACTCCTGCTTATTTCCTGGGCTTCATCAATATTTTTGAAGGGTGATGACGTTCAACGCATCGCCCTCGGGTAAGGAAATTTTTAGTTCCTGAGCCGTTAGATTGGCAACACCGCGCACGGTTTCGCCGCTCGCTTTATTCCACTCCAAAGTGAATACATCGCCCAAGCCCGAGGGCATTAATGTTCCGATCAGTGCTAAATTCTCGTAGCCAAGCAGTTTGCCATTTAAAAGAATCATTTTTTTCTTTCCGTTTTCGGCCTCAATCAGGTCAATAAAATAAGTGTAGTTATAGAAAAGTTTGGTGGGTTTGTACAAGGCTTCCTCCGATTGATTCACTTCGTTTGATGGAGTAGCGGTCGGAGTGGGCATGGTTTGAAGTGGAGCCGCAGGCTTTTCAAGAGGAGTTTCTGTTGCAACAGGAGCTGTGGAAGCGGCATTGGGATTCACCGGAATATCATCCAGCTCGCTTAGTGCATCTGCAATGGCTTCGGCATAGCCTTTCCTGTAATCCTTGGAACGCCCGGTTCCTTCGCGTGACCAAATTACCCTGTTTCTGCAGTCTTTCAGCTCAACTTTCAACTTATTTTTAAACATGTTTTTTATGGGAACCAGGTTTACCGTCAGCGATTCACAGTGGTCTCCCTCCATGTCGGGAGCATGAAACATATGAGCAATCGTTTTTTCATTGAAAACCGTCTGAAGTGCGGTACTCACACCATAAGGGTTGAGTTCTTCACCAATTTCAGGAAAATGAACGGGAATAATAATGGATTTGTATTGTTTTTGCGAAAATGCAAGCAGGCTCAGAATGATAAAACCAGTTAGGATGAAATATTTTTTCATGATCTTTTTAGTTTTGAATGTGATTTGTTTCGGTTAGCCAAACTAGCAAAATTTTCATTTTTAATCAACACCACCGGCAAAAGGCTTAAATTGAACTTATTCATTTATGTTTCGGTTTTACCTGTTACAGGGTGTTAAATGTCAAACAAATATGTTGATAGTCAGTCAGGTTCCTGTTCCAGTGCGGTTTAACGTTTTCAAACATCACCGGAACGAGATAATACGGGTGCTTCGGGAGAGCTCAGCCGATGAGTTAATCAGCCAGCTTGATCCACTTTGCAACAATTACATTGATATTTATACTGGCGTGTTAACACCCACCGGTGTTGGTGAAATGATCGTGGCCCGGCTGAAATCAGAGCAGGTATTTTTCAAGGAAGATTTTCTTTGTTGGCTGAAAATTTCGAATGGACATCGAAAAATCCGCCTTGATGATGATTCGGAATGGATTGTGCGGGAAAGCAATGATCCAATTCGTTATTTGCACATCCATCCGGCGCGCACCGGGAAACATACCCTTCGATTCAAAGGATCTACGCTGAAAACAGTTTTCAAACTAAAACAGCAAATTGATCGCCACCCAGTTAAGCCATCGCTTGTACAGGTAAATCAGAGCCGGGAGGAACTGGGCTTGTCACCGGTGAAAAAAATAGAACAGGGAAGAGGCATCTTAAAATGTTATGAGCAATTTTTTTGAATGCAGGATTAAGGGGTCAATTCAGAAGAAGTCTGTCACTTTCATCGAGTGTTCCGCACACCTGTCAGTTTTTGGACTTCTAAAGTACACGCTGCATACAGGGATTTTCGGCTAAACTTATGTTGTACCGCCGTGCAGAGATGTGCAATTGCTTGCTGAAAAGCCTTTGACGAATCAAAACATTTGTCCTCTTTTGTGGTTAGTATTTAACAAGTTGTTTGGAATGAACATGATGAAGTCCGGTCTAGATATTAGTTTTGGAAGGATCAGAAAAGGCTCGGATTTTTCTAATGAATTATTGCCCAATATGAAGCGAACAGGTATTTTAATTGTTAATCTCGGAACCCCGGATTCGCCATCGTCAAAGGATGTTGGAACCTACTTACGCGAATTTTTGATGGATGGCCGGGTAATCGACATCCCGTTTTGGAAACGCTGGCTGTTAGTCAACCTTATTATTGTTCCCTTTCGGGCACCAAAAGTATCGGTTGAATATCAAAAATTGTGGATGGAGGACGGCTCTCCGCTTTTAGTTTACGGGAAAGCCCTGGTTGCCAAACTGCAAACCCAGTTTTCAAATGAGGTGACCGTGGAGCTGGCCATGCGCTATCAAAATCCGTCAATAGATCTGGGATTGCAAAAACTTCGGCAAGCCCAGGTGGACGAAATTATTATCTTTCCGCTTTTCCCCCAGTACGCCTCGGCAACCACCGGTTCTATTGCTGAAAAAGTGATGACCATTGTGCAAAAGTGGAATGTGATTCCAAGTGTTCAGTTTGTGAACAGCTATCACAACGATGCGCAATACATTCAGAATTTTGCGGATAAAGTGAAGCAGGATCTCCTACGATACGAGCCCGACCACATCCTGTTTAGCTATCATGGAATTCCGGAGCGGCACCTGGACAATATGAATGAAGCGGGCACAGCCTGGTGCAGCCATACCCGAAACAAATGTGCGCATTGCAGTGCCCGTAAGCCATATTGTTACCGTTCGGCCTGTTTTGAAACTTCGGATTTGATTGCTGAAAGGTTGGGGCTGGATGAAACGAAATACAGCACTTCTTTTCAGAGCCGGTTGGGTAAAGACCCTTGGATTAAGCCATATACCGATGAAACGATTCGCGAGTTGGCTGAGAAGGGGCTTGGCAAACTGCTGGTGGTGTCTCCTTCGTTCGTGGCCGACTGCCTGGAAACAACGCTGGAGATTGGCGAACAATACCGCGACTTGTTTATGGAGTTGGGCGGAAGTGAATTTCACTACACCGAAAGCCTGAATGCAAATGATGACTGGGTAAAAACGGTTTACAAATTGATTTGCGAAAAAATGAGTGATCGATCTGTAACCAACGAAATTTCAACACACATTGATTTTCCGTCGGATTTGAATCCGGTAGCGAGAACAAATTAGCAGCTTAAAAAACGTTGCAAAAAAGACAAGCGACCGGCAATCATTTGCCGGTCGCTTGTCTTTTTCAGAATATTTCTTCGCCTATTCTTTCACCGAAAATTTATAAATCGTGGTTGAGTTTAAGGTGTCACCCGGCTCCAAAACTGTGCTTGGAAAATTCGGATGGTTGGGTGAATCAGGGTAGTGCTGCGTTTCCAGGCACAGGCCAAAGCGTTGCTCATACACTTTTCCGCTACGTCCGGTTAATGTTCCATTCAGAAAGTTTCCGGTGTAAAATTGGACAGCTGGTTCAGTGGTGAATACTTCCATGTACCGTCCCGATTCGGGCTCGAAAACGCTGGCGCAAAAGGTCAACTCACCAGCCTCCTGATCTTTATTCAAAATGTAGTTGTGATCGTAACCTCCGGCCACGGCCAAAGCGTGCATTTCCGAATCAATGCGTTCGCCAACAGGATGCGGGATTGTGAAATCCATATCTGTTCCTTTGATGGACATAATGTTCCCGGTAGGGATCAATTCATTAGTCAAAACTTCGGTGGTAGAGTCAGCGTCAATCACTACAATATGATCCAGGATATCGCCATTGCCTTCGCCTTTCAGATTAAAGTACACATGGTTGGTCAGGTTGAAATGCGTTGCTTCATCTGTTGTGGCCTGGTAATCAATTTTCAATTCATTATCATCGGTTAGGGTATAGGTGACCTTGACATCCTTGTTGCCTGGAAAGCCAAAAGCTCCGTCCGGACTATGCAAGCTCATTTCAACAGCAGGGCCGTCTTCGGTTTGGACTTCCTTGGCATCGTACACCTGGCGATAAAAACTCTGTGTTCCGGAGTGCAGGTTGGCCTGGTGGTTATTGACTTCCAACTGGTACACTTCACCATTCAGTTCAAATTGCGCATTGGCGATGCGGTTGGCGTAAGGCCCAACAACCGCGCCCTGGCCGGCATCCAGCGTTTGGTATTCTTCGATGGATTTAAAACCTAAGGCAACATCGGCAAGCTTGCCTTCACGGTCGGGAACCATAATGGAAACGATTTTTGCCCCGTAATTGGTCAGGGTCACTTTCAAGCCATTCGCATTTTCAAGGGTGTACAAGGTGGTTTGTTTGCCGTCAATTGTACTTTCGAAGTCGGCTTTGGTGTAAAGGGCTTCTTCTTTTTTTTCAGGTTGCTGGCAGGCGACAGCGGTAATCAGGAAAAGGAGTGCGAGTTTTTTCATCGGTTTTTTCATTTTAGATTAATCTTATATCTTATAGATATCCTTGCGGCTTAGTAAAAAGTCAAAGACATTTTTATTATTTCAAACAAATTTATATACCTTTGCGTTTCATTAATTACAGATGACCAAGAAAATTTTTCATATCACAATATTAGTCATTCTGGTGGTATCTACCATAGGGTTTACCATCACAAAACATTATTGCGGCGGAGATTTAATCGATCTCTCTATTGCCGGAGATGTGGAAGATTGCTGCGATATGGAAGAGGGTTGCTGTCATAATGAACAACAAAATTATCAGTTGGAAGAAAACTACACGACTCCGGTAGTGTTTAATCATGTTGATTATCTTAGCGTTGTGATCTTTGAAATTCCTGAATTTTTAATTGAATTGCAGGAAACAACCATCACCTTGAGCGCGTCCAACTTCAGGGAATCGCCGCCTCCACGCGACGTACTTCATTTTCTTGCTGATATTCAGGTTTACCGTTTATGATTTTGAATGATGACCGGATTTATTGAGTTTTAAATCCGGCAGTTACTGGTGCGTTGATATGCAACCAGAATTCTTTATTTGTATCAAAAAGAATTTAACTTGATCATTCATAATTATCAAAAGGTATGCTGAATAAAATTATAAAGTATTTTCTAGAAAACAAGCTGGTTACCATACTCCTGCTGACCGGGCTGGTAAGCTGGGGAGTGGTGACTTCGCCATTCGGATGGGAGATCGGAGCTTTGCCTTCTGATCCGGTTCCGGTAGATGCCATTCCCGACATTGGTGAAAACCAGCAGATTGTTTTCACCGAGTGGATGGGGCGATCGCCACAGGACATTGAGGATCAGATCTCCTATCCGTTAACGACTTATCTGCTGGGAATTCCGGGCGTGAAATCGATTCGAAGTTCTTCTATCTTCGGATTTTCCAGCATCTTCATCATCTTTGAAGAGGACATTGAGTTTTACTGGTCCCGCTCACGAATCCTTGAAAAATTGAGTTCACTTCCATCGGGTTTATTGCCCGAAGGAGTGCAGCCTGCGCTGGGCCCCGATGCCACGGCCTTGGGGCAGGTATACTGGTACACCCTGGAAGGGCGTGACGCGGTTGGAAATCCGACCGGGGGCTGGGACTTGCACGAGATTCGTTCAATCCAGGACTTTTACGTGAAATACGGGTTGAACGCCACCGAGGGCGTTTCGGAGGTGGCTTCCATTGGTGGTTTCGTACAGGAATACCAGATCGATGTGAACCCCGATGCACTGAAAGCTTATGATATTCCGCTGCATAAAGTGATGCAGGCGGTGCAAAAGTCAAACCGCGATGTAGGTGCCAAGACCGTCGAAATAAACCAGGCCGAATACCTGGTGCGCGGATTGGGTTACGTGAAAAATGTGGAAGACCTGGAGAAAGCGGTGGTGTCTGTTTCACAAAACAGCCCCGTGCGCATTAAAGATATCGGCAGGGTCAGTCTGGGGCCCGCATCACGGCGCGGTTTGCTGGACAAAGATGGAGCCGAAGTGGTGGGCGGCGTAGTGGTGGCACGTTACGGAGCCAACCCGCTGCAGGTAATCAACAACGTGAAAGATAAAATCAAGGAGATTTCACCCGGTCTGCCCAAAAAGACTTTGGAGAATGGCGTGGTTAGTCAGCTGACCATCGTGCCTTTTTACGATCGTTCCGGATTGATTTACGAGACATTGGGGACGTTGGAAGAAGCTATTTCGCTTCAAATTCTGATTGTGATTCTGGTGGTGATCGTCATGGTATACAATCTGCGGGCCTCATTTTTAATCTCCAGCCTGTTGCCCATTGCCGTATTGATGGTGTTTATTGCCATGCGCTACAGCGGGGTCGATGCCAACATTGTCGCCCTGTCGGGAATTGCCATTGCCATTGGAACGATGGTCGATTTGGGGGTCATTCTTTCGGAGAACATCATCAAACACGTCGATGAAGCGCCGCCCGGTCAAAAGTTAATTATCACAATTTATAATGGCTCA
>ENA-ORCT01000602-ORCT01000602.1-marine-metagenome-genome-assembly--contig:-NODE-602-length-16604-cov-3.965087_pt1 | contig 16604 bp, 12 predicted proteins | sample MGYA00248632_ERZ508511 | MGnify/ENA primary metagenome ERZ508511 (study PRJEB26182, sample SAMN06268839) | marine metagenome | isolation source: Tt an P1-techrep anaerobic enrichment on pine from sediment...
GTAATCTAATTTGGATACAATATATTGTATTGAAAAATGATTATCAATACAAAATATTGTTAGTGCATCAGGAGGAGAAGCCATGAAACTCACTGAAAATGCAGTCAAAGTTCTGGAAAGGAGGTACCTTTCAAAGGACGAGAAGGGTAATATCATAGAAACTCCGGAGCAGATGTTCAGGAGGGTGGCTAAAGCTGTTGCGGGAGCCGACCGGGAATTTTGCAGCTCCGATGAATTGGAGTCGTTAGAAGATGAATTCTTTAAAATTATGTCCGAGCTGGAGTTTTTGCCAAATTCCCCCACCCTTATGAATGCCGGCCGGCCCCTGGGGCAGCTTTCGGCTTGCTTTGTGCTCCCGGTGGAGGATTCCCTGGAGAGCATATTCGAGGCAATTAAATGCACTGCGCTCATCCATAAATCAGGCGGAGGCACAGGCTTCTCCTTTTCCCGCCTGCGCCCGGCCGGGGATGCGGTGGCTTCCACCGGCGGGGTAAGCTCCGGTCCGGTCAGCTTCATGCAAGTGTTTGACGTGGCCACAGAGGCCATCAAACAGGGCGGCACCCGGCGCGGGGCCTTCGCCGCGCCGCGGCACACTTGCGTGACGGGCCGCAAGGGACTAGGCATTCGCGCAATTTCAACCAGATCAGGGAAGAAAACTCATGGCCAGACCCAAGATCGCCCTCATCGGCGCCGGTCAGATCGGCGGCACGCTCGCCCATCTCGCCGCGCTCAAGGAACTTGGTGACGTCGTGCTGTTCGACATCGCGGATGGCATCCCCCAGGGCAAGGCGCTCGACATCGCGGAATCCGGCCCCTCCGAAGGGTTCGACGCGGCGATGAAGGGCACCACCGACTATGCCGATATCGCAGGCGCCGACGTGGTCATCGTCACCGCCGGCGTGCCGCGCAAGCCGGGGATGAGCCGCGACGACCTGCTGGGCATCAATCTCAAGGTCATGAAATCGGTGGGCGAGGGCATCCGCGACAACGCCCCCGACGCCTTCGTGATCTGCATCACCAACCCGCTGGACGCGATGGTCTGGGCGCTGCGCGAATTCTCGGGCCTGCCCCACAGCAAGGTGGTGGGCATGGCCGGCGTGCTCGACTCGGCCCGCTTCCGCCATTTCCTGTCGGTCGAGTTCGACGTGTCGATGAAGGATGTCACCGCCTTCGTCCTCGGCGGCCACGGCGACACCATGGTGCCCTCGGTCCGCTACTCGACCGTCGGCGGCATCCCGCTGCCCGACCTGGTGGAGATGGGCTGGACCACGCAGGAAAAGCTCGACGCCATCGTGCAGCGCACCCGTGACGGCGGCGCCGAGATCGTGGGCCTGCTGAAGACCGGCTCGGCCTATTACGCGCCGGCCACCTCGGCCATCGAGATGGCCGAAGCCTACCTGAAGGACCAGAAACGCCTGCTGCCCTGCGCGGCCTATTGCGACGGCGAGTTCGGCCTGAACGGCATGTATGTGGGCGTGCCCACCATCATCGGCGCGAACGGCATCGAGAAGATCGCGGACATCAAGCTCAGCAAGGAAGAGCAGGCGATGTTCGACAAGTCGATCGAGGCCGTGAAGGGCCTGGTCGAGGCCTGCAAGGGCATCGACCAAAGCCTGGCCTGATCCGGCCGCATAACGAAGATTTTCTGGGGCGCCCGGTTTTCGGGCGCCCCTTTTTCTTTCGCTTCCCGCCCTGCCACGACCGCCGGGCGGAGGGTGGCGCCCGTCCCGGCGGGATAGGCAAGAGGCGCGCACCTCTGCCGTCGGTTCCCGGCCCGGTGCCGCCCCCTTGATCGGCCCCCGCCTTTCCCGGATCTTTCCGCCCATTCCGTTGCGCCCTGCAACCATGCGAATCACCGCCGCCCCAGACGGCAATCCCATTTGTGATCACACCGGAAAATCATGTGATCACAAATCCCACTTATTCGCCCCCAATCCCCGCGACAAAGGCAAAAACCGTTTCGACGCCTGAATCCCCGTGCTTAAACGGCCCCGACGAAAGCAGCATGGGACAGTTTCATGAACATTCATGAATACCAGGCGAAGGCTCTCCTTCGTGACTACGGCGCCCCGGTTTCCGACGGCCATGTCGTGACCCGCGCCGAAGAGGCCAAGACCATCGCCGGCGAGCTCGACGGCCCGCTCTGGGTGGTCAAGGCGCAGATCCACGCCGGCGGCCGCGGCAAGGGCTCCTTCAAGGAGGCCGAAGCGGGCGAAAAGGGCGGCGTGCGCCTCGCCAAATCGGTCGAAGAGGCCGCCGAGGAGGCCCGCAAGATGCTCGGCCGCACCCTGGTCACCCACCAGACCGGCCCCGTGGGCAAGCAGGTCAACCGCGTCTATATCGAGGACGGCTCGGATATCGAGCGCGAGCTCTACCTCGCGCTGCTGGTCGACCGCCAGTCCTCGCGCATCTCGGTGGTCTGCTCCACCGAGGGCGGCATGGATATCGAGGAAGTCGCCGCCTCCACCCCCGAAAAGATCCTGACCTTCGCCATCGACCCGGCCACCGGCTTCCAGGGCTTCCACGGCCGCCGCGTCGCCTTCGCCCTCGGGCTCGAGGGCCAGCAGGTCAAGCAATGCGTCAAGCTGCTGGGCCAGCTCTACCAGCTCTTCACCGAGAAGGACGTGGAACTGCTGGAGATCAACCCACTGATCGTCACCGACAAGGGCGATCTGAAATGCCTCGACTGCAAGATGGGCTTCGACGGCAACGCGCTCTACCGCCACGCCGACATCCTCGCCCTGCGCGACGAGACGGAAGAGGACCCCAAGGAACTCGCCGCCTCGAAATACGACCTGAACTACATCGCGCTGGATGGCGAGATCGGCTGCATGGTGAACGGCGCGGGCCTGGCCATGGCGACGATGGACATCATCAAGCTCTACGGCGCGGAGCCCGCCAACTTCCTCGACGTGGGCGGCGGCGCGACCAAGGAGAAGGTCACCGAGGCGTTCAAGATCATCACCTCCGACCCCAATGTCAAAGGCATCCTGGTCAACATCTTCGGCGGCATCATGCGCTGCGACGTGATCGCCGAGGGCGTGGTCGCCGCGGTCAAGGAGGTCGGCCTCGAGGTTCCGCTGGTCGTCCGCCTGGAGGGCACCAATGTCGAGAAGGGCAAGGAGATCATCAACACCTCCGGCCTGAACGTGATTGCAGCCGACAACCTGTCCGACGCGGCAGAGAAGGTTGTGAAGGCGGCGAAGGGGTAAATTATGCCTGATCGAGAGGACCTGCGCTTCCCGTTTTTCGTCTCCAAAGCGCGACGCACAGATTCAGACAGAGACGAAATTGATTGCGATTACTTCAGCAGTCACACCGAAGCGAAGATAGCTTTTGAGACTGAAAAGGCTGACGACAACATCTTCGTTTACCTCGGAGAACTGGGTGCTCTCGCAAATGAACAAGGAACGCTGAAGATCGACTACTTGGTTTTCGACACCAACGATTACGATTGGTGGCGCCAGTGTTCCTCCCTTAACACTCTCGGTTCGCGTGGTTTTGGGCGTGCTTGGGAGCACGATTCCTACGCGACTAGATATGAACCACTCGCCGAGCTCAATTGGAGGCTTTAATGGCCGTACTCGTAGACGAAAACACCAAGGTCATCTGTCAGGGCTTCACCGGAAGCCAGGGCACCTTCCACTCTGAACAGGCCATCGCCTACGGCACCAAGATGGTCGGCGGCGTGACCCCGGGCAAGGGCGGGCAGACCCATCTGGACCTGCCGGTCTTCAACTCGGTGCACGAGGCCAAAGCCGTGACCGGGGCCAACGCCTCGGTCATCTACGTGCCGCCGCCCTATGCCGCCGACTCGATCCTCGAGGCGATCGACGCCGAGATGGAGCTGGTCGTCTGCATCACCGAGGGCATCCCGGTGCTGGACATGATGACCGTCAAGCGCGCGCTCGAAGGCTCGAAAACCACGCTGATCGGCCCCAACTGCCCCGGCGTCATCACCCCCGACGCCTGCAAGATCGGCATCATGCCCGGCCACATCCACAAGCGCGGCTCGGTCGGCGTGGTGTCGCGCTCGGGCACGCTGACCTACGAGGCGGTCAAGCAGACCTCCGATTCCGGCCTCGGCCAGTCCACCGCGGTGGGCATCGGCGGCGACCCGATCAAGGGGACCGAGCATATCGACGTGCTGGAGATGTTCCTGGCCGATGACGAGACCCAGTCGATCATCATGATCGGCGAGATCGGCGGCTCGGCCGAGGAAGAGGCCGCGCAGTTCCTGAAAGACGAGGCCAAGCGCGGCCGCTCCAAGCCCTGCGCGGGCTTCATCGCCGGCCGCACCGCGCCTCCGGGCCGCCGCATGGGCCACGCCGGCGCCATCGTCGCCGGCGGCAAGGGCGGCGCCGAGGACAAGATCGAGGCGATGAAATCGGCCGGCATCGTGGTCGCCGACAGCCCCGCCGGGCTGGGCGAGGCCGTGCTCAAGGCGATCGGCTGACACTAGCGAACCCGCCGCGCCCCCCACGGGGCGCGGCCCATACCCAGTCAGGTGCATCCAATGACGGACCAAAGCCCCAACGACCAGTTCAAAGCCTCCTCGTTCCTGCAGGGGGCCAACGCCGAATATGTCGAGCAGCTCTATGCCCGCTACGCCAACGACCCCAAGGCCGTTGACGAGGCCTGGGCCGAGTTCTTCCGCGCGCTCGGCGATACCGAGGTGGACGTCAAGAAAGAGGCCGCCGGCCCCTCCTGGGCGCGCCCCGACTGGCCGCCGCAGCCCGCCGATGACCTGACCGCGGCGCTGACCGGCGAATGGCCCGTGGCCGCCCCGGCCGAGGCCAAGGGTGCCGCCCAGAAGATCAAGGAAAAGGCCGCCGAGAAGGGCGTCCCGGTCTCCGAAGACCAGGTCAAGCGCGCCGTGCTGGATTCGATCCGCGCCCTGATGATGATCCGCGCCTACCGCATCCGCGGCCACCTGGTGGCCGATCTCGACCCGCTGGGCCTGCGCAACGAGACCCCGCACCCCGAGCTTGACCCGCGCTCCTACGGCTTCACCGAGGCCGACATGGACCGCCCGATCTTCATCGACAACGTGCTGGGGCTGCAATTCGCCTCGATGCGCGAGATCCTGGACATCGTGAAGCGCACCTATTGCGGCACCTTCGCGCTGCAATACATGCACATCTCCGACCCCGAGCAGTCGGGCTGGCTGAAGGAGCGGATCGAAGGCTACGGCAAGGAGATCACCTTCACGCGAGAGGGGCGCCGCGCCATCCTGAACAAGCTGGTCGAGGCCGAGGGCTTCGAGAAATTCCTCCATGTCAAATACATGGGCACCAAGCGTTTCGGCCTCGACGGCGGCGAGGCGCTGATCCCCGCGATGGAGCAGATCATCAAGCGCGGCGGCGCGCTGGGGGTCAAGGAGATCGTCATCGGCATGCCCCACCGCGGCCGCCTTTCCGTGCTGGCCAACGTGATGGGCAAGCCCTACCGCGCCATCTTCAACGAATTCCAGGGCGGCAGCTTCAAGCCCGAGGACGTGGACGGCTCGGGCGACGTGAAATACCACCTCGGCGCGTCGTCGGACCGCGAGTTCGACAACAACAAGGTGCATCTCAGCCTGACCGCCAACCCCAGCCACCTCGAGGCGGTGAACCCGGTGGTGCTGGGCAAGGCCCGCGCCAAGCAGGCGCAGGACAGCGACCCCATCCGCCACAGCGTGGTGCCCGTGCTGCTGCACGGCGACGCGGCCTTTGCCGGCCAGGGCGTGGTGGCCGAATGTTTCGGCATGACCGGCCTGGTGGGCCACCGCACCGGCGGCACCATCCATATCGTGGTGAACAACCAGATCGGCTTCACCACCGCGCCGCATTTCTCGCGCTCCTCGCCCTACCCGACCGACATCGCCCTGATGGTCGAGGCGCCCATTTTCCACGTCAACGGCGACGACCCCGAGGCGGTGGTGCACGCCGCCAAGGTGGCCACCGAGTTCCGGCAGAAATTCCACAAGGACGTGGTCATCGACATGTTCTGCTATCGCCGCTTCGGTCACAACGAGGGCGACGAGCCCATGTTCACCAACCCGCTGATGTACAAGCGGATCAAGAAGCACAAGACCACCCTGCAGCTCTATACCGAGCGGCTGGTCAAGGACGGGCTGATCCCCGAGGGCGAGATCGAGGACATGAAGGCCGCCTTCCAGGCCCACCTGAACGAGGAGTTCGAGGCGGGCAAGGAATTCAAGCCCAACAAGGCCGACTGGCTGGACGGCCGCTGGTCGCATATCAACCGCGAGGGGACCGAGTACCAGCGCGGCGAAACCGCCATCAAGCCCGAGACCATGGCCGAGGTCGGCAACGCGCTGACCCGCGCGCCCGAGGGCTTCCCGGTCCACAGGACGGTGGCGCGCCTGCTCGAGACCAAGAAGCAGATGTTCGAGACCGGCCAGGGCTTCGACTGGGCCACGGCCGAGGCGCTGGCCTTCGGCTCGCTGCTGACCGAGGGCTATCCGGTGCGGCTTTCCGGGCAGGACAGCACCCGCGGCACCTTCTCGCAGCGCCACTCGGCGCTGATCAACCAGGACACGGAGGAGCGCTACTACCCGCTCAACCACATCCGCGAGGGGCAGGCCCGCTACGAGGTCATCGACTCGATGCTCTCCGAATACGCGGTGCTGGGGTTCGAGTACGGCTACAGCCTGGCCGAGCCCAACGCGCTGGTGATGTGGGAGGCCCAGTTCGGCGATTTCGCCAACGGCGCGCAGATCATGTTCGACCAGTTCATCTCCAGCGGTGAACGCAAATGGCTCCGCATGTCGGGCCTCGTCATGCTGCTGCCCCACGGGTTCGAGGGCCAGGGCCCCGAGCACAGCTCGGCCCGGCTGGAGCGCTTCCTGCAGCTCTGCGCCGAGGACAACTGGATCGTCGCCAACTGCTCGACGCCGGCGAACTACTTCCACATCCTGCGCCGCCAGCTCCACCGCAGCTTCCGCAAGCCGCTGGTGCTGATGACGCCGAAATCGCTGCTGCGCCACAAGCTCTGCATCTCCAGGGCCGAAGAGTTCGCCACCGGCTCCAGCTTCCACCGCGTGCTGTGGGACGACGCCGAAATGGGCAACTCCGACACCAAGCTGGCCGCCGACGACAAGATCAGGCGCGTCGTGATCTGCTCGGGCAAGGTCTATTACGACCTGCTGGAAGAGCGCGACGCCCGCGGCATCGACAACGTCTACCTGCTCCGGCTGGAACAGTTCTACCCCTTCCCCGCCATGTCGCTGGTGAAGGAGTTGGAGCGCTTCAAGCAGGCCGAGGTGGTCTGGTGCCAGGAAGAACCCAAGAACCAGGGCGCCTGGAGCTTCATCGAACCCAATATCGAATGGGTGCTCACCCGCATCGGTTCCGACTATTCGCGCCCGCGCTATGTCGGCCGCAACGCATCGGCCTCGCCCGCCACGGGCCTGGCCAGCAACCACAAGGCACAGCAAGAGGCGCTCGTGAACGAGGCGCTGACCATCGAAGGGAAGTAACACCCATGTCTACCGAAGTCCGTGTGCCCACCCTGGGCGAAAGCGTCACCGAAGCCACGGTCGCGACCTGGTTCAAGAAACCCGGCGATGCCGTCGCCGTCGACGAGATGCTGTGCGAGCTGGAAACCGACAAGGTCTCGGTCGAGGTCCCGGCGCCCGCCGCGGGCGTGCTGACCGAGATCCTCGCCCCCGAGGGCGCCACGGTCGCCGCCGGCGGCAAGCTCGCGGTGATGAGCGCGGGCGAAGGCGCCGCCGCCCCGGCTCCGGCGCCCACCGAAGCCGCCCCGGCCCCGGCCGCCGAAGCCCCCGCCGCCGATGTCGAAAACGCCCCCTCCGCCACCAAGCTGATGGCCGAAAAGGGCCTCTCGCCCGATCAGGTGCAGGGCACCGGCCGCGACGGCCGCATCATGAAGGAAGACGTGCTCAAGGCCGCCGCCGCCCCGACCCCGGCCGCCGCACCTGCCCCGGCCCCGGCGCCCTCTGCCGCCCCGCGCGCCCCCGTCGCCGCCGAGGACGCCGCGCGCGAGGAACGGGTCAAGATGACCCGCCTGCGCCAGACCATCGCCCGGCGCCTCAAGGACGCGCAGAACACCGCCGCGATCCTGACCACCTATAACGAGGTGGACATGACCGAGGTCATGGCCCTGCGCAACGAATACAAGGACATCTTCGAGAAGAAGCACGGCGTGCGCCTGGGCTTCATGTCCTTCTTCACCAAGGCCTGCTGCCACGCGCTCAAGGAAGTGCCCGAGGTCAACGCCGAGATCGACGGCACCGACATCGTCTACAAGAACTACGTCCATATGGGCATCGCCGCCGGCACGCCCCAGGGCCTGGTGGTGCCGGTGATCCGCGACGCCGACCGCATGTCCTTCGCCGAGATCGAGAAGGCCATCGCCGAGAAGGGCCGGCGCGCCCGCGACGGCAAGCTCTCCATGGCCGAGATGCAGGGCGGCACCTTCACCATCTCCAACGGCGGCGTCTACGGATCGCTGATGTCCTCGCCGATCCTGAACCCGCCGCAATCGGGCATCCTCGGCATGCACAAGATCCAGGACCGCCCCATGGTCATCAACGGCGAGATCAAGATCCGCCCGATGATGTACCTGGCGCTCAGCTACGACCACCGCATCGTCGACGGCAAGGGCGCGGTGACCTTCCTCGTCCGCATCAAGGAGGCGCTCGAGGATCCCCGCCGCCTGCTGATGGATCTGTAAGGCCGCTCACCCCTGACCTTTGCCTTTCTTCTCGGGCAAAATACTCTCGGGGGTGAATTGGCCGCAGGCCAAGAGGGGGCAGACAGCCCCCTCCCCGCAGGCCGGAAAACTCATATGCAGGTCATATGAGAGTCATATGGAATTCATATCGCCTGAACGAGGCAAAGGGAGACACCCATGGCAGACTATGATGTGATCGTGATCGGCGGCGGCCCGGGCGGCTATGTCTGCGCCATCCGCTGCGCCCAGCTGGGGCTGAAAACCGCCTGCGTCGAGGGCCGCGAGACCCTGGGCGGCACCTGCCTCAACGTCGGCTGCATCCCCTCCAAGGCGCTGCTGCACGCGACCCATTCCCTGCACGAGGCCGAGCACAATTTCGCCGCCATGGGCCTGAAGGGCAAATCCCCCTCCGTCGACTGGAAACAGATGCTCGCCTACAAGGACGACGTCATCGGCCAGAACACCAAGGGCATCGAATTCCTGTTCAAGAAGAACAAGGTGGACTGGCTCAAGGGCTGGGGCTCCATCCCCGCCGCGGGCCAGGTCAAGGTCGGCGACGAGGTGCACAACGCCAAGAATATCGTCATCGCCACCGGCTCCGCGCCCGCCTCCCTGCCGGGCGTCGAGATCGACGAGAAGATCGTCGTCACCTCCACCGGCGCGCTGTCGCTGCCCAAGATCCCCAAGAAAATGGTGGTCATCGGCGCGGGCGTGATCGGGCTGGAGATGGGCTCGGTCTATGCCCGCCTGGGCGTGGAGGTCACGGTGGTCGAATATCTCGACGCCATTACCCCGGGCATGGATTCCGAGGTCCAGCGGACCTTCCAGAGAATTCTGAAAAAACAAGGCATTAACTTCGTCATGGGGGCGGCCGTCCAGAATGTCGAAACCCTGAAGACCAAGGCCAAGGTCAACTACAGGCTGCGCAAGGACGACAGCGAGCACCAGATCGACGCCGAGGTGGTGCTGGTGGCCACGGGGCGCAAACCCTACACCGACGGGCTCGGCCTGGAAGGCCTGGGTGTCGAGACCCTCCCCCGCGGCCAGATCAAGACCGACGCGCACTGGGCGACCTCCGTCAAAGGCCTCTACGCCATCGGCGACGCCATCGAGGGCCCCATGCTCGCCCACAAGGCCGAGGACGAGGGCATGGCCGTGGCCGAGGTAATCGCCGGCAAGCACGGCCATGTGAACTACAACGTCATCCCCGGCGTGATCTACACCACCCCCGAGGTCGCCTCGGTGGGCCTCACCGAACAGCAGCTCAAGGAAGAGGGCCGCGCCTACAAGGCGGGCAAGTTCTCCTTCATGGGCAACGGCCGGGCCAAGGCCGTGTTCCAGGGCGAGGGCTTCGTCAAGATCCTCGCCGACAAGGAAACCGACCGCATCCTGGGCGCCCATATCATCGGCCCCTCGGCGGGCGAGCTGATCCACGAGCTCTGCGTGGCGATGGAATTCGGCGCCTCGGCCCAGGACCTGGCGCTGACCTGCCACGCCCACCCCACCTATTCCGAGGCGGTGCGCGAGGCGGCGCTGGCCTGCGGCGACGGCGCCATCCACGCCTGACCCGTCCTTCTTCTGGCCAGAAATATCCTCGGGGGGTGAATTGCCCCGCCAGGGGCAAGAGGGGGGCAGAAAGCCCCCCTTTCTACGAGCCGCTCAGGCCGCCAGCATCCGCAGCCCCTGCGTCACATCGGTGCGCACCGCCAGCCGCAGCCCCGGCTCGTCCCCCGCCTTCAGCGCGGCCAGGATCATGCGGTGATGCTGCGGCGGCTCGGTCCGGCCCAGCCGGCCATAAAGCGCGCGCATGGTCGGGCCCAGCTGCAGCCAGACGGTCTCCACCATGGCCAGCATCGCCGGGGCCTGGGCGCGCAGGTAGAGCGTGCGGTGAAACTCCAGGTTGGTCCGGATATAGCCCACCGCATCGTGGCGGCTGACCACCTCGGCGATATTGGCGTTGATGGTCTGCAGCCGCTCGATCAGCGCGATATGGGCGCGCGGCAGGGCACGGGCGGCCAGCTCGGGCTCCAGGAGCGCACGCAGGGCGGCCAACTCCTCGATCCGCTCGTTCGACAGCTCGGGCGTCGTCACCCGGCCCGAGGCCGACAAGGTCAGCGCGCCCTCGGCCACCAGACGGCGCACCGCCTCGCGCGCGGGCGTCATCGACACGCCGAACTGCGCGCCGATCCCGCGCAGGGTCAGCGCCGCGCCGGGGGTCAGCTCGCCATGCATGATCTGGCTGCGCAGGGTGCGGTAAAGCCGCTCATGCGCCGAGGAACCGGGGTCGAGGGGACGGGGATTTTGCAGCATGGCAGACTGTGATCACAAAACCGCGCCCCGCGTCAATCGTCAAATCGCACCCGGTGCAGCAGCGCGCCATGCGCCCGCAGCCAGGCCCGCGGCGCGCGGTGGCCGGGGCAGAGCCCCTCCACCACCGCCCAGAAGGCGGCGGAGTGGTTCATCTCGGCCAGATGCGCCACCTCGTGGGCGGCGACATAGTCCAGCACCTCGGGCGGGGCCATGACCAGCCGCCAGGAATACATCAGGTCGCCGCGCGACGAGCACGACCCCCAGCGCGAGCGCGTGTCGCGCAGCGTGATCCGCCCATAGCTGCGCCCCAGCGCCGCGGCATGGCGGTCGGAGGCCGCGGCCAGCCGCCCCCGCGCCTGCTCTTTCAGAAAGGCCCTCACGCAGGGGCCCACACGCGCCGGGTCCCCCGGGACCTCCAGCTGCCCGTCGGCCAGCACGGCGCCACGCCGGCGCCCGGCCACGATCGGCAGCTGGCTGCCCTCGAAAGGCACCGACCCTCCGACCGCCACCGGCGCGGGGACGGGCTGCCCGGCCAGCTGGGCGCGGATCCAGCCCGCCTTTTCCCGGGCGAAGGCCAGCCCCTCGTCCAGCGGCGCGCCCTGCGGCAGGGTCAGCGTCACCCGCCCGTCGAGCTGCGAGACCCGCAGCGAATAGCGCCGCGCGCGCGCCGACCGGCGCAGGGTGATCTCGACCGGCGGCGCGCCGGGAAGCTGGGCGATGGGCATGGCCTTGTCCTTTTCCCCTGCCTCGGCACCCTGCCGCCCGCGGCCAACACCCTTGCAAAAAGGGCTTTGACACATTCAGGCTGTTGTGGCAGTTGGCTGCGACTGAGTTCTCACGACGACGATGTAAGGGGATATTCATGCCCAAGGAAGAATGGGGTGTAAAGCGCGTCTGCCCGAAATGCTCGGCGCGTTTCTACGACCTGCAGCGCGACCCGATGACCTGCCCGTCCTGCGGCCACAGCTTCTCGCTGGAAAGCCTGAATGCGGGCAGCGGCCGCACGCTTGTGGCCGACAAGTCCGACGCCAAGGCCAAGGCCTCCGCGCGCGAGGAGCGGGAGGAAGAAGTGGTTCTGGACGAAGAGGATGTCGATCTCGACGACGACATCCTGGACGAAGAGGACGAGGACAATGTCTCGCTCGACGACATTGCCGACGTGTCCTCGGAGGAAGACGAAAGCTGACGGGACGCGCGGGGGCATTTTTTCGCTTGCACTCCCCCGCGCGCTTCCCTAGATACACGCGGGCAAGGCAGACAGCCTGCACCACGATGGGGCCTTAGCTCAGTTGGGAGAGCGCTTGCATGGCATGCAAGAGGTCAGGGGTTCGACTCCCCTAGGCTCCACCAAATCCCTCTCGAAATCCGCGATGACAGGCAGCGCCGAGGCGCCGGCGTGATGTCATGCCCGCACTCTGCCGGGCAATGACCGGCGGCGGAATCGTGGCCGCGCACCGCCCCGGCCCTGCCCGGGAATGATCTGCAAGCGCCGTGGCCGGCGCCGCTGCCCGCGCTGCCGGGACGGGCGAATCGCCCCTCTTCACCCGCCCGGCTTCCGCCGCGTCGATTCGCGGGCGCGCTTGCCAACGCCTCCCGCCCGTGCCAGTTTCCATCCGCAACGGATGGGAGGAGGCCCGGCCCGTGCAGACCGACCCGCAGCCCCTGGAACGCACCACCACAACCGCCCTGCCCCAGATCGGCCACAGCCGCAATCCGGGGCTCGCGCTGGACATGGACTGGGTGCGCGCCCAGCAGGCCAATACCTCGGCCATCGAGCGGCGCACCGGAACCTTGCCCGCCCGCCGGTCGGTCAAGAAGGATCACCAGGCGGCCTGGCTGCTCAAGGCGATCACCTGCATCGATCTGACCACGCTTTCGGGCGACGACACCGCCGAGCGCGTCCGCCGCCTCTGCGCCAAGGCGCGCCAGCCGGTCCGCCCCGACATCCTGGAGGCGCTGGGGATGGGGCCGATCCACACCGGCGCGGTCTGCGTCTATCACGAGATGGTGGAAACCGCCGTCGCGGCGCTGGAGGGCACGGGCATTCCCGTGGCCGCCGTCTCCACCGGCTTTCCGGCCGGGCTGTCGCCCTACAAGCTGCGGGTGCAGGAGATCCGCGAAAGCGTGAAGGCCGGCGCCGAGGAGATCGACATCGTGATCTCGCGCCGGCATGTGCTGTCGGGCAACTGGCAGGCGCTATACGACGAGATGCGCGAGTTCCGCGAGGCCTGCGGCGAGGCGCACATCAAGGCGATCCTGGCCACGGGCGAGTTGGGCACCCTGCGCAACGTCGCCCGCGCCTCGCTGGTCTGCATGATGGCGGGGGCCGATTTCATTAAGACCTCGACGGGGAAAGAGGCGGTGAACGCCACCCTGCCCGTCTCCCTGGTGATGATGCGCGCGATCCGCGACTATCACGACCGCACCGGCCACCGGGTGGGCTACAAGCCCGCGGGCGGGATATCCAAGGCCAAGGACGCGCTGGTCTACCTGGCACTGCTGAAGGAGGAGCTGGGCAACCGCTGGATGCAGCCCGACCTGTTCCGCTTTGGCGCCTCGTCGCTGCTGGGCGATATCGAGCGCCAGCTCGAACACCATGTCACCGGCCAGTATTCGGCCGCCTATCGCCACCCCATGGGCTGAGCGCCCGTGGTGGGGGCAGGATTTTGAGTATTTTTGCCAAGAAGAAGCCATGACCGTGAAAGAGCTGTTCGAGACGATGGAATACGGGCCGGCGCCGGAAAGCGCGGCCGAGGCGCTGGCCTGGCTGGTGGATGGCGGCGACCGCTTCGGCCATTTCATCAATGGCGGCTTCACCGCGCCGGGCGACGGGTTCGAGGCACGCAACCCCGCCACCGGCGAGGTGCTGGCCACGCTGAGCCAGGCCACGCAGACGGACGTGGACGCCGCGGTGGACGCCGCGCGCCGCGCGCAGGGCAGATGGGCGCGCCTCGGCGGGCATGGGCGCGCGAAATACCTTTATGCGCTGGCCCGGCTGATCCAGAAACACGCGCGCCTTTTCGCCGTGCTGGAGACGCTGGACAACGGCAAGCCGATCCGCGAGAGCCGCGATATCGATATCCCCCTCGTGCACCGGCATTTCTATTACCACGCGGGGCTGGCGCAGCTGATGGACAGCGAGCTGCCGGGATACGTGCCGCATGGCGTCTGCGGCCAGATCATCCCCTGGAACTTTCCGCTGCTGATGCTGGCGTGGAAGGTGGCGCCGGCGCTGGCGGCGGGCAACACGGTGGTTCTGAAGCCGGCCGAATACACCTCGCTGACGGCCCTTCTGTTCGCCGATATCTGCCGCGAGGCGGGGCTGCCCAAGGGGGTGGTCAATATCGTCACCGGCGACGGCGCGGTGGGCGAGATGATCGTGAATCATCCCGGCATCGACAAGATCGCCTTCACCGGCTCGACCGAGGTCGGGCGGAAGATCCGCGCGGCCACCGCCGGGACGGGCAAGTCGCTGACGCTCGAGCTGGGCGGCAAGTCGCCCTATGTCGTCTTCGAGGATGCCGATATCGACTCGGCCGTCGAGGGGCTGGTGGACGCGATCTGGTTCAACCAGGGGCAGGTCTGCTGCGCCGGGTCGCGCCTGCTGGTGCAGGAGGGCATCGCGCCGCGCTTTTACGAAAAGCTCAAGGCGCGGATGGACAAGCTGCGCATCGGCAACCCGCTCGACAAATGCATCGACGTGGGCGCGGTGGTGGACCCGGTGCAGCTGGAGACCATCACCAGGATGGTCGACGAGGGCGCGGGCGAGGGCGAGATCTACCGCGCCGCGGGGCCGCTGCCCGAGGGCTGCTATTACCCCCCCACGCTGATCACCGGGCTCTCGCCCGCCTCCAGGCTGATGCAGGAGGAGATCTTCGGCCCCGTTCTGGTCGGCACCACCTTCCGCACCCCGGCCGAGGCCGTGGCGCTGGCCAACAACACCCGCTACGGGCTGGCCGCCAGCGTCTGGACCGAGAACGTGAACCTCGCGCTCGACATCGCCCCCAGGCTGGTGGCGGGCGTGGTCTGGGTCAATGCCAGCAACCTCTTCGATGCCGCAGCGGGCTTCGGCGGCCTGCGCGAAAGCGGCTTTGGCCGCGAGGGGGGCTGGGAAGGCCTCTATGCCTATCTCAGGCCCGACCACCCGACAAAGCCCCTGAAACAGATCCTGCCCGAGAGCAAGCCCGAGGAGCCCGAGGTCGCCGACCCGCTGGACCGCACCGCGAAGCTCTATATAGGCGGCAAGCAGGCGCGGCCCGATGGCGGCTATTCGCGCAGCGTCTTCAGCCCGCGCGGGCGGCTCCTGGGCCATGTGGGGCTGGGCAACCGCAAGGATATCCGCAACGCGGTGGAGGCGGCGCATGGCGCGAAGGGCTGGGGCAAGGCCACCGGGCATCTGCGCGCGCAGATCCTCTATTACATCGCCGAGAACCTCTCGGCCCGGGCGGGCGAGTTCACCGAGCGGCTGCGCGGCCTGACCGGCCGGCACGAGAAATCCGCCAGGGCCGAGGTCGAGGGCGCCATCGCGCGGCTTTTCACCTATGCCGCCTGGGCCGACAAATACGACGGCGCGGCGCATTCGGTGCCCATCCGCGGCGTGGCGCTGGCGATGAACGAGCCGGTGGGGGTGATCGGCGCGCTCTGCCCCGACGATGCGCCCCTGCTGGGGCTGGTGTCGGTGATGGCGCCGGCCATCGCCATGGGCAACACCTGCGTTCTGGTTCCCTCGGGGCCCTACCCGCTGGCCGCGACCGATTTCTACCAGGTGCTCGACACCTCGGACGTGCCGGCGGGGGTGGTGAACATCGTCACCGGGGCGCATGCCGAGCTGGCCCCGGCGCTGGCGGGGCACATGGATGTGGATGCCTGCTGGTGCTTCTCCTCCACCGAGCTGTCGGCGGTGGTCGAGGGCGCCTCCACCCACAACCTGAAACGGACCTGGGTGAATTACGGGCGCACGCGCGACTGGATGGGGCCGCAGGGCGAGGGGCGCGAGTTTCTGCGCGCCGCGACCGAGGTCAAGAATATCTGGGTGCCTTACGGGGAATAGGTGGGAACGGCCTTTTCCCGGGGAAAACATCAAACCCGTCCGTTGGCCGCGCTGATCCGGCTTGCAGACGAGGCGGGCATTCGCCTGACTGACGCGGCGATCAAATGTCTCGCCGGCGTTTACGCCGGGCAGCGCCCGACCCGCCCCCCACGGGGCGGGCGCTTCTCGCCCTCACCTCGGGTCGGTCGCTGCCCTAATTTTAAGAAGCGCCCAAGCCTATTTCCGCCCCAGCCAATCCGTGAGCCGCCGCCACAGCCCGCGCGCCCGGTCGCGCGCGGCGTCGGCGCGTTCATCCACCTCGTCCCAGGTCTCTTCCACATCCTCCAGCAGCGGGTCGATGGTGCGTTCGCGGAACTGGGCCCAGACCCGCCACAGGAACAGCAGCGCCAGCCCGATCAGCGTCAGGATGATGATGTTCACCCAAGGGAAGAGGCGCACATCCGGCCCCTCCACCGGCCGCACACCGACCGCGTTGGGATAGATCGACAGGAACTCGCTGCGCCAGCCGTAATGGGTGCCCGACACCCATTGCGGATTGCCCTTG
>ENA-ORCT01000603-ORCT01000603.1-marine-metagenome-genome-assembly--contig:-NODE-603-length-16602-cov-3.655552_pt1 | contig 16602 bp, 12 predicted proteins | sample MGYA00248632_ERZ508511 | MGnify/ENA primary metagenome ERZ508511 (study PRJEB26182, sample SAMN06268839) | marine metagenome | isolation source: Tt an P1-techrep anaerobic enrichment on pine from sediment...
CAGGACGTGGAGACCCTCGGACAGACCCGAAAAATCCGGCGTGGCTGTCGCGGCGCCTCCATCCAGGCTGTAGCGAAGCTCAACCGCCGTGGCATCGCTCGATGACACGCCAAAGCTCGCCGTCGAGCTGCTGGTAAAGGCATCGGGCACGCTGTCCAGCAATATCAAGGGATCCGTATAATCCGTTGTCCAGGTATAATTGATGGACGACGTGTTGCCCGCCTCATCCCGCGCGTTAACTGTAAAAATATGGACTCCCTCGGAAAGATCAGTGAAGCGGGTCGTTTCCCGGGGTATCCCATCCAGAAAATAGACAGCGGCATCGTCACAGCCGACAGTGAATGCAGCGGCATTACTGGCGTCGAACTCGGGTGGCTTATCGGAAAGGGAAATTGAAGGCGGCGTGGCATCATATGTCCAGACTATACTCTCCGATAGACTTTCATTGCCTGCCGCATCAACGGCCTTGACAAGGATCGAGTAATCACCGTCGGCCGGATTGAGGGTAAACGAAGAACTCGTCTCAATCCAGGTTTCCCCAGCATCCAGGCTGTAAAACCAACCGATCGGATTACTGTCCTCGGCAGAAAAGCCAAACTCGGCCGAATTTGTCGGGGACGCCGGTACTGTATTCGCCGACATGACAGGGGCGGTGTAGTCAGTCAACCATTCATAGGACACCACGGGGCTTTCGTTTCCACTCGCATCGACCGCCTTGACCTCAAACAGATGATGCCCTTCAGGCATGTCCCCGACTACGACTGACGGATCGTCGGTCACAAATTCAAACGGCCCTTCGGGATCGTCAATTTTAAAGGTATATTGCGCATCCGCACTGTTGCTCTGAAGCAGAAACTCCGCAGTGGCCGAATTGGTCACCGGATGAGGTGATGCGGCAAGCTTAACCTCAAGGGAATCGCTGACGACAACCGGCTCCACGGGATCGGGTTGATGATCCGGGGGATTTTCCCCTCCGCTTTCCTCCGGCGGAATATATACCGGATCGGTGACGGCAACCGGCACGACAGCACCCTGCTGAACCACAGGCGGTGTGTCGTTCGGATTCGAATCCGGATTGATACCGCCCGGCTCAAATCCAAGCCGTCCCAGATTTCCCGGGCCGTCGTCGTCATTGCCCGAGCCGTCATCATCGAATCCTTCATCGGTTGAGGTATCATGGCTATGCCCGCCGATATCGGAATCGGAGGCTGCCCTCACAACCGGCCGTTGATCCGGGCCGGACAGCAGTACCATCTGCCCGGCAAACACCATCTGAGCATCTTTCGGATGCTGTTTGCTGTAAAAATACCCTTCACCTTCCTTAAAGGCGGAGCCGGAAACCCCATCAGTATAATAGGTAAAAAAATTCGTTCCCCGAACACCGCACACAGCAGTTGGGGTATGAACCTCGAAGCGGTTTGCCGTTTTTTCGTTAAAAAAGCCCCGAGAGCGCTTGATTACATTTTGCACCTTGCCTCGAAACAGCTTCATCGTACCGCGGGTCTGTCCGGATTCAACCATGAACTCGGAGATCTCAACCCGGCTTTTCTGGGCAAGGCGAAGAATACTGCCGTCCACAAAGGTGATTTGAGCCTTAGACCTGCTTTTTGAGCGGACAATATCCCCTACATTGACCTCGTCTCCCACATTGACGGTCCGTGCCTCCCGGCCGGGAGAGGTGATATCGATCCGCCCCCTTACCGCTGTAAAAGAACCCACCGGTGCCGTAAAACCCGAACTGGGGCCCATCATCACCAACGCCATTAAAACAGCGAATGAGAAGATCCGCTTCATGCAACCACCCTCCGTTAGGATAACCGGAATTAAGTTACCGGACGCCAAGTCGCCCATTTGAAATCAAAACTGCAGGTATTATGAATAATGATTCGCGTCCCTCAGTACCTGTATTCAACGCCGACCGTAACCAGATCCCGGTCATAATCATAGATAGCGATATTTGAATCTGCCCGAGTATGGGAGTACTGGCCCACCAATGTAAATCCGTCAAAAAACTCCCACGTAAGTCCCGCGGTTCCCTGATAGATATCGTCGTCCCGCGGTTTCTCGTTGTTAAGAAGCAGGTGGTTATTGCGATACTCCTGAAAAATGGCCTGGCCACTGAGCTGAAGTTTGATTCGATCGATAATCGGCAGTGTCAGACCGGCGGCAAAACGGTACGTGTCGTTTTCCCACCAGATACCGTCCGTATTCGCATCGATATATTCATATCGCGCATTGAACAGGGCATCCCGTTTGAACGCCCATACCCAGTTGACAAAGGTAGCCAGACCATCCGAATCCCGGTCCTCCTCTTCGCGAAGCGGCTCCCGAAAAAATTCATTCTCATCGTATCCAACGAAAAGCTCCAGCAAATGAACCGAATTGGGCTGCACACGGAGCAGCGGGCCCAGCCGAAGATGCCCCAGATAACGCTTAAAGGTTCCATCTTCCTTGAGCAAGGTGTGGTCATATCCGCTGAGAAGATTCAGCGACCAACTGCCGAAATTGTAACCCGGAATTAAGCCGAAACCGTTTCGGATGGAATCATAGGATGAGGAATGATCGCTGTGAAAATTGCTGGTAAACGCATACTGCGCATTGAGCAGCCAGGGGCTGTCAAACCGGGGAATATAATCGAGCCGCAACTGGGTCAGCAGACCGAAGCTGTCATCATCGGACGGGGGGGGCGGTGCATTTCTGGACTCGTTCCAACTCAGGACCAGGTTGCTGTCGTATTGCCCGAAAAGCCCGAGGGTGAGCCGAATGGGCCGTTCAATTTTCATCTGATTTTCCACCAGATCCTGATACCGCCTGGCAAAACTGCCAAGATCCGACTGGGGATCGACCAAAACCGAGGCCCGAAACCGCTCCTTCGCCTTTTCCAGTTTGGCGGCCTTTACATAGGCCAGACCGATTTGGAATTCAGCAGCCTGGGTCATGGCGGAATCCAGTGATTCGGATTTTTCGAAGGCCTCGATGGCTTCGGTGTACTTTCCTTCCTTTTGAAGCAGCAAGCCTTTGAGAAAGGCAATTTTGGCGGGATCGATTTCCTCTCGCTCAGCCACCTGGATCAGATGGGCGGCGCTTTTGAGATTTTCTTCTCCTCCAAGCCGGTACAACACCTCAATGAGTTCGACCAGGGCATCTTTGATACGCGGCTGGAGCACAACTGCATCCTTGAAATTTTCAAGCGCACGAGGATAATCCATCATCTGTTTGTAAGTAAGCCCGAGAAAAAAAGCGGCAACGGACGACGACGGATTCCTGTGGCGAACCGTTTCAAGAATCGTTGCAGCTTCCTCATAATTTTCACGGCGATACTGTTCAATTCCCTTATCCAGCAGCGATTCATCGCCAAAACTGACCAACGGAACACTCATAAACAGACATAGAAAAACACAGGCCAACACAACGGATGCTCTGCTCAAGGGGACCTCCTGCTGCTGAATGAAATTCGATCCACTGACGATTAGTATTGCCGGATAACCGTATCCCCATCGTTTGTTTCAATTTGCAAAAATTCGTTCCCCGCGGGAATCGTAAATTGCCCCTGCCGGCATTATATTCTACGGAAAGACAGACAGCGCCCAGGATATTAATCTTTTTTTACCCGGCCGCGGAACGATCATTTCCACGATAAGCCTGGCCGGGCAAACGCCGATACACCGAACAGGGTGCTGATCCGGTCACCTGGCAACGAGCAGCCAGACCGGCGCAAATAAAAAAATCCGGAACAAACCGGATCGTTTTGACATACGTTATTGTTTTGACACGGATGGTGAGTAAATCGCCTTACAGCACCGCAGGCAGAAGCCATGAAATGAACGGCATCGGCAATCGACACAAATGCCAGATACGGAAAAACCGCTGATCGGAATCCACGTAACATCTCAAGCGATACACTACTGTTCCGGGTGCAAAGAAAGGCAGATTAAATTACGGGTACGTCCTGGCGATACAATTCAATGGATCTAACTAAATATACCGTTCAACACTTGTCAATAAAAATCATGGCCAGTTTCAAACTTCAGCCACCATTCATTGTAGAAAGCAGTTTTTTCTCATCTTCAGTTCAAATAAATATATCACTACAAGTTGATGCGCATTATTTTGATAATTGCTTATACGCTGTTTGACAAAACACCACATACCCTATTATTATCAGCTCGTTGAAATCCGGCCACTGTTACCGCGTGCGGTTTACTACTTCCACACGGAGGACTTACAGCATGCTGAACCCGCACCAAGAAGAGATAACCCAACTGGCGGAATTGATACCCATGAACAACCCCATGGCCGTTCTGGGAGAGGCCGAAGCTACCTACCATTTGATGTGTCCGTCCGGGGATTTCACGATTGTCCGGAAAGTGTTTGAGGATATCTGGAGCCTGTTCAAAGGTGACTTTGACGGATATCGCAAATGCAATACCCCATACCATGATTTTCAGCATACATCCGATGTACTGATAGCAATGACCAGACTGCTTCACGGAGCAACTGTCGAAGGTATCCGTTTATCCTCCCGGGAAGCATCCCTGGGGATGATCGCCGCATTGATGCATGACACCGGATACATTCAGACCACTGAAGAAAACGAGGGCACCGGGGCGGTATTTACACGGGTTCATATCGAACGGGGGATCCTGTTTCTAAAACGCTACTTCAAGGCCAGGGGGTTTTCCCAAAGTGATTTTGAATTTTGTCGAAACTGCATTTACTGTACATGCATGGAAATCGACATGCAGGGCATTGCGTTTTCCTCAACCACAGAGGAATTGATCGCCAAAATGCTGGGTGCCGCCGATTTACTGGGTCAAATGGCGGATCGAATCTATCTGGAAAAGCTCGATGATTTATTTCATGAATTCAAGGAAGGAGGCATCACCGATTTTAAAAATGAACTCGATCTGGTGAGCAAAACAGCGGGTTTTTACAACTTCGCCCGGAAACGCCTGAGTGGAAATCTGGCGAACGCGGAGCGGTTCATGCGGGCCCATTTTCAACAACGCTGGGGACTTGACAAAGATCTCTATACGGAAACCATCAAACGCAATCTTGACTATCTTCAGAAAACGCTGGCGAATTACGGAGCGAATTACAAACAGAATTTAAGGCGCCATACCTGAAAGCCTGGCTGGAAACCGATGAATTGCAAGGCGCGGCATCACGAATAAATGAAATTCATCGGCAACGGGGGATACTTCCATACCGCCGGTTTGGGCATAATGTGCTGACCGCCAACGGTCAGCCAGTTGAGATCCGGTTTTATCTCCCGCAATTTGCCGTCATCCGGTAGCCGGGAGTGAGCTGAAAAACCGTAGGTAGCCCTGAACAGGCATATGAATTTTTTCCCTTCCCTTGCGACGGAGTAGTTCTTCTTGAACGTTGTGGGCGTAAGATTATGGGCTTCGGCAATCTGGGAAACTTCGTCATTGGAGAATTTGATTAAAATCGTTTTGGACAATCCCCGCTCTGAAAGGCGCATCAGGGACCGCGATTCACTGCTGCCCACATAGACCGTGGAAATGCATGGGAGCCGCTTGAGATACTGTGCCGCCACGATTGCTGCCGTACGCCGCCCACCGACCATCACGGGCAGCCCGTAATATTCGAAAAACTTTTTCTGAACGTCCTCGGCATATTTATCTCCCCTTTCGTACAGATCTTTCGAAATGTACCGCAGCGATCGAGCCAGATCCTCAGCCGCCTCTGAAATCGGCCAATCAATTCGAACATGAAAGTGAGACAGGCTGTATCGATCGCGAAGCCGACTGGCGGTATCCCTCTGAATAAGCAGTGCATAGTCGATGGGGAGCAGGGGCCGTAAAAAATCAAAAAAATGAACCGACTCAAGATATTTCTGAGACCGGTCGAAGGTGCCGGTTAACGGAAGATGTTCCGTTCGGACCAGGTTGGTCTTGGAGGTCTTATTGACGTCAAAAAAGCGGATATATTTCTTGTGGACGGCCGGGATGGTATCTTCAACAAAAATTACCAGAAAAGAATTCTGGCATTCGTACTCGATACTGGGGATTCGCGCCCGTGGTTTGAGCTCCCGTTTTTCCACAAACGGATAGGCAACCCGCCGCTCATGAAAATTGCCGTAGGAATCAGTCAGGCAGTACTGAACCATAAACTGATCCAGCTCATCGCGAAGTAACTCATAGTAAGACCGCCTCAGCCGGTTTGCCTGACTGAGTTCTTCCCTGACGCTCCAATAAGCCAATACACTCTCCCGGTCGGTCCGTCGTCACTGGTGGGGCTGCCGAAGTCATCCTTTTCAAATCATCTTACGATTCGCGGCAGGTAATAAAAACAAGCAATTTTTTCTATTAATACCATTAATTTAAAGGAAGGTCAACATAACCGGCCATGCAGTGGGGCAGCTTTTGCCCACGGAAATCGGTGGCGAGGCGATACTGCGGCGACAACCGGCCAGAAGAAAAAACGTGCCGCCATGCAATGACTTAATTCTGATTATTGTAGCGCTCGATACACTGGTAGAGGCGTTCCCGGTATCGATATGCAGCGATGGCGGCAATCAGGCAAAGGCAAAAAATCAGGGCAAATCCCCCGTACATCCGCTCATACAGGTAAGCCCCCTGAAGGCTCAACGCAAAGGTACCCGGCATTCGCCCGATACCGGCCAGAACCATAAAAACTTTTATGGGAATAGCACTCAACCCCAGAAACAGGCAAAGATAGTCTTTGGGAAATCCCGGAAAAACAAACAGGATGAAGATCACGATTACTCCCTGGCGCTTGACCAGAGAGTTGAACCGGTCCAGGCGGTGTTGGGGGATCAGTTTCAAAACCCAGTGTTTGCCAAGCAAACGTCCAAGGGAAAAATTGATCCAGGACCCCAGGGTCAGGCCAATGCTGGAATAAATGAACCCGGGCAGCGCTCCGAAAAGATAACCGCCGATAAACCCGCTGGCCTCACCGGGAATCGGAGCAATGAGGACTTGAAAGACCTGCATGGCAATAAACGCCAATGGAGCCCCCAGACCGAATGATGACATAAAACCGTTTATTTTCTCCCGATCGGAAACCAGACTCCACAACAGTTCCGCATATTCCCAAATCAGAGATCGACAGGCAAAAACGACCGCAGCCAGCACTGCAAAAAGAAAAAAAAGGATAATTACCCGAAATTTTCCGATTGATAAAATACGGGTCATAACAGGAACCGGGGCTGTGACGTCAGCGTGATGCCCCCCATTTATCAACCGGCCTCGTTCAAGGCAGCCACCGCCGGAAGCGTCTTTCCTTCCAGGAGTTTTAGAAACGCCCCCCCGCCCGTTGAAATATAGGAAATCTTGTCAGCCAGACCGGTCCGGTGAAGCGCGGCATCGGTGTCACCGCCGCCAACGATGGTCATGGCCGGCGAGGATGCCACATGACGCACCATGTCCATGGTCCCATGCGAGAACGGCTCCATTTCAAACACGCCCATGGGGCCGTTCCAGACAATCGTTTTTGCGCCGTCGATGGCGGCCGCATAGCGCGACACGGTGGCCGGTCCGATGTCCAGTGCCATCCATCCGGCGGGAATCTCATCGACGGGCACCACCCTGGCATTCGCATCCTGATCCATCCTCTCGGCAACGACCACATCGATCGGGATAAAAAACTGAATTCCACTGTCAGCGGCCGAACGCATCATCTCTGCAGCAGCGTCGATAAGATCGTCTTCAACCAGCGAGGCTCCGACATCCAGCCCCTTGCTTTTCAAAAACGTGTTGGCCATGGCACCGCCGATAATGCATATGTTGACCTTCCTGAGCATATTTTCCAGCGCCTTGAGTTTTGAGGAGACTTTTGCCCCGCCGACAATTGAGACCAGCGGGCGCTGAGGATCGGCCATGGCTTTCTCAAAATAGTCAAGTTCCCGACTGAGCAGCATGCCGGCCGCTGTTTCATGTGCAAATTTCACAACAGCAACGACCGAGGCATTGGTTCGATGCGATACCGCAAAGGCATCATTCACGTAAACATCGCAGAGTGAGGCCAGCTGACTGGCAAAATCCGGATCATTTTCCTGCTCGGCCGCATGAAACCGCAGATTTTCAAGAAGCACCACATCGCCCGCCTGCATCTGCCGAATTAACTCCGCCACCTGTTGCCCGACGCAATCCGGTGCCATGGTCACCGGTTTATCCAGCAACTCACCCAATCGATCCGCTACCGGAGAGAGACTGAACTTGGCTACCACCTGCCCTTTGGGTCGCCCAAGATGAGAGGCCAGCACAACCTTTGCCCCCTGATTGATCGCGTATGTCACGGTCGGCAGTACAGCTCGAATTCGCCCATCGTCAGTGATCTGCCGTTGATCGTTCAATGGAACGTTGAAATCGACCCGGATCAGAACAGTCTTGCCAGATATATCGATATCCCTGATGGTTTTCATTCGCCCCTGCCTTTCTGCCCCGTTTCCACGGGGTGCTGTAATTGTCGATGTAACTGCTTTCGTTTGGACCAGAGGCTGAAAAAACCGATATGGCCGGACTTGTATTCCCGGTCGATTTTCTCCCCGCGGACTTTGGTGCCTTCCGCGCCTCGGACAGCGGCCCTGAGGCACTCGGTCTTATCGGAACACGCAAAACAGGAGTCCGGCGTATGACGAAGTCCATCCGGTCCCATTGGAAATACCGTTTCCAGCCGACCGAAGCACGGTGGATATTTTTTCTTCGGATTTTCCATTCAATTCCTGGCGTCGAATTCGTTGTTCATCTGAGCGATGTACCCATGATCGGCAAAACTGAAGTAACGGTTTTGTCCGATGACGAGATGTTCATGGACCGTTATACCCATTACCCGGCAGGCAAAAACCAGTTCCCGGGTAATCGCAACGTCTTCGGTCGAGGGTTCCGGATCACCCGATGGATGATTATGGGCGAAAATCAGTGCAGCGGCGTGATGGCTCAGAGCCGCCCGGACAACCTCTCGGGGATAGACAGCGCTGGCTGTCAATGTACCCTGAAACAGTTCCTCCGTCTCGATCACCTGATTTTTGGCATCGAGAAATATGGCCACAAAGCATTCCTGTTTTCGCTCTTTGAGTCGATGGTACAAAAATTTGTGCAGCTCACCGGAATTGCTCAACACATCCTGCTGTAGAAGACGCCTTTCCAGGTATTTGTCGGCGACCGCTTTAACCAGCTTGATACCAATCAGACTTTTGGGACCGATTCCCTCGATCTCGCAAAGCTCATCCGCCGATGCCTCCAGCACTCCGGGCAATGATTTGAATCGTTTCAGCGCGGCCTTTGCCGAGTCTTTGCAGTCTTTTCTTGGCGTACCGAGGGTCAGCAACAATTCGATCACCTCGTAATCGTGAAACCCGCCCAGGCCGTTCTTCAGAAATTTTTCCCGCAGCCGTTCCCGGTGCCCCTCTGACTTATGTCGGGTCCTGCGCTCCGTTTTCTCGGTCAATGCAGCCTCCAATTTGCCAGAATACATCCCTCATTATCCCCGCGCACCCCATTCGAGGTTCAGGATATGGCTACCCCGCTCTGACGGACCCTTTCATCTGTTCCCGCCCGGTCTGAAAAGCAAATGTTAAAAATCCGACGGCCGGTTGTCCAGTTCCTGTTTCAAATCACGAGTCATCAACTGCTGAACCGCTTTAAGCGGTGATTCCGAATCATAGAGCACGTGATAGATAGCTTGTGAAATCGGCATTTCCACACCGATTTTCCGGGAAAGATTGTAAACGGACTTGGCGGTTTTAACGCCTTCGGCAACCATTTTCATTTCCGATAGAATCTCAGAAAGGGTCTGACCCTGTCCAATCTTTTTCCCCACCGTATGGTTCCGGCTCAGATCTCCGGTACAGGTTAGCATCAGATCTCCCACACCGGCAAGGCCGGCAAATGTCCGGGGATCTGCCCCGAGCTTTACCCCCAGTCTCTGAATTTCGGCAAGCCCCCGGGTAATCAAAGCGGCCCGCGTGTTCAGGCCCAGGTTCAATCCGTCTATCACACCGGCGGCAATCGCAATCACGTTTTTCACGGCACCTCCGAGTTCAACCCCAATGACATCATCGCTGGTGTACACCCTGAAATTCGGCGTCGCAAATATGTGCTGCACCATTCGGGCAACATCAGGATCGGCCGATGCAACGGTTACGACAGTGGGGACCTGGCGAACGACCTCGGCGGCGAAGCTCGGCCCGGAAAGCGCCGCAATCCGTCTGTCCGAGAGACCGGGCAGAGTTTGTTTCAGAATTCCGGTCATGGTGAGGTGGGTTTTATTTTCAATGCCCTTGGATGCAGAGACAACCACAGCGTCCGGCGAGAGATATTCGGCCATTTTGGTGGATGTTTCCCGCATGACATGGGAGGGCACGACCACCAGAACCAGATCCTTTCCGGAAACCACCCGGGCCAGGTCATTCGACGGGCTAAGATTTTCAGACAATGTGACACCTGGAAGAAAGACGGCATTTTCCCGCCGCTCCCGGATCTGTTCGCAAACCTCGGGTTCAAATACCCAGTGGTCGATGGCAAACCCTTTCACCGCCAACAAGTTAGCCAACGCGGTTCCCCAGGAACCGGCTCCAACGACTCCGATTTTCACAGAAAATATATCATCATGCAATTTCATGCTCTGGCGACCTCAATTTCATAACCTGCCGACTCCACTCGTATGCAGCTCCATTCCATTGAAAATCCACGGGAGCCGGCTGTTTGCAGTTCAGTTTCCAGTAGGTTCAGATGCCTTGTTTCCAACCGCGTACCGTCACCTTGCAGCGCCGGGGAAACCGTGTGCCACGGGCAATTACCAGTACCCTCCGGCGGAATGATAGAAAAGTGAGCGCCCGGATGTCAGCTCACATCGGGCTCATGAAGATCCTCAAGTTCACCGTTTTCGACCTCTTTTTCACCGAGAACCGCCACGCCGGCCACCCGTTCGCCCGATTCCATATCGATCAATTTAACCCCCTGAGTGTTTCGGCTGATGACAGAGATTCCCTCGATCGGTGTTCGGATAACCTTTCCGGTATCGGTAATCAGCATCAGATCATCTTCTTCCCCGACCAGAAGTATCGACACCACCTGACCGTTTCGTTCTGTGGTTTTAATGGTTATCACACCTTTACCGCCGCGCTTTTGCAGGGGATATTCATCAATTGATGTTCGTTTTCCGTATCCATTTTCGGTAATGGTAAACAGCGTCTGTCCGTGGTTGAGCACTTCCATTCCGACAATCCGGTCATCGGCCTCCAGCTTCATGCCCCGGACACCTCCGGCAATTCGCCCCGTCGGCCGGACATCTTCCTCGTGAAACCGGACTGCCATTCCGCTCGCAGAACCCAGGAAGATATTTCGGGTTCCATCGGTCAGCCGGGCCGCGATCAACTCATCTCCCGGCGCCAGATTCAACGCAATTATACCACCGACCCGCGGTCGACTGTATGCCATAAGGTCCGTCTTTTTCACCTGGCCGTTGCGAGTCGCCATAATCACAAAATTGTCCGGCTCAAAAGAGGGCACATTCAACACCGTTGTCAGCTTTTCCCCCTCTTCGAATTCCAGAAAGTTCACGATGGCCTTTCCGCGACTGGTTCGACCGGCCTGAGGAATTTCGTAAACCTTGCTCCAGTACACTTTTCCCCTGTTGGTGAAAAACAGGAATGTATGATGAGTATTGGCGATGAAAAGGTGCTCGACAAAATCTTCATCCCGGGTTCCCATGCCGGTCTTGCCCTTCCCGCCTCGTCGCTGACTCTGATAGAGCGTGATGGGGTTCCGTTTGATATACCCGCCCCGCGTGATGGTGACGATCATATCTTCCTCGGCAATGAGATCCTCAAGGGTCAACTCCCGTGTGGACTCGACGATTTCCGTCCGCCGGGTATTGCCGTACTCGTTCTGAATTTCCGACAATTCGTCCTTGATAATGTTCAGCACCAGCCGCTCACTGGCCAATATTTCCTTGAAACGGGCAATATCCTTGAGAACATTTTCATACTCTTCGACGATCTTGGCCCGCTCAAGTCCGGTAAGCCGCTGCAGCCGCATATCCAAAATCGCCTGCGCCTGAATGGCGCTGAGCGAGAAGGTTTCCATCAACCCGGATTTGGCCTCGGCCGGCGATTCGGAGCGACGGATCAAACTGACAACCGCATCAAGATTGTCCAGGGCAATCTTCAGTCCTTCAAGAATGTGGGCACGCTCCTCGGCCTTTCTCAGATCGTAGCGGGTTCTGCGAATGACAATCTCTTTCCGGTGAAGAATAAAATGCTCCAGCATTTCCTTGAGATTGAGCACCTGCGGGCGATTGTCCACCACGGCCAGAAAAATGATCCCGAGCGTGTTCTCAAGACGCGTATGCTTGTAGAGCTGATTGATCACCACCTCGGCAACCTGGTCCTTTTTCAACCCGAGGGCGATGCGCATTCCACGTCGATCCGATTCATCGCGAACATAACTGATCCCCTCAATCTGCTTATGGCGTATGAGGGTGGCAATTTTTTCAATCAGCCGGGCCTTGTTCACCTGATAGGGAAGCTCGCTGACCACGATGGTGTCCCGACCGTAACGTTCGTCCTTTTCGACGTCGACACGGGCACGAATCCGGATAATTCCCCGTCCGGTTTTATAGGCATCGTAGATTCCCTTGGTCCCGTAAATGAGACCTGCTGTCGGAAAATCGGGACCGGGAATCAAGCGAATAAGATCCCGCAGCGAGATTGCCGGATCATCGATAACGGCCTTGATCCCGTTGATCACCTCTGTAAGGTTGTGAGGCGGGATATTGGTGGCCATGCCTACAGCAATGCCGGAGGATCCGTTAATCAAAAGGTTGGGCAGTTTGGACGGCAGCACCGAGGGTTCCTCGATGGAACCGTCATAGTTGGGCATCCAGTCGACGGTTTCTTTTTCAAGGTCAGAGAGCATCAGATGAGCCATGCGCGTCATCCGGATTTCCGTATACCTCATGGCGGCCGGAGGATCGCCGTCAATGGAGCCGAAATTTCCCTGGCCATCGACCAGTGGGTAGGCCAGGGAGAAATCCTGCGCCATCCGGACAATGGTGTCGTAAACCGCGCTGTCCCCGTGGGGATGGTATTTACCAATTACATCGCCAACGATTCGGGCAGACTTTTTGTACGGCTTGTTCCAGTCGTTTTTCAGCTCGTGCATGGCAAAGAGCACCCGACGGTGAACCGGTTTAAGGCCGTCTCGGACATCCGGCAGAGCCCGCCCGATAATCACGCTCATGGCGTAATCCAGGTAGGATTTCTTCATCTCACTCTCGATGCTGATTTCGGCCAATTGATCTGTCTGCATGTCATCAACCTCTGATTATATGAATTCGTCTGGTATCGATTCGATACGATTCGCCGTGAATACACAGGAAGCCGCGACCGACTTTTCTATTTTCCCTGAAATAACAGGGAGCAACCCATTTGCGGCGAAATACGATAAACCGATAAAATATAGCGGTTCTGACCGCTTTCATCAACCCTAATCCTGACAGTGGAATCGTGCGGAAAAAATCGTGAAGGCCGGCCGGCTCGCGGCTGGAGTTCTCCCCGTTCAACAGGGCATTTTCCGGTATTGAACAGGCCCGTTTGCTATATTGGGATTGCGTTATTGATTCGTCGTGCGGGCGGGTTGTTCTCCTGGAGTTCCCCGAATGAACTTAAGAGCCTGGCGGGAATCAAAAAAAAACCGCGTCAGACCAAATGCCTTTTCGGCAGGCGACCTGATGCGGTTAAAACGGGTAACGGAACGGCGCAATACCGCGCGGACATCGTTATCGACTGATCAATCCGCCAACGATAAAAAGCAAGATAAGTTCGTAAATAAAAACCGGGATGAAACTGTGAAACAGGGCGTAAACAATTCCGCCGCCGATAATAACCGGTACACCCGTGAAAACCAGGATCCCCAACTTCCGGCTGATATCCATTGTTTTTGTCTCTCCTCCACTGCAATTGAGGTTTGGGGAGGTTTTTCTGGGACCCACCGCCAAACCCGGCCTGAACCGTAACTTTCCGGCCTGCGCCCGTGTTGATCAACGCCACTGAAGCCGGGAAGATTCCTCCTGCCGAGAAAAATTTTATCAACCATTAGCAATATCCGGGGATTAAGTAAAGAAAAATCCGTTCCAGGCTCTATGCACTGCGTTTGCCGAAATACAGGTTGGCTACGGCCAGCAGTGAAGTCCCCAGAATCAGCAAAAACGAAATGGCGTTGATCACCGGCGTGCTGCCATCACGAACCTGAAGGTACAAGTTGATCGGCAGGGTAGTTTCCGCTCCAACCAGGAACAGTGTGGTATTAAAATTTTCAAACGACATCAGAAACGCCACTGCCCCGGCCCCCAGCAGGGCGGGTTGAAGAAATTTCAACGTGACATGCCAGATCACCTGAAAGCGGCTGGCACCCAGGTTCATGGCGGCCTCTTCCAGGGAAATATCAAATTTCTTCAATCGTGCCGACACAACAAGAGTCACAAATGTGGCAATAAATGAGAACTGCCCCAGCACCACAAGCCAGAACCCCGGGCGAAAGAGGCCGACGTCCAGCTGCCAGTGATTTTCAAACCAGGTCCCCAGAGTGTTGGAGAACATCAGAATGGAAATGCCCAGAATCACGCCCGGTATGACCAACGGAGCCAGCATGAGAAAATACAGCAGGCTTTTGAATCGAAAATCCTCCTGTTCGAATAAAAAGGCGGCCAATGTGCCCACTATGAGGGAAAAAAGGCTGACAAAAAATGCGACCTGGGCACTTACCCAGATACTGTCCAGATTAATGGAATCGTGAAAAATACCGACCCGCTCGGGCGTGTTGGCCGTGAACCACTCGATGGTGAATCCTTTCCAGGGCAAAGCGGGAAACTGCGAATCGTTAAACGCCAGGATGCAGGTAATCAGAAGCGGTGCAAACAGAAACACAAAATAGAGTATTACAAAGACATTGAAGCTCAAGGTATAGAGGCGACTGTTGGGCAAACTTCGAATCATTGGATCACCTTGCTCAATTTTTGCCGGGTCAGGGTAAGCCCCAGCCATATGATGGCAGAGGAAAGAAGCAGCAACAGAAACCCGAAGGCGGAGCCCTGATTCCAGTTGAAGCTTGCAATGAACTGATTGTAAATCTGCTCGGTAAACCAGAGGGAATTTTTTCCCCCCATCAGGTTGGGGGTCAGATAATTGCCCAGCGTCAGCATGAACACTACGATTGAACCGGAGACGATCCCCGGGGTTGAGTGGGGAATAATTATCCGGAAAAGAATCGTCCACATGCCGGCGCCAAGATCGTAAGCCGCCTCCACCAGGCTGTCGTCCAGACTCTCCAGGACGGAAATCAGCGGCACCACCATGAACAGCATGGAAGTATACACCAGTCCCAGGATCATGGTGGCATCGTTGTAGAGCATCTCGATGGGGGCATCCAGAATTCCAAGACGGATCAACACATGATTGATCACGCCGCTTTCCCGAAGCAAAATCATCCAACCATAAACCCGAACCAGTTCACTGACCCAAAACGGCAGCAGAAGCAAAAGCGTCAGGAATCCCTGATATCGCGGTGCGACGACCTTGGTGATGTAAAAGGCAACCGGAAGGGCCACAATTAGCGTAAGAAGGGTCACCAGGATCGAGTAAACAGCTGTACGAACGAAGGTCAGCCAGTAAATGGGTTCCTTGAAAAAACTGATATAGTTCGAAAGACTCCAGGTCATATCGCCGAAATCATTCTCCACCCTCAGCGACATGATCAACAGATCGATATGGGGAATCACGATCAGGAGAATAAGCCATAGCAGTACAGGGGTCAGAAAAATGGCCAAGGCCCATCGACTTTGAGTTTTCATCACTTGAGTTCCCAACTCACCATTGCAGAGATATGAATCAGCAACCGTCAGCTCTGCCGAATCGGATACCAGCAACCAGTCGGCATTGGGTGAGTCAGCTGGCAGGAAAACAGATACCGGATTGCGAGTCCCAGCCGATCTCAATGGTATCGTTGATCTGAATGTGATCGAATTGACGGTTCTGGGGCAGCGCCACCAGAATTTCACGATCACCGGCTTCAGGACAAGCCAGGACTCTGCTGTTTGCCCCGTCAAACAGGATGGATCGCACCACGGCCGTGAACCGGTTCAACCCGGTCAGAGTGGAATCGGGTTGGATCAGCATGGCCTCCGGGCGCAGGAACAGATCAACGGCCGTACCGGGTGTCATTGGATACGCCGAGCGGGTCATGAATCGCTCACCCTCGCGGGTTTCAACTTCAAGGACAATGCTGCCGTCACCGGACTCCGTGCTCCGGCGAACCATCCCGGTCCAGGTATTGTTGTCCCCCACGAACTTTGCCACAAAGGGGGTTTGGGGATTGTTGTAAAGGTTCTGAGGGGTGTCAACCTGTTCGAACTTTCCATTGTTCATCACAGCAACATGATCGGACATCACCAGCGCCTCGGACTGGTCGTGGGTGATGTACATGAACGTTGTCCCGACCTCGGCCTGGAGCTTTTTCAGTTCGACCTTCATCTGCTCTCGCAGTTTGAGGTCGAGTGCTCCCAGCGGCTCATCCAGCAGCAGCACGCGCGGGTCCACCGCGATGGCGCGGGCCAGGG
>ENA-ORCT01000606-ORCT01000606.1-marine-metagenome-genome-assembly--contig:-NODE-606-length-16557-cov-2.925607_pt1 | contig 16557 bp, 14 predicted proteins | sample MGYA00248632_ERZ508511 | MGnify/ENA primary metagenome ERZ508511 (study PRJEB26182, sample SAMN06268839) | marine metagenome | isolation source: Tt an P1-techrep anaerobic enrichment on pine from sediment...
TTCAAGGAGAACACCCGGATGTATTACGGCGACGCCAAGGCCTCGATCGACAAGCTGCTCACCATGATCGACTGAGGCCGTCCCGGCTGACAACCAGGCCGCCCCGCGCATCCCGCGCGGGGCGGTTTTCTTTTGGGCATGTGGTGAGACCGCGTTGGTCCGCGAGCCGGACGAAAGCGGTCTTTCTTGCCGATCTCTTAGTATGACGGGTGACGTGCCATAGCGGTCATATGCCAAGAACGACGAACGTTGAGGCACCGTGGAGAAGCCAGTCCACCGGAAGAGCGCACAGCCAATGTTGCAACCTTGGGTTAGCCTCGACAGGATAACTGGATAGCAGAGAAGGTCCACAGGCTGCGAGGAGGTCGGCTTTGAAAAGAAACCGCACTGATCATCCGAGTTTGGCAGAAAGCGATTTCGGCAATGGGGACACGCTTCTCGTGGATAAGGAGTGGAACCCGAAATGGGCGCGGCTCTTCGAAGGCAATGGATTGAGGGCGATCCGGATCAGCCCGGATTACGGCCAATCGCTGGATGATATCGGTTGGCTTTCGGACCTGAAGGGAAACGGGCTGGTGGAGATCGAAGTCTTCAGCCAGACCCTCAGGGACCTCTCACCATTGCACGATTTTCCGGACCTGCGTGTCCTGTCGCTGGATTGCCCCAAGGCGGCGCTGCCTGAGCTGTCTGCTTTCGATCAGCTTGAGCACCTTCGACTGACCATCCCCAAGCGCTGGCACAGCCCGCTTGCGCTGCCGCGAACGCTGCAAAGCCTGATCCTGTCGCGCTTCCCTTGGTCTGATCTGACGTCGCTCGCGCATCTGGATAAACTGCGCAGCCTTGATCTGGATTCCCGGACCCTTGAAGACCTTTCGGTCCTGCCGCATCTTCCGGCCCTGACGGTACTGTCGCTTTACAATACCCCAAAGCTTCGGGACTTCGCTCCGATTGCTCAGATGTCCAGGTTGGAGGTTCTGGGTTTCGACACGGTCAAGGGGCTCGACACCTTGGACTTCCTTCAGGGGCTGAAGCGGCTGCGGCACTTGCACATTGCCAATTGCGGCCGGATTTGCAGCTTGGCACCACTGGCAGAACTGACGGCGCTTGAAAGCTTCGGATTGGTCGAGAGCCGGCTCAAGGATATGTCGCTCGCGGCCCTGACAGGATTGCCCAGGCTGCGCGCCCTGCGGCTGCCGCCGAACCAAGGCTATCGACCACCCATGGCGCAGGTGCAACAGAGCCTTGCGCGGTGATAGAGCCAGGGTGACTGTCCGCTTCCCGCATCGAACGGCCCTTGAGTTTAGCTCCGTGGACGGCCACTTCGGGTTCAAAACGGCCAACACGCTCTTGAGAAACGGATTTCCCTTTCGGGGCGGGCGGCGCACAATGCCGCACCGATAACCTGCCGAATTCATTGAGCCTTCCCGTTTACTTTGCGCCCCGTTCCGCTAGGAATGGGAAAAAAGCGAAGGCCGCGCCCATGACCCAGATCGAAGATCACCCGCTGCGCTATGCCCTGGCCAACGAGCTGCACGCGCGGCCGTTCCCCTCGCTGGAGACGCCCTGCCACGCGGCCTTCCTGGCCATCAAGGAACCGCAGGACGCCGCCACCCGCGACCGCGCGGCCGACCGCGCCCATCTTCTGGACCTGCTGGACCGCTTCGGCGCGCCGCACCCGCAGCCCGACGCCACCCACTATTTCGGCCAGATCGGGCGCCACCGCCTGAAATGGGAAAGCCATACCGAGTTCGTCACCTACACCGTCTTCACCGATGGCGTGACCGAGCGGCCCTTCGACCCGATCGCCTTCGAGGTCTTCCCCGAGGACTGGCTGGCGGCCGCGCCGGGCAAGCGTCTCACCTCGGCCCTGATCCGGGTCGAGGAGCAGAAGGACAGCGATGACGACATCGTGCGCCGCCTCTATGACTGGTTCGTGCCCGAAAGCCTGGCCTGCTCGTCGGTGCTGGACGACAGCGCGATCATGGCCTCGGATTTCCGCATCGATACGGCCGGCCACATGCGCTTCGCGCTGTTCGTGCGGCCCGGAACCGGGGCGCGCCGGGTGGGGCGCATGGTGCAGCGCCTGACCGAGATCGAGACCTACAAGACCATGTCCATGCTGGGCCTGCCGCGGGCGCGCGACCTGACCATCCGCATGGGCGAGATCGAGAGCCGCCTGTCGGCGCTGACCGCCGACATGGTCGGCGGCGGGCGCGGCGCGGAGGAGACGCTGCACGAGCTGCTGGAGATCTCGGCCGAGCTGGAGAACATGCTGGCGCAGGCCTCGTTCCGCTTCTCGGCCACGGCGGCCTACGAGGCGCTGGTGCATCAGCGCATCGAGGTGATGCGCGAGGCGCGCTTCCAGGGGCGGCAGACCTTCCGCGAATTCATGATGCGCCGCTACGACCCCTCGATGCGGACGGTGAAATCCACCGAGGCGCGGCTGCGCTCGACGATCGAGCGCGCGGCGCGGGCGGGCGATCTGCTGGGCACGCAGGTGGACGTGGCGCGCTCGGCCCAGAACCAGAAGCTGCTGGAAAGCATGGACCGGCGCGCCGATCTGCAGCTGCGCCTGCAGCACACGGTCGAGGGGCTGTCGGTGGTGGCGATCAGCTATTACGCCGTGTCGCTGGCCGGCTACATGGCCTATCCCCTTGCCGAAGCCGCGGGGCTCAGCAAGGGGATGCTGACGGCGGCACTCACGCCCGTTGTGGTGCTGGCGGTGTGGCTGATGGTGCGGCGGATCCGGAAGAGCTTCCACTGAACCGCGCCAGCGCCCGGTCGGTGGCGATGCCGCCCGCCGCGATCGCCCCCAGCGCCAGCAGCGCCGAGACGCCCAGCGTGGGCACGCCGGACAGGCCAGCGCCCACGGTGCAGCCGCCCGCCAGCACCCCGCCGAAGCCCATCAGCGCCGCGCCGGCAAGGTAGCGGCCGGTCTGGGCGGGGCTTTCGAAGCTCTGCCAGCGGAACCGGCCCGAGATCAGCGCCAGCGCCGCCGCCCCGGCCAGCGCGCCGCCCACCAGCCCCACGCCGAAACGCGCGGGCACGGCGCTGGCGGCCACGGTCCAGAACAGGCTGTCGGCGGCGGGCGCGGTGAAGGACAGGCTTTCCAAGGCGATGGGGTCGAAATCGTCATAGAGGACGAAACCCGTGCCGACCCAGCCCAGCGGCACCAGCAGGCCGAGCGCGGCGGCACCCGCCAGATGCCCGCGCCGCGCGCCCGACAGCGCCGCCCAGGCCAGCAGGGCGAGGGCCAGCGCCACGGCCCAGGTGGCGGGCAGGGCGGCGGCCTCGCCCAGCGGCAGGGTCAGCGTTCCGAGTGCCTGGCGCAGGGGGGCGAGCACGCCCTTCAGCGTGGCATGGGCGGTCAGGGCGAAGACCACCAGCACCAGCGCCGCGCGCAGGTTGCCCGAGCCCGCCAGCACGGTCAGCCGCGAGGCGCAGCCGCGGGTCAGCACCATGCCCGCCCCGAACAGCAGCCCGCCGAGGAGGACCGCCGCCCAGGGCAGATCGGGCGACAGGAAGCGGTGTTCGGCAAAGCTGATCCAGCCCGCGGCCACCGCGCCCTGGGTGCCCAGGATGGCCACGGCCAGCGCCGTCAGCCAGACCGCCAGCGCCGGGCGGCGCTCTTCAGGCGTGCCGACCAGGCCGCGGCGGAAGCAGAAACGCGTGACCTCGGCCAGGGCGCCGAAGGCTAGGCCGAGGGCGAGGCCGAAATAAACCGCCGCCTGGGGGGCGGTGAGGGTCTCGAAGCCGAGGGTCTCGAACATGGGGAACTCCCGCTAAATGGAACATCGTCCCATCTGCGCGGGGAAAGGCACGAAATCAAGCGCTCCGGGCGCGGGTCCGGGGCTTTGCGGCGGAACGATGTTCCGGCTGGCCCTTGGGGGTGGAACAGGGTTTGCGCCCGATGCGCGGCGGGCAAACAGGCGGGCGGGCCGCGCCGTCCCCGGCCGTGCCGGCGTTCTTTTTCGCAGGCTCAGCCGTCAAGCTCGGCGCCGAAGCGCCTGCGGGTGACCTTCGGCCCGCCGAACTGCCCGGCCTCGACAAAGAACAGGTCGCCATAGTCCAGCGGCGGCTCGCCCGGCGCGGCGAGGGCCTCCCAGATCTCGGTCAGGTTGCCCTTGTTGCCGACCCAGACCACGGTCTGGCCGGCGCTCTCGGACAGGATGCGCTGCGCGACGCCGGTGGGCGGGATGCGGGTGATCTCCAGCCCGCGCGCCTCGGCCAGCGGCGCGGCGGTGGCGAGGTTGCGGTCGAGGCCGGGGCTGTAGATGCGGTCGATCCCGACCCCCTCCAGCGCGGCGACAAGGGCCGCGGCCCGTGCGAGGCCCTTGTCCGAAAGCTGATCACCCGAGCGGTCGGCATGGCGCAGCAGGATCAACGTGGTGCCGCGGGACAGCTGGACCTGCCCGGCCGGCGCGCAGGCGGCGAGCGCCGCTCCGAGGGCGAGGGTGACGAAACTTCTGCGCAGCATGGCGGGCCTCCCTGTCGGTTCTGCCCCAGCGTAACCCCACCGCGCCCGTGCGGTCCAGCCCGCTCAGCGGCCGCGGATGCGCGGGTCCAGCGCGTCGCGCAGCCCGTCGCCCATGTAGTTCACCGAGAGCACGGTGAAGGAGATGGCAAGCCCCGGCCAGAGCACGCGCTCGGGGAATTGCTGCAGGTAATCCACCGCATCGAACAAGAGCCGCCCCCAGGTCGGGAAATCCGGCGGGAAGCCGAGGCCGAGGAAGGACAGCGCGCTTTCGGTGATGATCGCGTTGGCGATGCCCAGCGTGGCCGAGACCATCACCGGCGACAGCACGTTGGGCAGCACGTGGCGGGTGATCATGCGGCGGCTGGGCGTGCCGATCGAGCGGGCCGCAAGCACGAATTCCCGCTCCTTCAGCGCCAGAACGTCGCCGCGCACGATGCGCGCGGTCTGCATCCACGAGGTGATGCCGATCGCCACCACGATCAGGATGAACACGCCCGTCTCGGGGCCGAACTGCGACGACAGCGTCTCGCGGAACAGCATCACCATGACCAGCAGTAGCGGCAGCAAGGGCAGGGCGAGGAACAGGTCGGTCAGCCGCATCAGCGGTCCGTCGAGCTTTTTGAAATACCCCGCCAGCACGCCGATCAGCGTGCCCAGGATCAGCGACAGCAGCATCGCGGTAAAGCCCACCGCGATGGAGACCTTGCCGCCGGCCATCATGCGCGCGAGCATGTCGCGGCCCAGCTGGTCGGTGCCCAGCGGATGCGCCAGGCTGGGCCCCTGGTTGCGGGCGCGGATGTCGATGAAGGTGGGCTCGATCGTCCACAGGTAGGGGCCGATCAGCACCGCGAAGACGATGGTAAAGAAGACAACCGTGCCGATCAGCGCGCCGCGGTGGGTGGAGAACTGGTCCCACACGTCCCACCACTGGCTGCGGGGCGGGCGATAGGCCTCTTCCTTCATGGGGGCGGTGTCAGTCATAGCGGATCCTCGGGTCGAGAATGCCGTAAAGCACGTCGGCAATCAGGTTGAAGAGCACGATCAGGATGGCGAAGATGAAGGTCAGCGTCTGCACCATCGGGATGTCGTTGGCGTAGATTGCGGTGATCAGCAGCTGGCCCAGCCCGTTCACCTTGAACACCTGCTCGGTGATGATGGCGCCGCCGAAGATGGTGGGCACCCCCAGCGCGATCACGGTGACCACCGGGATCATCGAGTTGCGCAGCACGTGGACCAGCACCACCACCTTCTCGCTCATCCCCTTGGCGCGGGCGGTGCGCACGTAGTCCTGGCCCAGGTTGTCCAGCATCGAGGCGCGCATGAAGCGGCTGATCTGCGCGGCGTTGTAAAGCGCCAGAACCGAGACCGGCATCACCATCTGGCGCACCTGGAAGACGAAGCTGTCCCAGTCGGTGACCACATGGGTGGTGTCGTAGATCGAGGGGAACCAGCCCAGGTTCACCGCGAAGATCACGATCAGCAGAACCCCGGTGAAGAAGGTGGGCACCGAATAGCCCACCATGGAGACAAAGGTGCCAAGCTGGTCGAACCAGCTGTATTGCCGGTAGGCCGAGATCACGCCGATGGGCAGGGCGATCAGCGTGCCCAGCAGGTAGGACATCCCCACCACCCACAGGGTCTGGGGCATCCGCTGGGCGATGATGTCGCCCACCGGGCTGCGGGTCTGCCACGAGATCACGCGCTGCATGCCCTCGCCGAAATGCGTGCCGAAGGTGGCGTCGAAGGCGTGCAGCGGCTCGGCCACGGCGAACTGCTTGAGCCACAGCAGGTAGCGGATGTGGATCGGTTCGCCCAGGCCGAGGCTTTCGCGGATCTTGGCCTTGACCTCGGGCGGGATGGTCAGCGGCAGCTGCGCGGTCGGGTCGCCCGGGGCGAAGTCGAGCAGCAAGAAGATGATCAGACTGATGAACAGAAGCGTCGGGATCGCCAGCAAGAGCCGTCGGAGCGTGAAGGTGAACATGCGATGCCTCGGGTCAGAAGTCTGTCGTCGGAAGGAAATGCGCCCCGGCCCGCGCGGCAGGCCGGGGCGCTTGTCAGGTTACTTGATGCGGTACCAGTCGGCCGCGTTCCACAGCTCGCTGTCCCAGGTGTTGAGGACAACGCCGCCCAGCGTGTTCGAATGTGCCGAGACACGGCCGCGGTCGACCAGCGGGATGATGACATAGTCCTGCATCAGCATGTCGTTCATCGCCTTGGCGAGTTCCGCCCGCTTGCCGATGTCGCCGGTCGTGGCCATCTCGGCCACCAGGGCGTCATACGCGTCCGAGCAGTAGCGCGGCATGTTGTTGCCCTGCCACTGGGTTTCGGGCCGCGGGGCCTGCTTGCAGGCCCAGTTGGCCATGTAGGCCTCGGGGTCGGTGCCGTCGAAGTTGTTGGCGTACATCTCCACGTCCGCAAAGAACTTCTGGAAGGTGTCCGGGCTGCCCGGGTCGCCGCCGAAGAAGACCGAGGCGTCGATGTTCTTCAGCTCGGTCTCCACGCCGATTTCCGACCACCACTGCTTGATCAGCGCCTGGAAGTCCTGGCGCACCGCGTTGGTCGAGGTCTGGTAGAGCAGCGACAGGCGCTTGCCGTCCTTCACGCGCACACCGTCGGCGCCGGGCACCCAGCCCGCCTCGTCCAGCAGCTTTTTCGCGCCCTCGATGTCCTGCACCAGGCAGCCGTCGTTGGCGGTGGACTTGTAGATTTCAGGCGCGGGCAGCACGTTGCAGGTCGGGCGGCCGGCATCGCCATAGCCGATTTCAACCAGCAGTTCGCGGTCGACGGCCATGGACAGCGCCTGGCGCACGGCCTTGTCGCTGAGCACCGGGTGCGGGTGCTTGGCGGTGGCGCGTTCCTCGCCCAGCTCGGCCGAGGGGTCGGTCAGGTTGACCATGATCCGCTCCACCAGCGTGCCGAAGGCCGAGACCACCTTGCCCTTGCCGGCGGCCTGCATGTTGGCCAGCACCTCGGGGGCGAGCTGCAGGTTCCAGGCATAGTCGAACTCGCCGGTTTCCAGCACCGAACGGCCCGCGGCGGTGGCGTCGCCGCCGCCCTTGAACACCACGGTGGCGAAGGCGGGCTTGGCCGGATCGCGGTAGTTCTCGTTCGCGGCCAGCTGGATCACGTCATTGGGGCGGAACTCGGTCACGGTGAAGGGGCCGGTGCCGATGGGGGCGAAGTTCGCCTCGGTGCATTCGGGCGCCTTGGGGCCCAGGCAGTCGGCGAATTGCGCCTTCTGGATGATCGGCGCCTGCGCGCCCACGAAGGGGCCGTAGGGGAAGGGCTTGGCCACGCCGAACTTGACCACCACGGTCAGCTCGTCGGGGGTCTCGACCGCCACCACGTCGTTGAATTTCTCCGACTGGGCGCAGCCGCCGCCCTCGGCGGTGCAGTATTCCCAGGTGAACTTGACGTCCTCGGAGGTCAGCGGCGAGCCGTCGGACCATTTCAGGCCCTCTTTCAGCTTCCAGGTGATGCTTTGCAGGTCGGCCGAAACGCCGCCGTTTTCCACGGTGGGCACGGATTCGGCCAGGTAGGGCACCATGTTGCCCTTTTCGTCGTAACGCGCCAGCGGCTCCAGCACGAGGCTCGCGGCCTCAAGCTCCTTGGTGCCGCCCGAAAGGTAAGGGTTCATAATCGAGGGCGCCTGCCAGTAGATGATGTTCACCTGGCCGTCCGAGCCACGCTCGGCAAGGCCCGCGGTGGCCATCAGCGACCCGGCGGCAGCGCCCAGAAGGGCTGTCTTGAAATTCATGTCACTCTCCTTGTTGGGTGCTCTCTTGAGCCTCAATCGCGGCCGTTTCACCGGCCGTCTTCTGGATTGTCTCGGAATAGAGATGGCAGGCCACCGAATGGCCCGGCGCGACCTGGAACGTCGGCGGCTCCACCTTTCGGCAGATATCCATCACCTTGGGGCAGCGGGTGCAGAAATTGCAGCCTTCGGGCGGGTTCGCGGGCGAGGGCACGTCGCCCTTGAGAAGAATATGCTTCTTGCGCGTTTCGATGCTCGGGTCGGGTTCGGGCACGGCCGAGAGCAGCGCCTCGGTATAGGGATGCTTGGGCGTGGCATAGAGCGCGTCGCGCGGGGCCAGTTCGACCACCTTGCCCAGATACATCACCGCCACCCGGTCGGCGATGTGGCGCACCATGGACAGGTCGTGCGAGATGAACAGATAGGTCAGCCCCAGCCTGTCCTGCAGCTCTTCCAGCAGGTTCACCACCTGCGCCTGGATCGACACGTCGAGCGCGGCGATCGGTTCGTCGCAGACGATGAACCTGGGGTTCAGCGCCAGCGCCCGGGCGATGCCGATGCGCTGGCGCTGCCCGCCCGAGAACTCATGCGGGTAGCGGTTGGCGAAATCGCGGTTCAGCCCGACGGCATCCATCAGCTCAAAGACGCGCTCGGTCTTTTCCGCGCGCGAGAGCGTGGTGTGCTCGTCCAGCGGCTCGGCGATGATGCGGGCGACCGTCATGCGCGGGTTGAGGCTGGCCTGCGGGTCCTGGAACACCATCTGCATGGTGGGGCGCAACGGCCGCAGCCTGTGGAAATCGGCCTCGCCGATCTCCTCGCCGTTGAGCCAGATCGAGCCCGAGGTGATGTCATAGAGCCGCAGCACCGCGCGGCCGCAGGTGGACTTGCCGCAGCCGGATTCGCCCACCAGGCCCAGCGTCTCGCCCTCGTAGATGTCGAAGCTGACGTCGTCGACGGCCTTCACCTCGCCCACCCGGCGGCGGAAGAACCCGGCATGGATCGGGAAATGCATTTTCAGGTTGTGCACTTCGACCAGCTTGCGGCCTGTCCTGGTGTCAAACATTGCGCGGCCCTCCGGTTTCGGGGTCCCAGAAGCAGGCGGCGTCATGGCCGGGGCCAACGGGCACGCGGGCGGGATTTTCGCGCGCGCAGCGGTCGAAGGCCTGCGGGCAGCGGGCGCGGAAGGGGCAGGCGGCGGGCTCGGCCGACAGGATCGGCGGCTGGCCCTCGATCACCGCCAGTTTCTCGGCGCGCTCGCCCGAGACGCTGGGCACGGTTTTCAGCAGCGCACGGGTATAGGGGTGCTGCGGGTTGCCGAACAGCTCGCGCACCGGGGCCTGTTCGACCACCTGGCCGCCATACATCACCATCACCCGGTCGGCGATGCCCGCGATCACGCCGAGGTCATGGGTGATCCAGATCACCGCCATGCCCAGCTTCTCGCGCAGCTCCTTCATCAGTTCCAGGATCTGGGCCTGGATGGTCACGTCCAGCGCGGTGGTGGGCTCGTCGGCGATCAGAACCTCGGGGTCGCAGGCCAGCGCGATGGCGATCATCACCCGCTGGCGCATCCCGCCCGAGAACTGGTGCGGATAGTCGCCCAGCCGGCGCTCGGCATCGGGGATGCCCACCAGCTCCAGCAGCTCCTTGGCGCGCTTGCGGGCGGCCGGCTTGTCCATCCCCATGTGTTTGCGCAGCGGCTCCATCAGCTGGTAGCCGACGGTGAAGACCGGGTTGAGCGAGGTCATCGGGTCCTGGAAGACGAAGCCGATCCTGGCGCCGCGCAGGGCGCGCAGCCGCTCTTCCTTGACCTTCAGCAGGTCCTCGCCGCCGAACATCACCTGGCCGGAGCGCACCTCGGCCGGGGGCGAGGGCAGCAGCCCGATCAGCGACATCATGGTCACCGACTTGCCGGAACCGCTTTCCCCCACCACGCCCAGCAGCTCGCCAGGGCGCAGGTCGAAGCTGACTTTGTTGACGGCGTGAACTTCGCCCGACCGTGTGCGGAACACGGTCTTGAGGTCCTTGACAGCAAGGACGGGCACACCCCCATCGGGCATGAGAACTCCCCAAGCTTTTGTTTTTATTCGCTTTTTGTGGCGCCGAGGGTGATCCCGACGCCGCGATTTCGGGAAGTGTTACCAAGATTCGCGCAGGCGGCAAGACTTTACTCGGGGGCAACGTCGAAATTTTGATCAAACGGTCAGTCGGGCGGCATTCCCGCTTGACCTCTGCCTAATGCGGGATCACTTTTCGCCTGAACTCGGGCGGTCGGCAGGCCCATTGTTTTCGTCAACGCCTTGAGAGAGCATGCTCTTTGGACGGAGCCTGCCAGCCGGCCGCTCCCGAAGCCCACCCTCACGCCGCCCGCGCCCGCGGGTCGCCAGACATCGGAGTCCTCCATGCCCGTCAAGAACCGTTTCGCCGAATTGCAGGATGAAATCACCGCCTGGCGGCGCGATTTCCACGAGCATCCCGAGATCCTGTTCGAGACCGCGCGCACCGGCGCGCGTGTGGCCGAGCTGCTGCGCGCATTCGGTTGCGACGAGGTGGTCGAGGGGATCGCCGAGACCGGTGTCGTGGGGGTGATCAGGGGAAAATCCGACGGCTCGGGCAAGGTGATCGGGCTGCGCGCCGACATGGACGCGCTGCCGATCCTCGAGGCCACCGGGCTCGACTACGCCTCCAAGACGCCGGGCAAGATGCATGCCTGCGGCCATGACGGGCATACCGCCATGCTGCTGGGCGCCGCGAAATACCTGGCCGAGACCCGCAATTTCGACGGCACCGCGGTGGTCATCTTCCAGCCCGCCGAGGAAGGCGGCGGCGGCGGCAAGGTGATGTGCGACGAGGGCATCATGGAGCGTTTCGGCATCCAGGAGGTCTACGGCATGCATAACTGGCCCGGCCGCCCCACGGGCAGCTTCGCCATCCGCCCCGGGCCGTTCTTTGCCGCCGCCGACCAGTTCGAGATCGAGATCGAGGGCAAGGGCGGCCATGCCGCCAAGCCGCATGAGACCGTGGACAGCACCGTGGTGGCCAGCCATGTGGTGATCGCGCTGCAGACCATCGCCAGCCGCAATGTCGACCCGGTGGAGCAGGTGGTGGTCTCGGTCACCTCCTTCGAGACCTCGTCCAAGGCGCATAACGTGATCCCGCAGAAGGTGACGCTGCGCGGCACGGTGCGCACGCTGAACGCCGATGTGCGCGACCTGGCCGAGAAGCGCCTGACCGAGATCGCCGAGGGCACGGCGGCCCTGTTCGGCGCCGTGGCCCGGGTGGATTACCAGCGCGGCTACCCGGTGATGGTCAACTCCGAGGCGCAGACCGATTTCGCCGCCGAGGTGGCCCGCGCCGTCTCGGGCGATTGCGACGAGAACGCGCCGCTGATCATGGGCGGCGAGGATTTCGCCTATATGCTGGAGGAGCGCCCCGGCGCCTATATCCTGGTGGGCAATGGCGACACCGCGCCGGTGCATCACCCGGAATACAATTTCAACGACGACGCCATCCCGGCGGGCTGTTCCTGGTGGGCCGAGATCATCGAGCGCCGCATGCCCGCGGCCTGAGGCGGCGTTGACCTCCGGGCGGCGCCGGGGCAGGGAAGGGGAACCTTTCCTGATCCGGGCCGCCCGATGAAACCCTTCCTGATCCTCCAGCTCCGCCCCGAGGCCGAGGCCGCCGATGACGAATACGCGGCCTTCCTGCGCAAGGGCGGGCTGACCCCCGACCAGACCCACCGCATAAGGCTGGATATCGAGGATATTCCTGCGGACCTGACGCTCGACGCCTATTCCGGCGTGATCGTCGGCGGCGGCCCGGGCTGCGTCAGCGACGCGCCCGAGGAAAAATCGCCGGTGGAGGCCAGGATCGAGGCCGCGGTGATGGGGCTGATGCCCGAGATCACGGCGCGCGATTTCCCCTACCTGGGCTGCTGCTACGGCATCGGCGTTCTGGCCCATCACCTGGGCGGCGAGGTCTCCAAGGCCCGCTATGGCGAGCCGGTGGGCACCTCGCGCTGCCGCCTGACGCCCGAGGGCGCGGCCGACCCGCTGCTGGCGGGCGAACCGGCGGAATTCGACGCCTTCGTCGGCCACAAGGAGGCGGTGCAGGCGCTGCCGCCGGGCTGCGTGCAGTTGCTGAGTTCCGAGGCCTGCCCCTACCAGATGATCCGCCACGGGCAGAACGTCTATGCCACCCAGTTCCACCCCGAGGCCGACAGCGACGGGTTCGAGACCCGCATCCGCATCTACCGCCACAAGGGCTATTTCCCGCCCGCGGATGCCGAGCGGCTGATCGCCATGTGCCGCGCGGCGGATGTGCACCGCCCCGAGGCGATCCTGCGGAATTTCGTACTTCGTTACAGGAGGGGATGAGGCCGGTCTTCCCGAAGGGCTACCGGCCGGAGCCGGGCGGGGTTAGCCGCCGGTATGGCTCATGTGGCGCGAGACCTGGCCGTCGGCGCGCTGGCGCGAATAGTCGAAATCGTGGCCCTTGGGCTTCAGCCCGATGGCCTTGTGGATGGCCTCGACCAGCGGCTGGTTATCGTCGGGATGGGCGCGCAGCGCTTCGCGCAGGTCGGCCCTGTCCTCCTGCCCGAGGCACATGTAAAGCTCGCCGGTGCAGGTCATCCGCACCCGGTTGCAGCTTTCGCAGAAATTGTGGGAAAGCGGAGTGATGAAACCGATCTTCTGGCCCGTCTCCTCCAGCCGCACGTAACGCGCCGGGCCGCCCGAGCGTTCGGCCAAGTCGGTGACGCTGTATTCTTCCTCCAACTGGTCGCGCACGTCGCGCACCGACCAGAACTGGCCGACCCGGTCCTCGTTGCCGAGATCGCCCATGGGCATGACCTCGATGAAGGTCAGGTCGATGTCGCGATCGGCGCACCAGGACACGATGTCGAACAGCTCGTCCTCGTTGAAGCCTTTCAGGGCCACCACGTTGATCTTGACCCGCAGCCCCGCCTTCTGCGCCGCGTCGATGCCGCGCAGAACCTGCGGCAGGCGGCCCCAGCGGGTGACGCGGGCGAATTTCTCTTCGTCCAGCGTGTCCAGCGACACGTTCACCCGGCGCACCCCCGCGGCATAGAGCTGATCGGCGAAGCGCTCCAGCTGCGAGCCGTTGGTGGTCAGCGTCAGCTCCTTCAGCGCGCCCGAGTCCAGGTGGCGGGACATCGACTCGAAGAAGGTCATGATCCCCTTGCGCACCAGCGGCTCGCCGCCGGTGATGCGCAGCTTTTCCACGCCCAGCCCGATGAAGGTCGAGCACATCCGGTCCAGCTCTTCCAGCGTCAGAAGCTCTTTCTTCGGCAGGAAGGTCATGTTTTCGGCCATGCAATAGACACAGCGGAAATCGCACCGGTCGGTGACCGATACGCGCAGATAGGTGATGGCGCGGGCGAAGGGATCGATAAGCTGCGGTGTCATGAGGATGAAATTAGGGGCGCAAGGCCCCTTCGGCAAGCCTGATTTGCCGTCGTTGAACGGCGCAGGGCGCGGGGCTAGGCTGGTTTCAGGCAGCGAAAGGAGCGGCAGATGAGGATCGCAGGGCAGGGCGCGCGGGTGGTTTTGGGGCTGACGCTGTGCGCGGCGCTGGCCGGGTGCGGCACCGGCGTGGCCGGGCTGTTTCAACCGCGCGAGGCGCCCCTTTCGGCCGAAGCGCCGCCCGCCGACGGCGCAGAGGCGGGCCCGCCGCTGTCGGCGCTGGCGTCCGACGCGGCTGAGGGGGCGGAGGCGACCGCCGGGGGCGATCCCGCCGCCACACCCCCATCCGGCGGCCCCGAGCGCGAGTTGGGGCGCACCATCGCCACGCTGGGCGATGCGACCGATCCTGGCCTCTGGGCCAAGACGCCGCTGGTGACGGCGGCGCAGCCGGGGCGGCTGGTCTACCCCGCGAACGGCAATTCGGTGCAGGTGGAGCTGCGCCCGCTGGCGGGCGATCCGGGGGCGGGCACGCAGGTTTCTCTGGCCGCGTTCCGCGGGCTGGGCGCGCCGCTGACCGGCCTGCCGGAACTGATCGTGCTGGGCCGCTAGGCCGGTTGCTTGACAGTCGCCGCGCGCGCGCAGACAACTGAACGCGTGTTCATTTCCAAGGGAGGAGACGGATGAACCGCCGCCTGATCGCGCAGCCCGGCACCTGGGAGGAGATGCGCGCCGCGTTCCGCTGGGAGATCCCCGCGCGCTTCAACATGGCCGAGGCCTGCTGTGACAGCTGGGCGCGCGAGGCGCCCGACAAGGTGGCGCTGATCGACGCCTCGGACGGCGACCGGCGCTGGACCTATGCCGAGCTCAAGGACGCCTCGGACCGGCTGGCCACGGTGATGGCGGGCGCCGGCGTGGGCAAGGGCGACCGTGTCGCGGTGCTGCTGCCGCAGGGGCCGGCCGTCCTGATCACCCATTTCGCCGCCTACAAGCTGGGGGCGGTGCTTCTGCCGCTCTTTTCGCTCTTCGGGGACGACGCGCTGCGCTATCGCCTGTCGGACAGCGGCACGAAACTGGTGGTCACCGACGCCACCGGCGTGGCCAAGCTGGAGGGCCTCCGGGCCGATCTGCCCGAACTGGCCGAGGTTCTGTCCATCGACGGCGGCGCGCGCGACTTCTGGGCCGGGATCGCCGCGGCCCAGCCGCTGCCCGCGCCCGAGGACACCTCGGCCGAAGACCCGGCGGTTCTGATCTACACCTCCGGCACCACCGGCCCGCCCAAGGGCGTGCTGCACGCCCACCGCTTCCTGCTGGGGCATCTGCCCTCGATCGAGCTGCACCACCGCTTCTTCCCCCAGCCGGGCGATTGCGGCTGGACGCCAGCCGACTGGGCCTGGATCGGCGGGCTGATGGACCTGGCCATGCCCTGCCTCTACCACGGCGTGCCCCTGGTCAGCCTGCGCATGCGCAAGTTCGACCCCGCCGAGGCCTGGGGCCTGATCAAGCGGCTGAAGATCCGCAACCTCTTCCTGCCGCCCACCGCGCTGAAGCTGATGCGCCCCGCGCCGGTGCCCGAGGGGGTGGAGATCCGCTCCATCAGCTCGGGCGGCGAGAGCCTGGGCGCGGAACTGCTGGAGTGGGGGCGGAAGGCGCTGGGGGTGGAGATTTCGGAGATCTATGGCCAGACCGAATGCAACATCTTCATCATCTCGGTGCCCGGGCTGATGGAGACGCGCCCGGGATCGATGGGCCGGCCGGTGCCGGGGGTGGAAGTGGCGATCCTCGATCCCGAGGGGCGGCCGGTGCCGCCCGGCGAGGTGGGCGAGATCTGCATCCGGCGCGGCACGCCGGTGATGTTCCTCGAATACTGGGGCCTGCCCGAGAAGACGGCGGAGAAATTCCACGGGGACTGGATGCGCACCGGCGATCTGGGCCGCTGCGACGAGGGCGGCCTCTACACCTACGTGGCGAGAGATGACGACGTGATCACCTCGGCCGGCTACCGCATCGGGCCTTCGGAGATCGAGAACTGCCTTGTCGGTCATCCCGACGTGGTGATGGCCGCGGTGGTGGGCGAGCCCGACCCGCTGCGCACAGAGGTGGTGGTCGCCCATGTGGTGCTGCGCGAGGGCGCGGCATGGGAGGGGCTGGAAGAGGTGCTGATCCAGCGGGTGCGCGACCATGTCAGCCCGCACCTGGCCCCGCGCCGGGTGGACCGCCACGACAGCCTGCCCATGACCGCCACCGGCAAGATCCTGCGCCGGGCGCTGCGGCCGGAATAGGTTTCGCTGCCGCCGGTATTTGTTGGCCCGGGGCGCGCAGCGTCCCGGGCAGCGCCCGACCCGCCCCCCACGGGGCGGGCGCTTCTCGCCCACCCCGCCGGGCCGGGCGCCGCCCTCTGTTGGTGCGGAGCGCGCAAGTGAATGAGCAGCTTAGCGCAGATATTTCCCCGCTTCGCGGCGGGCGAAGGGCTTCATCCGCTCCCCGTGCTTTTCCAGAAAGGCGCGGGTGCGCTCGGGGTCATGCTTCGACAGCTCCCGCAGCCACCAGGCCACCGCCTTCTGGATGAACCATTCGGGGTCGTCGACGTAACCTGCCGCCCAGCCCAGCACCCGGTCGCGGATCTCCAGGTCGCGCGGCTTGGGGTGGTTCTGCTTGGTCCAGGGCAGGGTCATCACCAGCGCGGCGCGGCGGGTCCAGAGGTGATCCGAGCGCGTCCAGGCCTCCAGTTCGTCCACGCGGTCGGGATCGGCCAGCAGGCGTTTCTGCCCGGCGATAGAGGCGTGATCGGCCACGGCCCAGGCGTCGAATTCTGGCACCCAGGACTTGATCAGCGCCCAGGCGGCGCCGTCCTCGGGGCGGATGCGCGCCTGCGTCAGCAGCTTGGCCGCCGCGATGCGCGCCTC
>ENA-ORCT01000607-ORCT01000607.1-marine-metagenome-genome-assembly--contig:-NODE-607-length-16530-cov-3.264146_pt1 | contig 16530 bp, 20 predicted proteins | sample MGYA00248632_ERZ508511 | MGnify/ENA primary metagenome ERZ508511 (study PRJEB26182, sample SAMN06268839) | marine metagenome | isolation source: Tt an P1-techrep anaerobic enrichment on pine from sediment...
TAAAAACACAATTTGCGAGCTGACTAGAAATTAAATCTAACCAAGGGCTCCAGCGGATTTGCTACACGCTGCGCGTTTCGCAAACGCGCTGAGCCCAGTCGTTGGGCAAAAGGATAATAGATGATACTGCAAAGCCAAAGTTTCTTCGAGATTGCCTCTGTAGCAGTTGAAGACGCTTTCCGGACACTGCTGGAGAACAAGCACCTATATCAATCCGTTGAGATTGCGACCTCTGGTTTTGCGCAATACGTCGACAGAGAAGCTCAGAAGGAAATTTCACTTCAATCTCAGATATTTCCAGGCAGAGGCTCCAGCAGATCTAAAGAACAAATTCTTGAAGCCTGTAGAAAGAAAGCTATTGATGGCCTAAGGAAAATGCCGTTTCAAATGAAATTCGGTGAGACGCCACACCAAAAGGGAAATCTCGGCATAACGGTGTCTACTATAAAAGCCATCTGCCAAAATCAAGGTTGCGGCGCACTTTGGCCACACAATGTTTGTGCTGACCCTTCGTGGCTCATTCCCGCTTCAAGTTCACATTCAGGACTACATCAAATTTTCATCCTTAGGTACCAGTGCCAAGCTTGCAAAAAGGAGCCTGTGTCTTTTCTTGTAAGAAGGGAAGGACTAAAGCTTACGCTTGCAGGACGTTCGCCCATGGAGGCTGTAGACGTTCCGAAGTATGTGCCGACACCTGTAAGGAAATTTTATAAAGGGGCGGTTGTTGCCTTCAATTCCGGTGCAATCTTGCCTGGGCTATTCATGCTAAGAACAATGATTGAACAGCACATGAGAGAAAAGATTAAGGCAGGCGGAAAAAAGATGACGGGAGAGGAAATTGCTGATGCATATGCGGCAACTCTTGATCCTGATTTTAGCCGCAGATGCCAATCGCTAAAGCCTGTATATGTAACATTGAGCGAAGCAATCCACGGTGCAATCGATGACAAGCCTGAAATTTTTGACCGTGAGTTCGCAAAAATACTTTCACACTTCGAAGCTAAAGAAATTTTCGAACGTTTGGCCGTCGGATGATCATTGTTAGCCGGCCCAGAGTCAAATAACTGCCCAACCACTACATTCACCGGCGGCTGGCTGCCGGTGAATGTAGTGGTTGGGCACATCAGATATGATTGGAAACAATATGAACGAGGCCCTTGAGAGAGCACTTAGCGATGGGAAGCATAAAAAGGTTCTAAGGTACCTACTGGGTTGCTTAGGCGGTACACCCTTTATTGGTGGTGCATTTGGTGCTACTGCAGCTGCATGGGCAGAGTCGGAACAGTCCAAAATTAATGTGCTGATCCTTAACTCGCTTAAGATCTTAGACGAACGAACTGAAGAGGCCGCTGACAAGCTTGTGGTGTCCAATGAACCGCAACAATGGGTAGCCGCACACATAAGGTTCAATCCAAACGACGCTACCTTTATCGATTCATCAAATGTTTCATCCCTTACTGACAACGGACATCTTGACTTCACGATCAATTTTGCAGCGCCTCTTCAGGATGGCTTTGTACTTCAATACTTTGGTAGCAGTGAAGTGCGCTTAGACGGGTTTATTGAATCGGCACGCTCTGTACGTGTCCGTTTTTTAGAACCTTGTCCCGATAATGTTGCTTTTGTATTTTTTAACCTTAATTTGACGTGAAGTGCCCAACAAAGAAATCAACTCGGATGCCGCAAACAGAGCGGCACCGGTTATCTCAACGTTATGTTTACTGAGTAAGAATCGGAGAGGTTATGCAACCAAAAGAGCTGGTAGAGCTATGGGTTAATGCCTTCAATGAAGGTGATGCCGAAAAGATAGCCGAATTCTATGCCAACGATGCAGTCAACCATCAAGTTGCTAACGAACCTGTTGAAGGTAAAAATGCAATCCGAGAAATGTTCTCTAGAGAGTTCTCAAGTGCGAAAATGGTCTGTATCGTTGAAAACATATTCCAAGATGGTGAGTGGGCTATTTTAGAATGGAAAGATCCAATTGGCTTGCGAGGCTGCGGTTTTTTCCAAATAAAAAACAACCTGATCGTTTTTCAACGAGGCTATTGGGATAAATTAAGTTTCTTACGTGCGCATGATTTACCAATACCAGAGTAGCAACATAACACTTATCAGGCCCCCGTTCGTCAAGGGCGAACTAACCCCGCGAACGAAAAAGATTGATGTTCCTCGTTCTTTGACAAGCGACTGACCCTTAAAACCTGCCGATTCCGACTTGGGTTTTCTCCTGGTTGCAGACGAATTCTGCACCAAACACCTATCGAGGCTCTTTTTATGCGGAGCCCTGTCGAGCATTCCCGCCGCCTGGAAACGCGTGCGTACCCTTGTGCCGGCCCAGTCAAAACGTCGCGGTCCATCCAAGCAGCGAAGGCCGCAGTTAGCTGCGGGCTCGGGGAAGGGGCAGAATCCGGCGCTGGTCCCTCGGACCATCGCACAAGCTGAACGTGGGAGCGAGACGGATCTCCTAGTCTGTGTTGGGGTCGGACCAAGTAAACTAACTGAATTACAGATATATTTATACAAAAAAGCCCCTCAAATAACGGCTATAGGCCGATTTTAGAGCCCAAAATGAGGTTTTAAAGAAAACAAAAGAATCTTGTTTCAAGCTTGCCGTTATGCAACACGGAGAAACAGTTGAAGTACGAGTATCTTGTTTTTGACCTTGACGGCACGATTAGCGATCCCAAGGACGGAATCGTCAGGTCAATTAATTATGCGCTTGAGGCTCATGGTTTCGAGCTCCGTACAGAAAATGAACTCTGCACCTTTATTGGCCCACCGTTGGATCTTTCTTTTTCATCGTTAACAGGCTCGGCAGACTCTGAGCTTATCAAGTCATTGGTCAAAAAATATCGTGAGCGTTATTCCGATATCGGGTTTTCAGAAAACTCGCTATACAAAGGCATCCCCGAAGTCCTAACCAGACTGAATTCTATCCCGGGGGTAAAGTTGGGTATCTGCACTTCCAAGCCCGCTCACATTGCAGAGCGGATTCTCGAGCTGTTTTTGCTTCGCGGACATTTCTGCTTCGTAAACGGCGGTGATGTTGGTATCGAAAAGTGGCAGCAGCTTGGTTCACTGCTGGAGCAGGGCGAGATAAATCAGAATTCGGTGATGATTGGTGATCGCTTTGTGGACATAACTGCCGCACAGAAGAATAGTCTCGATTCTGCGGGTGTACTGTGGGGGTATGGTTCGCGCACCGAACTCAGTCAGCATGATCCCTCGTATCTATTTTCGAGCCCGGGTGATCTTGAGGAGCTTGTTCCATAACTATTTCCTCTAAGAGAATTTAAAGAGCAGCATTTTTTTGGAGAGAATATGGGCATGAACAGAAGCCTTTCGCTTTTCATCGCCGTCGGTTTGATGGTTTTGATCTGGGCGTGTACGGATCGCCAATCGCAACCAACTCCCACAAGTGCTTATCCCGTTGCAGTCGATTTAAATAAAGTCGGCAAATATCCTGCTTTGACAAAATCCGGCGCCGGATATGTTTACGATGAAGTATTGGAGTATCGGGTATGGATTCACCCCGGCGGCGACGATTACCACCATGCCTTTGCGACCTACGAGGAGGCTGAGAAGTTTTCCGCACGGAGAGATCGGGCGGAGGAGCCGCTCGTTCTGGTATTGCAGCGTGAATATATCAACGAACCGGAGCCCGGGAAATATGTGCACGTAAAAGCTGACCGGATTACCGAGTGGCGGGTTGAATGGCTTGCCGGGAGCAAGCGAGGTCCCGATACCATCCCTGATTTCCTTCGCGAAAAGGCCAGGGAGGCCGCACAACAATCGACAGCACCAGGGAGCCGCTGAAGCAAACTCCTGCAAGCCCTGCTGTCAGGCCCCTTAATAAGTGGAGAGAAAAATGGATAAGAACGTGCGCAAGAAGGGCTTTTTGAAGTTTGTTGTTGGCGTTGCTGGTGCGATTGGGGTTGGTTTTTTTCACTATTGGCTGAACACAAAAGGATATGAATTTACCTTGTGGGGGCTTATTGCTTTTGGCCTGCCGGGAGCCTACGGCGGCGCTGGCCTTCTTGAGATGACTACAGGTGTTCCATTCACTCAACTTGCAAAAAACTGGGACGATTTGAAGGGGTGGCAAAGGGGCGTGATGGGCGTTTTGGTAGTCGTTCTATGCTTGGGAGTTCTTATTGGAGGTCTGGCACTCTGGGGGGCCATGACCATGTAAGGTTTAGCCAGAGGATAAAGGATCGTTGCCGCACATCGCAATTGTTTGCATAACCAATCATCAGGGAGGGGTCATGAAGAATGGACTGCGCACTCTTGGAGCTATCGTTGTTGGCGTTGCGGTTTTCTTTGCTGTGCAGCAAGGCGCCAAAGGACTTTCTGGGCGCACAAACGACGTACGATCTGCGAAGTTTCTTAGCGGCGTTGCATCCGAGTTCAACAAGAACCTGCCGATGCAGGTGGATAGCGAGACCGAACTCTTATCAACCATGGGGACCGAAGGCACTTTTACCTATGTGTATCGGCTGATAAATCTTACCCGTGAAGAAATCGACACAGAATCATTCGTGAGTGAAATGCAACCAAACCTCACTAACTATGCCTGTAACGATCCCGAAGTTCGCAAGAAGTTTCTCAACGAGGAAATTGATCTGGAATACAAATATCTGGATATGGAAAACATCCCTATAGAGGTTATTCCGGTCACCCTCAGCGATTGCCAGTAGCCAAAGAAAGCATTTCAGGATGCTCACTAGGTCGATATCGAACAAAAGCGCCAGTTTGGACCTGCCGGCGACTCTCGTAAACTTTTGATGTAATACGGTGAGGGGTTTTGAAATGGAAAAAGAAGTTCTGAGGGCAAAAACCATATTGCTAACATGCTTTGCCATTGCGTTTGCCATTGACGTATTTTTTGTCTCAATCGGGCAAAACGTCGGCGGAGGAGTGAGGTTGTTGCTGACCCTGCTTCTTATGTACTTCGTCTACAATGGGCACACCTGGGCCAAGTGGGTATTTATTGCCCTGGCAGTAGCTAGTGGCTTTCTCGGGGTGATGGTATCTAAAAATTTGTCAGATGCAGGCTACATGGGCTTTGCACTTTTTCTCGGTCTTAATGCTTTTTTCTGGCTGGCGCTTGGATTGTTTATCTTGAAAAGCGAGAACCTGGCGCAATACTTTCAGTTGCAAAAAGAAAAACGCCAAATCAATTGATCGAGCGGACGACATAGCGCGACTGTTGCCCGCACAGGCCGCTACTGGGCAGGTCTTTCCGGTTGCCGCTGCTCCCCTCCGTTATTTCAGCAAAGATGGAGAATGAACATGATCGTATTTTTCAACCCTCTTGGCCTTCTGTGGTTAATTCTTGGAATCGGGTGTGCCGCAGGTTTGCAAAGCATAAAAGTCATTGTCTCAGCAGAGGGTAAATATTTTCTGGAAATCATAGCCATCACGATCCTTTCTTTTGATTTTTTCTATAGGTTTTTTATCGGCAAGAAAAAGGGTGAAGAAATAGAGGGTTTGGACTCCAATGTAGCAAACCACTGGCTGCTTGGGCCCAGCCTGGGCGGAAGCCTCATGTTTTTACCTGCCTGGTCGACAACAGTAGCCGCCTACCTGTTTTTAACATTTGTTGTGCTACCCGGTTAGATTCTCAAGAAAGAAAAGCCAAGAGTTCGTGCCAATGGACTCGCTGAGTCATGTCGGTGAGGTACGCGTTGGGGAAAGTAATATGGATTACATCATTGAACAGATCAAAGAGCCCCGGGAATCGTTTGGATCTTACCGATACAGAATTCTAAAGAATGGAAAAGAGGTGGCTCTGTTCTGGCATAACTACCGAGGTGAGTGCGAAGGGTTCAAGGCTCTGCCAGACGGCAAAGAAGTTGATCCGCCATTCGGTATGTCCTCTGAGTTTATCAACGGAGGAGGCCCAAAGCCGCTGGTTTTAAGCGCTAAAGCAATAATCTATTTGGATTCCCAGTTAATAAGAGCTAGTACGCTAGGCCAATAGCGGCTGAGGACGGCGACAAGCTCTGTGTTATGCGCCTCGACGTCAATTGGTGTGAAAACATGATCCAGCAAAAAATACCCATTATGTTTAGAGAGCCACTTGCACTCATATGCCACGGAATAATTGCTTTTGGACCACTCGCTCTTGGTGGCTATTTCGTCAATATTCCATCCGAATTTATTTTTGTAATACTCCCTGGGCTTTTGTGGATCATTGTTTTTCAAAAACTTCTCTTATGGCGGATGGATTGTTTCTGGAATTTGAAATCAAGGCAAAACAGAACCAATAAACCCGAAAATCCCGATAACCTTCGTGAATTCCAAACAATAAAAGGGTGGTTGTTTTGGGAGTTTCTGGGGAGAGATATAGAACATGAGGGGCGAAGAGAGTGAGGGGCCGGAACCTTTTAGTTATGAAGACTACCCAAAAAATAGGGGAACTCCCTTATTTTTCATAGAAAAAACAGAAACCATTATGAGCAATGAAAATAAATCGATCCATGAATTCGATTTGGAACTGATTTGCGAATATTTTTCAAACCTGGAGCGACAGGGGCCGGGCAGCCCTGAAGTGACCATCAAAGCCTTGAGTTTTATCGACAATCTTAACGACAGTTCGCTTATTGCCGACATCGGCTGCGGTTCGGGTGGGCAGACAATGGTGTTGGCGCAGCATGCCCCGGGGACTATTACGGGCATCGACCTTTTTCCCGTTTTCATTGACCAGTTCAACCAAAACGCCGCGAGGCTGAATCTTACGGATAGGGTAAAAGGTATTGTCGGCTCTATGGATAATCTTCCTTTTGCGGATGAAGAATTCGACCTGATGTGGTCGGAAGGAGCCATTTACAATATCGGTTTTGAGCGGGGACTCAATGAATGGCGAAAGTTTCTGAAAACTGGCGGTTATGTTGCCGTCTCGGAAGTATCGTGGTTTACGGAAGAACGCCCTGCCGAGATCGAAGAGTTTTGGATGGACGCTTATCCCGAAATCGACACGATCTCTAATAAGGTGGCGCAACTGCAAAAGGCCGGATATGTGCCGGTTGCAACCTTTGTCTTGCCCGAAAACTGCTGGACGGAACATTTTTATGCCCCGCAAGTAAAAGCCCAGGAAGTTTTTCTGGAAAAATATGCCGGCAACAAATCTGCCGTGGAATTTATCGCCAACCAACGGCATGAAACTCAGCTGTACTATAAATACAAAGAGTATTACGGCTATGTTTTCTACATAGGGAAAAAATTGTAGTGGAAAAGAGGGGGAGTGTCCCTAATTTCCCCAAGTTAAATAAGGAGACTTGAAGTGAAACTGAAAACGGTTGGCTTGATTATAGCGGCACTGTTTCTTTTCCCGGTTCAAACAGTGCTGGCACAGGGAAGTGCCGAACTGAAAAAAATAACAGACTCGGTTTACGCGTATGTAGGCGTTCCTGCCGGAACGCCCGGAAACGCATTCTCTGCCAATGCGGGGATTATTATCGGTAAAGATGCGGTGCTTGTGGTGGATACGCTGACTTCAGCCGGAGAAGCGGAAGCATTTTTTGCAGACATTGAAAAGATAACGAAAAAACCTGTCCGGTATGTTGTGAACACTCACTATCACCTGGATCATTCCCTTGGTAACAGTTTCTTTGCCGACAGGGGCGCCCGGATAATAAGCCATGAGAGTTGCCGTGATGCCATTATCGCTGGGGGAGAAGAGATTCTGGAAAATCCGGCGATGTTCGGTCTGCCTGCGAATTTCTGGGAAAACACCCGGATCTCTATGCCTGATATTGCTTTTAAGCGCGAAATGATGGTTGACCTGGGCGGTCTAACTGTAAAATTGATACATAGCGGCATAAAATCACACTCTGCTGGTTCAATTATTGTTTATGTGCCTGAGCAGGATGTACTTTTTACCGGAGATATTCTTTTTACTGATTTTCACCCCTACCTCGGTGAAGGTGATTTGCCTGGATGGGAAAAGAATTTGGATCTTATCAGTGCTATGAATGTGAAATATATCATTCCTGGTCATGGCCCGTTATCCACAAACAAAGATATTGAAGACATGAAAAGCTATCTGGCCATTTTTGATGAAAAAGCAAAAGAGTTAAGTGCCCAGGAAAAGGATGTTGAAAAGCTTGCCTCGGAAATGCTGAAAGTTGTTCCCAAACGCTCAAACGGTGATTTCATTATTCAAATGAATCTTAAGTCCCGCTACTTGATTAATAACGGAACAGAACAGGGTAAATATTAGTTAAAAAATAGGGAGTGCCCCCAGTTACCACAGTCGTTAGAAGCAGGGAGTCGTGTTTATGCATACATTTCATAGTCTGGTAAACGCAATTCTCGTCATTGTATTTATTTATGCACTGTCCCTTTATCTGCGCCATAAGGGGACATTGACAGAAGATCATTCTCTGACCCTTGCTCGCATTGTTACAGATTTGTGTTTGCCAGCCATAATTTTTGTGAGCCTGGCAAAGCAGTCAATCCAGTTAGATCAATTAGCCCCGGCTTTGGTTATGTTGGGCCTGGAACTTTCCTGTATTGCTCTCGCCTGGAGTATCAGTGCCTTGCTGAAGTTCAACAAAGCACAACAGGGAGCAATTGTCTTTTGCTCGGCATTCGGATCCTCAACGTTTCTGGGGTATTCGATTATCATGCAAATGTTTCCCCACAGGCCTGAGGCTCTTACTGAAGCCGTTCTTATTTCTGAAATAGGTGTTGGGTATCCAATCTTCATTTTGGGTCCCATCCTCGCCACATATTTCGGTTCAGAAAAATCAGATATAAAATCACCGTGGAAAACGTCTCTAGGTTTTTTCAAATCCCCTGTGTTTTTTGCATTGCTTATCGGCCTACTCTGGGGATTTTTTCGACTGCCCGGTCAAGAGAATGCCTTTCTGGCCCCGATCTTCCAGCTTTGCCATGTGTTGGCCTCGGCTCTGACCCCACTTGCCATTCTATCTGTTGGACTCATTTTCAAGGTGCCCCACCTGGGCAAGATAATATCTTCGCTGACGATCGTAGTTCTCCTGAAATTAATTATTAAACCCCTGCTTGCCGGTTTTCTCGCAATCCAATTTGATTTTCCCGAGCTTTGGAAAGATGTTTTGGTTCTTCTGGCTGCAATGCCTCCTGCTGTTCTTGGAGCGGTTTTTTTGAGACGTTATGGTGCCGATGCTTCGTTGGCATCAGCACTGCTGCTGGCAGCGAGCCTGGTAAGCTGCGTTACCCTTGTAGGCGTTTTCTGGGCGATAGGCTAGGGGTACCAATTTTCAGATGTGTGTGTAGGTGTGGGCGGAAAACCGGGACAGGTTTTTTTTAGATAAAGAGACAATAATCTGCCCCGGTTTTTATTTTTCCTGGCATGTTGCGTTTTTGGATACGCTATTTCCTCTCGAGCCATCCCTCCTTTCATTTCGATTGACAAGTCTTGACAATGGGAAGCAGAGCCAACAAGATGATGGCTTTGTCGTTACCGGCTTACAATGACAGCCGATTATGTTTAGTCCGGTTGAGTTAACCTTCTTCCGAGTCCAGGAGTCTGTCGGACTTATCATGAGCCGACTGCAAAATCGCCTGACCGGTCTATATTCCCGACAATTTTCGACAATCTGGCCTCGAACTGTCATTTTTTCGTTTCGGCCCGTTAAGTCCGACACCCTCCCAGGAGACTTTTATGAAATCTCGTACGCAAACTCTGCTCTCGTTTATTTTGGCCCTGATATGGCTTGGCGCGACCATGACTTCTACCGCTTATGCGAAAAAACCCGTGCCGGTCACGGCCCAACAGCCGCTGACATCCTCGGCCAAGCGGGTTTCTGTGCAGACGCCGAAGCTTGGCATCAAGGACCTTCGCCTTACCTCCGGGAGCGTTATGCAGGGTGAAAAACTGGGGGTTTCCTTCAAGGTGGAAAACAGTGGGACCATCACCTCGGGCGCCTTTCAGCTGAAGGTCTGTGTCTCCTCGACGCCCGGAGGTGAACGGAATTTCAGCTCGGTTTCTCCGAGAGTCAGCACGGTTGCGCGACGCTCCGGTCTCGAGGCCGGTCAGGAGTACCGGTACACCAAGCGGACAAATTTTACCTTTACCGAGGATGCCCCCGTCGGCAATCGTTATGTCGTCGTGAAATTGCTCAACAGTAGCGGGAAAACCCTGCTCACCGAATCGGCTCCCTTCGAGCTCACCGCTGCTCCTAAACCCGACCTGAATGTTCAGATCCTCTCTGTCAGCCCGGACCGGCCCTTGCCGGGAGAAAGCGTGCAGGTTGAGATGGTGATCAGAAACAGGTCGCGGGAACGTGAGGCCAAGGGGTATTGGACCACTCTCTGTTTTAAAGAGAATGGCTCTGCCCCGGTAGGCTGTCACGGCTGGGCCGGTCGGAGGTTGCAGCCGAATGGCGAGTATCGAAAGGCCCTGTCCTTCCGCATCCCGCAGAATGCGTCGCCCGGCATGCAACAGCTTGTTGCCTCGGTGGATACCAAAGACGAAATTGTCGAGGCCAATGAGAGAAACAACAGTGCCTATGCCTCCGTCTCGGTAATGTCGAACGAGGGGCTGCCGGATCTGCAGGTCAGTTCCATGACCGTCAGCCCGACGGAGATTGTCCGCGGCCAGTCGGTCCGGATCAGATCTCGCGTTGACTATAATGGCCGGATTCCCCGCCAGAACAGGGTCAGGGCAGGGCTCTATTACTCGGTAAACCGATTTTTCGATTCAAGAGACCGCTTGTTGAGCAATGCTAGGCGAGGGAATGGCACCTCGGAATATTTCAATTTTGAATATACCCTCACGCCACAGCAGACCGCGGAGATGCGCCTTGGCCGGGGCTACCTCATCTGTGTGGCGGATCCAGACAATGCGATTGCCGAAAAAAATATGAATAACAACAAGGCGGTAATCGAGATCACCGTGGAGGAGCCGCCAAAGCCCGACCTCACCGTGCAGGAGCTGCGGGTCGTCCCCCGGACCATCCCGCAAAGAGAGAGTGTGGAGGTATCTGCCGTCATAGATTTTGGTATGGAGATCGATAGCTCGATCAATGTTTATGAGGAGTTGTACTTTTCCAAAGATACGACTCTCAGTGAAGACGACACGCGGTTGATTGGTTCGGGGAGGGGGCAGCGCAACCGGCAGCGGTATAGCTACACGAAGACACTGGCCTCCTACCACACCAAAGACCTGCCCATTGGCCGGGGCTATTTCATCGCCATTGCCGATCCGAAAAACCAGGTTGACGAGGCCAGTGAAAACAACAATATCAAAATTGTGCCGGTTCGGATTACGGGGCCGTTACTTCCCGATGTGATGATTGAATCCATTCGCCCGAATCCGGCTGAGCTGGCGGTCGGTGACAGGCTGCAGGTCAGCTTCACGTTGAAGAATGTCGGGACCAAGCCACTGAGTGACTCCCTGAAGGTGGCGGTCTATCTGTCCAAAGATGACCGTATAGATTCACAGGATCAAAGGTTGCTAAGCGATATGGCCCCCTTGCGGTTCAGAAGACCTCTTGAGCCAGGCAAAAAGTTCACCTACGGCAGCAGATCTTTCCCCTTGCCCGATGTGGGGCATTTGATTGGTCAGAAACGATATTACCTGCTGGTCCAGGTAGACCCTGACAATGAGGTGGAAGAGGTTCGGGTATCCAATAATTTCAAAAGTCAAAGCCTGCTTATCGGCAGAAAGGTCCGGGTCGCGAAATAATTGATAGCTTCAGCGGTCGGAAAACCGGGGCAGGTTTGATTTGAGAGCCAGGAAAACGCGGCCGACAAAGTGGCACAATGGGGGTCGACCTGATAAAAGGAAATAATGTGTGTTCGCCGGGCTGTGCCGACAGCTGTCGACCGAGCGAATCCAGGTGATTCGAAATGCCCATCAACTGAGGAGGAGCGACATGGAGAGAGCATCGGAAAAGAGCGCTGCGATTCTGGGTCTGTCGTTGTTGCTGGGACTGGTGGTATTGGGCTTTCTGGCCCGGAATGCGGCCCTGTCGGTGAAATCGCTGGAGCGTACCGTCACCGTCAAAGGGCTGTCGGAACGGGAAGTTCCGGCGGACATCGCCACCTGGCCGATCACCTTTCAGGTCGCGAGCAACGACCTGGATGAACTGTTCGCCTCAATTGAGGCCAATAACAGGACGGTTACTGAATTTCTGGGAAAATACGGCTTGTCCGGCGAGGAGATATCCTATTCGCCGCCGTCGGTGGCCGATCTGTATGCTCAGCAGTGGGGAGACAAGGAGCACATCAAATACCGATACACCGCAACGGCATCGGTAACGGTGTACTCGAAAAAAGTAGAGTCGGTTCGATCCGCCATGTCCAACGTCGTTGAACTGGGGAAGCAGGGGATCGCCATTCAGGGAAGCACTCCTCCGAACCAGAGGAACAATCAGTTTCTGTTCACCGGTCTGAGTGCCCTGAAACCCGAGATGATCGAAGAGGCCACCAAAAATGCCCGGGCGGTGGCCGAAAAATTCGCCGCAGATTCCAACAGCCAACTGGGTAAGATCAAGACCGCGCGACAGGGCCAGTTTTCGATCTCCAACCGAGATGCCACCACCCCTTACATCAAAACGGTGCGCGTGGTTTCCACCATCACCTATTACCTGTCCGATTGAGGCGCCGGAGGAAGCACCAGCAAGCCGACCGTTGCCGTCATCTGTTGCCGCTGCTCGTCAACGGGCCTGCCACCGGGTGATGTCGGTGGTTGGGCTCAAAGTCCTGCAGCAGAGGGTCACCTTCTTCTTTTTCGCCCCTTTTTTCTACCCAACCTGAAAGAAAAGCAGTCTCTGGATTATCAGTGGCTCGACCTGTATTTAGATCGAAAACACCATAACAATAACGCCTTGGTTTGTTTTGATCCCTCATCCTTATCGGCTATTCTAATCAAGAACCGAGCGAGGGCCAGGAAGGCTCGTTGGTGGCGCCTAATCGTTTGGAAAACAGGTTCGAAATATCTCTTCGGGATTATCCCTGGGTGTGATATTTTTTTTTATAAGGAGGACGTTAGATGGGTGATAGAAAATACAAATTTTCCTGGGATCTGCTGGGCAACATCTCTGAGGGCCGGCCCAATCTGGGGCCCAACACCCGGCTGGAAGTCTATCGGCTGATGCAGTATGCCTTTCGGGATGTGATCGAACAGCATGTGGGGGCGGAACAGACCGATCAAATCTTCTACGAGGCGGGCAAGCTGGCCGGTGAGGAGTTTTGCCAGAAACTGTTCCCCGGTATCAAGGATTTCAATCAATTCATCAAGAGCCTGCAGGAGACCCTGCGGGACATGGGGATCGGTATTCTGCGCATCGAGGAAGCGGACCTGGAAAAGGGCACCCTGGTGCTGACCGTTTCCGAAGACCTCGACTGCTCGGGCTTGCCCGAACTCGGCTACGAAACCTGTACCTACGACGAGGGCTTCATCGCCGGTCTGCTGGAGAGCTTTACCGGCACCCCTTTCAAGGTGAAGGAGATAGATTGCTGGTGCACCGGCGATCGCACCTGCCGCTTCACCGCGCAAGCCCAGAAATAAGGAGATCCCTCTTTTCATGAAGCAGGACGCCCCTATGCTCAGTGACAAGGATCATGGCGCGGCTGAAGAACTGGCCAAGCTGTTGCTTGACGCTCTACAGTGTTTCGAACCGCCGGCGCTCCCCGAGCGGTTCGCCGCGGTCGATTCCCTGCAAACCCTTCACTCCTCCCTTTGCCTGCTGCGCGATTTCCTCCATGCCGCTTCCAATGGCGATCTCTCCGCAAAGGTGCCGTTGCAAGGCTATCTCGGCGGCACTCTCAAGACCCTGCAGGCCAACCTGCGCCATATGACCTGGCAGACCAAAATGGTCGCTTCCGGGGATTTCAGTCAGCGGGTGGAATTCATGGGGGAGTTCTCCGAGTCCTTCAACGCCATGGTCGTGCAGCTCGATCAAACCCTGCAGGAGCTGAGGGCGAAAAAGGCCGAGCTGAGTCGCATCAACGAGGAACTGCGCAAGGAAAACGCCATTCGCAAAGAGACCGAGGCAGAGCTGCGCAAAAGCAAGGAGGAGCTGCTGCGCTTGGCCATGACCGACGCCCTGACCGGGCTCTTCAACCGGCACCATTTCAATCAGGTGGTGGAAGAGGAGATCGGTCGGGCGTTACGCTACCGGCGGCCCCTGTCGGTTATGTTGTTCGACATCGACTTTTTCAAACGGGTCAATGACAACTATGGCCACAGCTGCGGGGACCGTGTGCTGTCGATGGTGGCCCGCATCGTCCGAGAGGTGCTGCGGAGCACAGAAATCGCAGCTCGTTACGGTGGCGAGGAATTTATCGTCCTGTTGCCGGAGACCCCTGCTTCGAAGGCTGCGACGGTGGCCGAGAGGCTCCGCAGCAAGATCGAGGAGGCCGTGCTGGCCACGGAAAGGGGGCCGATACGGGTGACCGCCAGCTTCGGCGTCAGCGATGTTCTGGAACGGAGTGATCCCCGGCATGATGACCAGTTGCTGTCCGAGTTCATCTCCACTGCCGATCGGGCTATGTATGCCTCCAAGGAAGCCGGCCGGAACCGGGTTACGGTGTTCGGGGCGGAGCAGTCCCTTTCCGGTCGAAGCCCGGACCGCAGCATCGATTTTTTTTCAGGTTCATAGTGTCCATTCCGCAGAACGAAAGCTGAGTTATGCACAAGATTGTCGTTCACCCCGGCAGTGCTCACCGCGATGATTTCATGGCCGTGAGCATCCTGCTTGCCACCCTTGAAGAGGCGGAAGTCTATCGCCGCGACCCGACCAGCGAGGATCTGGCCGACCCGGCTACTTATGTGGTCGATGTCGGCATGCAATACGATCCGCAGTTGAGCAACTTCGACCATCATCAGGATTCGTCCCTGCCTTGCGCGTTTCACCTGATCATGCAGCATCTCGGCTATCACGAAGACGCTCAGCTTGTGTACGGCTGGTACCCCCTGATGAGCATGATGGACGTCAAAGGTCCGCACAAAACCGCCGAGTACTTCGGCGTCGATGCCAGCCTGCTGCTGGCTTCCTCTTCGCCGATTGACGGTTATATCCTGTCGCGTTTTTCCCAGGTTCAATCCCTTGGGCCGGAAAATCTGATTTACAGATTCATGAGAGAAATGGGTCGCGATTTGCTCAGCCTCATCGAATTAAAGAAGATACGTCTTGAACGGCTGAAACAGGAAGCACAGGTCGTGCAGGTGGATCATCTCAAAGCCATTGTCAGTCATATCGACGACAACCCCAAACTGGCGATGGAGCTCTATCTGCGTTACCTGGGCGACACCAGCATCGGGATCTGCATCACTCCGTCAGTGCGCGGCAAGGGCTGGGAGCTGATGCGGCTGAAAGATCATAAGGATGTTGATTTTCGAGAGATTAACGGTGATCCGGAGGTGCGTTTTGTTCATGCCAACGGCTACGTGGCCTCGACTCACACCATGCTGCCGGTCGAAGAGGTAATCGCTCTGGCCAGTCGCTGCGTAGCGGAAGGGCAGGAGCATCGGTCTGCGTGACTTGATCTGACAAACACTTGCCGGTTTCGCGATGAAGCTGCATGAATTATGCAGACTTGTCTTCAGAAGCAAGATACAAGAAGAGCCCTTCCGACTGGCGGAAGGGCTCTTCTTGCTTTGCGCGGTGGGGAAAGAAAGAGGCGGCGACCGTCGTCTGCTCCGGCTGTTTCTTCCCTTCCTGCTGAGGGACGATAACACTCGGTGAAGAGGGTTGCGGCTTAAATGTGCCGACCATGCTGCCGTCGGTATCCCGCCGCTCCGTGTCACCGAGGGGACTGATAACGAGCATTCCAGAGGTGCAGCCCTGCTCGTTGATGCGGCTACAGGTTCGGATCAGCGATCCGGTTTTCTGCTCGGCTTCCGACCTGGGTCTGGCGAGTTCCCAAGTGAAAACTAGTGTAGCAGCGTTTCAGTTCTTCGCAACCAGGCCGATGTCTTTTCCATTGCTGGTGTTGGAACCCGGGAAGGAGATGTCGCTGCTTGCCCGGTTTCCCCCTTTTTGATAGTTTCTTCAGAATGTCTTGTTCCGGGAGGCTTGTTGAACTTAACGGGCCGAAACGAAACATTGGCTGTTCGAGGCTGGATTTTCGAGAATTTGAGGGCGAACAGCAGGGCTATTTATAGAAAATTGACCTCCTGAGAAATTACAACTTTTGCGGTGCTGCAGGTACTGGGCCCTCACTGATACGGGTTATTTATGATCCCCCATCTTCGCAACCTCTGGGCGACCCTTTTTGAGCGTGGCAAGCCGTCCGGCCCGAATGCCGCAGGCAAGCTCGGCACCTTTATCGGCGTCTTTACCCCGACAGTTCTGACCATCCTCGGGGTCATCATGTATCTTCGCTTCGGCTGGGTGGTGGGGCACGTCGGTTTGTGGCGGGCACTGCTGATAGTGGTGCTGGCCAATGCCATCACCTTCGTCACCGCGCTGAGTTTTTCGGCGGTGGCCACCAACAGCCGGGTTGGCGTCGGTGGGGCTTATTTCATCGTTTCCCGCAGCCTGGGGCTGGAGATTGGCGGCGCCATCGGTATTCCGTTGTTTTTCTCCC